>ENA-ORDA01000738-ORDA01000738.1-marine-metagenome-genome-assembly--contig:-NODE-738-length-30783-cov-8.130137_pt1 | contig 30783 bp, 20 predicted proteins | sample MGYA00237778_ERZ508506 | MGnify/ENA primary metagenome ERZ508506 (study PRJEB26177, sample SAMN06267891) | marine metagenome | isolation source: Monterey Bay, California, USA | place: Pacific... | reverse complement strand
AAGGTGATGTTGATGAGTGTCATACGGTGCTCTCCTTCAACCCCTACGGGGTTGGAAGCCCTTCATCAAACCATCACACTCATTCGGCCAAAAAGAAAGAGGTTTGAGAACCCATTACCATGGGAATTTCAAGTTCCAGTAAATGCCATCAAAAAGGATACACTGAATGCCGAGGAGGATTGAACCAAGCAGCATCTTACCTCCGCCTGGAAGTTTGTCGGCATACGCTGAATAAGCCAGCAGACCCATCATGATGTTTCCAACACACGTCAGCATCAAAACGCCGACAACTAAAATTGGAGTCCAACTGTAGTTGTGATCCAAGTGATAGATGGTCGCCTCAAGCCACAGTGCCGATGGAATCACAACCAGTGCAAACGCAAGCAGTAAACGAGCTCCGCCACCGCCATCAGACTCGCCCCAAGGCCATCGTAATGATTCCATCATGGAAACATCGTTTTGGTACAAAATTATCCACCAATACATCAAAAATCCAAAGGCTGCCAAAAACATGAACGGCACAATCATTTGTGCTTGTGACCAAGGAATTCCGCCCCATAGAGCCTCCTTATCCGACGCATGAGAGAGGCCATAAAGATACGAAACGAGAACGAGTGTCCCGAAGATGAAAATGAATGTTCGGACAAAGTTTCGTGAGACTTTCATACTGCTCGCTAACGGTGTTCACTGATAAGTGCCTGTATGGAATCTCACCATTCGACATCAAAATCATCGCCGAGAGTGCTGGTCGGTTTATCCAAGACTTCAATGCTCGATTCAGCGGCAGACTCGTCGTCATCCGCATCACTTTCAGCCTCCGATTGAACGCTTGAGACGGTAAAACTGGAACGGTTTTCAACCAATTGAGTGGGTTTACTGTAATCAGGTGTCACGGCGGGTGCTACCGGTTCTTGCTGAACTTGGACCTCTTCAGGTTGTTCTACAACGGTGCTTTCGTCTTCCGAATGCATTGAAGCGAATCCTTTGGCAAGGGTGTCTTCGAGGCTCGGCAACTCACGACCGCTTCTGTTCATAATTACACAAAGTACGCAGAGCACATCAAACCTTGCGTCGAATGCTCATTCTTCTTCGAGGCTTGATTCCTCAAAATCCACTTCGGGTAAAAACGAAAGAATCGTCCCTAAGATTCCGAACACCAAGACGTATTCCCAAACTGCGGAGACATTGAGCATTGGATACGGTGAACTGGTACAGAACGACATCATATCTGCAGTTAATGCGTTGTAAGCATCCCAGTCAAAGTCTTCACCCCACACCTGTGATTGTGTTGCAATCAATTGGAACAATCCAACGAAGGCCGAAAGTGCAGCCAAAATACGCAAACCAATGAGTGTCCGGAAACGGGGATGATTCCACCAAATACGTATTGTAACCGCCGTAATGAGCAGACACCAATATACGCCGAAGGTAAAAATGTCAAAGGCGTAATGGCCGTGCATTGGACCATCGGTATCCCATGGGACGCTTCCAATCCGTATACAGGAGAATGCACCAATCAATCCTGGAAACACAGCAAGATGGTTGACGCCGTGCCATAAGGTGTGGTGTCCCGCCGACTGGATCCGCTTCATGTTCATCGAGTGAATCTCCATGATAATCCAAAACACCAGATAACCGGTCACAAAAGTCCCAACAGTGAAAATCGTATCACCAGGCTCATACAAATCAAAATCTGAAATGAAAGGCATGTAGGCCTTACATCCATTCATGATCCAAGTAATGTATCCTGCAGCAAGCCACAATGTGGTAAAACCGACCGTGAGAAGTAGGGCTAGGCGGCGGCGGGCCGAGGTGCGCATGGAACTTCGATTGGATGGGTATTTTTGATGCCACCGCCATAAATCTCCCAATGCAGGTCTTCTTGAAGGGGAATCATCTCGGGTAATCATGCGCATCGGAATCGTGGTCAATCCAGACGCTGGCCTTGGTGGCCGCCTCGGATTCAAAGGCAGCGATGGTCGTGCTGCTGAAGCCCGAGCAGCCGGTGCAGAAGACCGAGCTGGTCCACGGATGAATCTCGCTCTTAATGCACTTCAATCGCTGTTATCCAGTTCTCTTAATCGCAGCGATGTTGACCTTGAATGCCTTGGCTGGAGTGGTCGAATGGGTGACACTTGGGCACCAGAATCAACTGAAAAAATGTCCTTCACCTCGCTTGGCTCTACGCCCACAGAAACCTCGTTTGAAGAGACGAGTCAGTTGGTTCGAGCATTGGTAGATGCCGGTGCAGAGGCCATTCTCTACGCAGGTGGTGATGGAACGACACGTGACATTGCCAACACGCTGGAAAGCATAAGTAAAGAAGCACAAGAAATCCCACTCATCGGTGTCCCTGGTGGCGTCAAAATGCATTCGGGATGCTTCGCAACTACACCCAAAGCGGCTGCTGAAGTCACACTGGCATTCCTACTTGGCGATCTAAGATGTGCCATTACCGAAGTCATGGATTTAGACGAAGAAATCTATCAAGAAGGAATATGGAAAGTCCGAATGTACGGTGAAGCATGGACTCCTTCAAGCCCTCGGTTCATGCAAGGGGCAAAAGAACAAGTTGAGCGAACAAGCGAATCTGATACCATCGAAGGTCTCGCCCAGCATGTCGAGTCTTTACTCTCAAGTCAGGATGATTTGATGGTAATTTGGGGCAGTGGAGGCACGCTTCGAAGAATGGGAGAGTTCTGCGGCGAAAAGCTAACGCTGCTTGGTATCGATGTTCTTGGGCCTGCGGAAAACGGTCAACGGCAATCCCATACCGACCTCAATGAACAACAACTGCTCGAAGTCATAGCCAAGCATGTTGATGAAAACGGCGACCAACGACCACGATTGTTGTTACTTTCGCCGATGGGTGGGCAAGGCTTCCTCATTGGTAGGGGCAATCTCCAACTCTCCCCCGATGTTTTACGGATGATTGGAATTGACAATATTCTCGGCGTTGCTACTCCAGCTAAATTGATTGGGCTAAACGCTGTACGAATTGACACAGGAGAGGTTGAATTGGACCAAGTCTTCCAAACCAAACGATTTATCAAAATCCTTCAGGGATTCAGAACGACACGGCTTATTCGAATTGAAGAAGCGTGAATCAAAGTTGACCGGTTGATGCCTTGAGTAAACCGAGGAACGGTGGACTTGGGCGGCCAGGCCGGCTCTTGAACTCGGGGTGGTACTGAACGCCGACGTAATACGGGTGGCCATCAAGTTCGAATATTTCGCAGCGCTGACCAGTTTCATCTTTCCCAACGAAAACAAGTCCAGCCGATTCAATAGCCTCAATCATATCAGGGTTGACTTCGTATCGATGACGGTGTCGCTCATCAACCGAATCACCTTCACCGTACAATTGGCGAATTTTGCAATCATCCACTTGCCACAAGGTTGGGCGGCTGCCCAATCGCATTGTGCCACCGAGGTGGGTTTTGGAGATTTCAGGCATGAAGACAACTGCAGGGTTCTTGCAGTTCTCATCGAATTCAGTGGAATTCGAATCTTCAAATCCGAGAACATTTCGACAAAATTCGATGGTTGCAACTTGCAGTCCAAGGCAAATGCCAAGGTACGGCGTTGAACTTGTACGAGCGTATTCAGCAGCCAGAATCTTTCCTTCTACACCACGGTCGCCAAATCCTCCTGGAACCAATACGCCGGACGATTGCTTGAGCAATGCCCACGCCTTCTCGCTCTCACTGCCGTTTTCCCAGTCGGATTCAAGATGACTTGCTTCAATCCAGTTGATGGTGAGTTTATGGTCAACGGCCATTGCTGCATGTTGGAGACTCTTGATGACCGAGAGATAAGCGTCAGACAGGTCAGTATATTTTCCAACCATTGCAATTTCGACTTCATCGGTTAAGGTGTCGAGATGGTGTGCCATAATCTTCCAGTTGTTCAGTAAGTCAGTGGCTTGACAGTCGAGATTCATGATGTCACAAAGTCCCTGTTCTTCCAACATCAATGGAACATGGTAGATGTTAGGAACATCGTGGGTTGACATTACTGCTTCTGGGGAAACGTGGCAAAAGGCTGCCAACTTTTCTCTTGTTTCCTTAGTGAGTGGTGCAGATGAACGACAGACAAGAATATCGGGAGTGATACCTAAGCCCCGCAATTCCTTCACGGTATGCTGGGTTGGTTTGGTTTTCTGTTCACCGACTGGCCCCATTACAGGAACCAACGACACATGAACAAACGTCACGTTTTCTCGGCCGACACGAAATTGGAATTGGCGTAAGGCTTCGATGTATGGCGCAGATTCGATGTCGCCGACGGTCCCACCAAGTTCGATGATGCAGGCGTCGGGCGCTAACTCGCTTCCATCTGCGGGTCGATGCGCTACTTCTTCCAGCCAGTCCTGCACAGCGCCGGTGACGTGTGGAATCACTTGAACCGTTTTCCCAAGGTAATCTCCTCGGCGTTCAGCTTCGATGACTTTGGAGTAGATTTTGCCGGTGGTAACGTTGTTGTCTTTTCCAAGATTAATATCAAGGAAACGCTCGTAGTTGCCAAGATCAAGATCGACCTCGCCACCGTCATCCAAAACGAAAACTTCGCCGTGTTCAAACGGAGACATTGTGCCCGCATCGCTGTTCAGATACGGGTCAATTTTCAATGAAGTGACTCGCAGTCCTGCACTTTTCAGCAATACGCCGATGCTACTTGCAGTCACTCCCTTTCCTAATCCAGAAAGGACTCCTCCGCTAACTACAACGTACTTCATGCACATCAACGGGCTTTTAGGCCGTCGCGCCTCCCCTATCAACATACCTCTCAAAATCGAAAAATGACTCGAGACAGATTGAGCGAAGAATCAAAGAGTGGGTGCGCTGAAACCAAAGGGAGGGGAAGCATGAGTGAAGTTCCAGATACCATGCTTGCATGGACAAAAACTGCCGATACTGTCGGTGGTTTCACCCGAATAGAGCACCCCGTTCCTTCACCGAGTGAAGGTGAAGTCTTGATTAAAACTCGTTCAACATCCGTATGCGGCACTGATATTCACATTTGGAAATGGGACCAATGGAGTCGTGAAAACGTCCCACTGGGTACTATCACGGGACATGAAACATGCGGCGAAGTCGTCGCCCTGGGCGCTGGCGTGGAATCGCATTCAATCGGAGATGTCGTCGCCATTGAGTGTCATCTTGCTTGCTGGAATTGTCCGCGCTGCGATGAAGGAAACGCTCACATTTGCGAGAACGGTTCAATCTTTGGTGTACATACAAACGGTGCCTTTGGACCATATTTTGTCGTACCAGCAGTGAACGCCCGACCGATTCCAAAGGGACTTGACCCCGGACATGCATCGATACAAGACCCACTCGGAAACGCCATCCACACCCTTACAGGAGGACCAATCAAAGATGCTACAGTTGCCATTCACGGACTAGGGCCGATTGGTTTGTTTGCCGTTAACGCTGCCAAAGCCATGGGTGCTACCAAAGTCATCGCTGTCGACTGGGACAACACCTACCGAATGGATTTGGCCAAAACGCTCGGCGCTGACCTCGTGCTTGGTAAAGAGAGCGATGTCGTCGCCGAAATATTGGCAGCAACCGATGGAAGAGGTGTCGATAACTCGTGCGAGTTCTCTGGCTCACCCCAAGCTCTGGCCAACACCATCCACAGTACACGAATGGGAGGCTATGTCAACATCCTCTCCGTTTACGGCAACCCTACACCAGAAGTTCCAATGAATGAGATTGTGTTCCGATACCTCCACATTAAGGGCATCAACGGCAGAAAAATGTGGTCAACTTGGGACACCATGCACGAACTTTTGGAGCGTGGAGTGATAGATGTTAACGCCGTGTTAACACACCGTATGCCGATTGAATCGTTCGAAGAAGCCGTAGAACTCGCTCTTGCCGGAGAATGCGGTAAAGTCGTTTTAGACTTTGATTAAGCGCCGATCCACTTGTAGCGGCGTGCACCTTCGTCAACACCCTCATCGCCAATTTCAACCAGTGCGAATTCACCTTGAGGCGTGACGACGCTGTCGTCTTGCAAGCCCTTGTGGAGATTCTCATAGGTCACGTGGTCGATAGCAACTCGTCCAGCCAAACGTTCGAACAAATGCCACCGTGAAACAACTTCTCTCCATCGTGGACTGACTTTACCTTCGAACACCTTTGCTTTTGCACCCGAACCGTAACCGCATAGGCCGAACAACGTGTTGTCGAGGTTGCTGTTTTCTTCTAAATCAGATTCGAAGGTGGACATGAGTGCAAGGAAAATCGAACCGGTGTATTGATTTCCAATCAGACTGCTTGCACGTTGCCCCTTCTCAATCCGACTGGCGTGGAAGTCAAGGTATTCAGGAGTCTTGGATATTGCACGCCGATATCCATCCATTGCCTTCTCCCAGATTTCGATGAGTTGTGCATCAGCAGAATCATCATGCTCTGCCGGCATTGGTCCGAGTTGCTCCGCAATTGGACCCCACATTTCAGTCCCCTCACGGTCGTGTCGGAAAATATCAGGAAACATGCGCTTGGCTTGGAATGCATACGGCAAATGCATGATGATACGAGACCATTGTTCGGTTAAACGTTCATCCTCGTCGTGAACATAACGGTTCTGCTTTTGTGCTTTCTCAGCAAAATTGTGGAATGCTTGGCGAACTGCAGATTGATAACATCGATTGGAGAATTGTCCATCGAAAATAGGTTCATCGCGATGGACGCTCACCTTTTCTTCACCGTGAGCGAAAATACCCAGTTTGCGAACTGTTGATTCCGGTAAATGACGAATCATGCGTTCAATAAGTCCCTTTTTCATGGTTTGCCCAGTCTCTTGAGCAAGTTGCATCACGTTGGTGATTACAGAACGAATGCTGACTTCGCGTCGAGGTTTGAAGAAATCGTGTACAGGAGTGGTTGAGACACCGATGCAATCGGGGATTTCGAGCAATCGAGGATTTCGGCGAATAAGCAATGCTCCGCCGCCGGCACCTTGGGTGTATTCACCTGAAGATTCCAGAGCGTACTTTGCATTGTCAGAGAAAATTACGATTCCTGTTCGCTCATCGTGTTCGGTTGAACGAGCGACCCAGTCGAGCGTCGTGTGCATAGCATCAACAGCACCGATGCATGCAAAGGTCATGTCGACAACATCACAGTTGCGGAAGCAATCTGCTCCGTATCGTTCTTGATAGCGTTGAGTAAGCATGTCGACAATGTAGGTTGCTGTCGGTTTTGCACCATCCAAAGCTGACTCGGTGCCGAGGTACATTCGACCGATATTGTTTGGGTCCAATCCATTTCGATCTATGATCTGCATCACAGCCATTGCGCCCATGGTTGCAGTATCTTCGTGGACATCAGGTATGGCCATTGCTTCGAGGCCGAGACCTTTGTTGAGTTTGCCAAAATCTGCACCTCGCAACTCAGCAAAATCCTTCATATCCATGTATAAACGAGGAAAATGAATGGCGATGTCATCGATACCAACACAGGTTTGACCGTCTGTTCCCATCAAACTTCTCTTTTTCCGGCCCCTATTTGAAACAACTACCCGTTTTATCAGCGGTTCGAAGGGTTTGAACACCTATTCCATTTCGGGAATATTTGGCATTGAAGGGTCTTGCTTTGCCCAAAGAACATCATCAATTCGAAGAATAGAGATGGCTGCTTCGGTCGCACCTGCAATCGACTGTCTCACGATGAGATAAGGCTCCAAGATACCGTTTTCAATCATATTTTGTGGTTGGCGCTCAAGAACGTCAAGGCCGATATGGTGAGCGTGTTCTCCGCCGTTAACTTGCTGAGCAACCAATTTCAACAGAGTGTCAATTGGGTCCAAGCCAGCATTTTCAGCCAAAACACGAGGAATCACCTCGAGCGCATCGGCAAAGGCTTCAGCACCAAGTTGCTCACGCCCAGGAATGGATTCAGCGAATCGCCGCAAACGGCGAGCAAGAGCCACGTGTGTTGCGCCGCCGCCAGCGAGCAATCGATCGTCTTCAAGCATACGACAAGCAACGCCCAAAGCGTCTGCAAAACTACGTTCCACTTCACCAATTACCGTTTCCGTGCTTCCGCATGCAATCAAAGTCGCTCCGCCTTCCTCGGTCTCAACAATCCAGTGGGATACGCCAGACCAATTCTCGTTCTTACTCGAAATGAAGGCACCCAAGTCGTTGCTGTGTGCGCGTTTGACATCGCTAACCAGCGTTGCACCGCAACCACGAGCGAGGAGGTCAAGGTCTGACCGAGCAACTCTTCGGAATGCTTGGATACCAGCCTGTGCCAAGAGAATACGGGCTTCATCGTCAATACCTTCTTTGCACGCGAGGAGGCGGATTCCAAGGGTTTTGAGGTGTTCAACTTGTTCAGCCAACAGTTCAACTTCCTTGGTTCTAAAACTGTCCAGTACCCCGGGAGCAGTAACGTTGATTTTCATATCGCTCTTCATCGAACGGCGTTCGATTCCACCATCGATGAGGAGGATTTTACCTGCTCCAATGGTACGAGGCATATCGTCATGAATGCGATTTTTGGCGAGTACCAGTCCGGTAACCAATCGAGTATCAGCGATGCTGCCGCCGGATTGTGGTAAGACCTTGACACGGGTCGGGTCAGCCACGATTCCTTCTGCAGTTTGAACATGAATATTCTCCGCAGCCTCGATGGCAAGTTGGGCGAGAAGAACCTGCATGGAGTGGTGTCCTTTACCAGCCATCGAAGTTCGAGTCGCCATCAAGCGGTGTGCTTTATCGGATTTAATCGTAAACTCGTCCAGTATTTCGTGAACATGAGTTTCAGCCATACGGAAACCACGGGCTATGACTGCAGGGTGAACATCTTGCGTAACCAAATGCCACGCATTTTGGAGCATCTCCGCAGATATCAGAACGGTTGATGTCGTTCCGTCCCGAGCGATTTTGTCTTGAACAGAAGAGGCGTTAATCATCATGCGAGCAACTGGATGTTCCACTTTCGCAGACTCAAGAACTGTAACTCCATCGTTGGTAACGAGCGTTCTACCGTCATCATCGATGAGCAGTTTGTCCAGTCCCCGTGGCCCAAGCGTTGAACGTACTGCACTCGCAAGCGCCATCGCCGCCTGAATGTTGTTTTGTAGAGCACTGCGACCCGTTGTACGCTCAGTGTCTCGGAGCAGGGGAGCATCGCTCATAGCACGGCCACCGGACTCTTCGACATAAGGTCAACTATGGCTGATGAAGACTCAGTCTTCATCGTCTTCGACAACTTCGAAGTCTGCATCGACTACATCATCGCCACCGACGTTGATGTCTCCGTCTTCTGCTGAGCCGTCTTGTTCTGCCATTTCAGCAGCAGCGGCTTCGTAGAGTTTCGCTGAGACTGCGTGCATTGCTTCTTCGACTTCCTTAACCTTGGCTTGAATAGCCGCATCGTCGATTGAATCGATATCGAGTGGCTTTCCATCTTCGTCTTGAACCATCTTTTCGAGAGCGTCAAGATGTTCCTTGACCGGGTCGACTTCAGCGTCATCGAGTTTGTCAGCAGATTCGTCAAGAGTTCGGCGTGTTTGGTAAACGACTTGGTCCGCCATGTTGCGGAGCTCGACCTTGGCCTTGCGGAGTTGGTCTTCTTCGGCGAATTTCTCTGCTTCACTGATCTTGGCTTGAATTTCGTCTTCAGACAAGGAGGTTTGAGATTCGATCTTGACCGACTGTTCTTTTCCAGTTCCCATATCCTTGGCGCTTACGTTGACAATTCCATTCGCATCGATGTCAAAGGTGACTTCGATTTGAGGAGTGCCACGTGGTGCTGCAGGAATTCCCATGAGGGTGAATTCTCCGAGAGTAACGTTGTCTTTGGCGAAGTTTCGCTCGCCTTGAAGGACGTGAATGGTCACTGCAGGTTGATTATCGGTTGCCGTGGAGTAAATCTCTGAACGACGAGCCGGAATGGTCGTGTTGCGTTCAATCATGGTTGTCATGACGCCACCAAGGGTCTCGATTCCCAGTGTCAACGGAGTAACGTCGAGCAACAGAATATCGGATACGCCCTCATCACCGGAAATGATACCGGCTTGAAGTGCAGCGCCCATTGCGACTGCTTCGTCAGGGTTGATTCCTTTGTATGGTGCCTTACCTGCTTCCTTCTCGACCGCTTCTTGGACCGCTGGAACTCGAGTTGAACCGCCCACAAGGATGACCTTGTCGACGTCGCCCTTCTTGACTCCAGCATCCTTCATTGCTTGACGGGTTGGTCCCATTGTTGCTTCGATGTGCTTGGAGATGAGGTCTTCGAACTTGGCTCTGCTGAGCGTCATGTCCATGTGTTCAGGTTGTCCGTCACGCATAGTGATGAACGGGAGGTTGATTTGCGTTTGTTGTGTACCGGAAAGTTCGATTTTGGCCTTTTCTGCAGCTTCTTTGAGTCGAGACATGGCTTGTACATCCTTTGACAAGTCAATGCCCGTATCACGCTTGAATTCTGCAACCATCCAGTCGATGACTTGATCGTCGAAATCATCGCCACCAAGTTTGTTGTTACCGGCAGTTGCTTTGACTTCAATTTGCGGCTGACCGTCAACTTGATAGATTTCAAGAACGGAAACGTCGAACGTTCCCCCGCCTAGGTCGTAGACCAGAATTGTTTGGTCTTCGCCTTTGTCGACACCGTAAGCAAGTGCCGCAGCGGTTGGTTCGTTGATAATTCTAAGAACTTCAAGACCTGCAATTCGGCCTGCATCCTTTGTCGCTGTTCGCTGCGCATCGGTGAAGTAAGCAGGGCATGTGATGACCGCTTGCTTCACTTCATGGCCCAAGTATGCTTCTGCATCGGCCTTCAGCTTCTGTAGAATAAACGCTGAGATCTCTTGAGGCGTGTAGTCTGTGTCATCGATGTTGGTTTTCCAATCGGTCCCCATGTGTCGCTTGACCGACAGAAGAGTTCGTTCAGTGTTGGTTACCGCTTGCCGCTTAGCAGTTACGCCAATCATGCGTTCACTGCCGTCTTTTGCAAATGCAACGACGGAGGGGGTTGTTCGTGCGCCTTCTGCATTCGCAATAACGACGGGTTCTCCGTTTTCGATGGTTGCGACACAGCTGTTTGTTGTTCCTAGATCTATTCCTATTACTTTGCTCATTTTATTCACTTCCTTCATCAAAAGATTGGGATTCCGCCGTCGTCATCATCGTCTTTGTCGTCACCGACATCGATGCTTACGTCTGAAAAGCCCGGAGTTTCATCATCATTATCCTCATCATCATTGTCCTCGGCAGGGGCTGGCAATGCAGAACCTTGAGGGGTGAGTTTGAGGGTGACATCGAGAATACCGTTGTTGAGGCTCCATTCAACGATATCATCGCATGGGTGAGGGAGTTCAACACGTGCCAATGGAGACGTTTGTGTCGTCTTCATAATTTCGAGTTGGTGGCCGTTACGAACCAGAGACATTTCGACCTCCGTTTCTTTAACTTCGCCTTTGAGTGTGAAATCAATAGTAACGGACATGTTCCATCCGTTGAGATAGACATCGTCAGCAGGTAGCGTGAACACTTCATCGTCGGACTCATCGATGTCCGGAGTGTTGACTTCAATCGGGTTGGCATCGACTTGTACATCGACACCGAAGTTTTGGAGAATGTCTTCGATGGACTTGCCTTTCTCAAACATCTTGCCCAGTTGCGAGAGGTCGAAGTTGAAGTTGACATCGCCCTTGGCGATTTTCTCAGCATCGATTCCAAGGTTCTCAAATTGTGAGCGGAACTGTTCCATGAGAGCACGAATTTGCTCCTTGTCGAGGTTCATGCCCATGTTTCTGAACATTTCAGTTAGTTGCTCAAGCAATTTTTCCTCGAAATTATCCTTGTCTGCCATGCACTTCCCTCCTTGACTACTGAACCATCGGTTACATACTGCCGTGAGAGTCACCCTATATGAAGGTCACGAAATGCAATGCATCACTGTGTTCAGCGAGGCCAACTGAGGCGAAGCCCTAAGAAGAGCGAAGGTTGCCGTAAAATTGAGGGTCATTATGTCTCGTTCAATCTACGCTTTTTCACTCATCGCCCTCATGCTCATGGCACCGTTGTCCGGTTGCTTTGGAGAAAACGAAGCCGAACCTCAAGACGCAAGTGAAGTGCTGTACATCGACTTTGCACCGGCTGGAGAGAAGGCGCTCCGAAGCGGTGAGTGGCACACCTTTACCCTTGAAGGAGAGGGGACACGGTTGGTTGTTCCCGAAGATGTGTTGCTTTTCGTTAACGAGAGTGTCGTACCTCTTGGCGTGATTCAAGTTCAGGATGCAAATCTACTCAACGGTAAAATCCTCACCACACCTTATGTTACATCCACGATGTTCACGGTTGTCTACGCCGATGGAACTGGCTCTACCATAGACCTCGAAGTCGAGAACGGTACACCCATCGTCAACGGCGAAGATTGGTTCCAGAAAATGGATTTTATCCTGTCTGTTTGCTCTGATTCAAGTCAGTGCGGTGGTTACGTCAACCGGTGGATGGGCTCTCCAAATCCAGCATTTGAGCGTGCAGCGAGTTATTTTCACGGGCATTTCGAAGGATTAGGCTATGAAGCAAACATCATGCGAGTAACCGACCACCTCAATCCCACAGAACCAGAATCTCTCAACATCATCGCATGGAAAGACGGCCGAAACAACGACTGCGTTCAAGGCATGGGTGCACACATGGACATTGCCCCACCAGGAGGTCCACCAGGAGGCGGCACGTACGAAGGCGCTTACGATAACAACGCAGGCACAGTTTCCATGATGCTGTTCGCTCGAGCATTCGTCGATCTTCAATTTGAATGCGATACATTCCTCGCTCTATGGTCTTCAGAAGAAGAAGGTCTGCGTGGTTCCAATGCCTTTGCAAACAACGATTGTGATTACTGCCTACCAAAGGACAAGGAACTTCGATTTTACATCAACATGGATATGATGGGAATCTCATGGCCAGCAATGAAAGACACGGGCGAACCATTCCCCTACCACGCATGGTCAGGCCCTGACTTCGACCCTGAAGTCGACGATGTTGAGATTACTGCCGTCATGGACCACGTCCATCGCAATGTACTCAAGGCTCCAATGAACCTTAGCATAGATGGAACCTATGGAGCAGGCTGCGACCAACACTGGGACGAACACGAAGACCGAGTGTTCGATGTCCACGAAGATACATTCGGGCGCTCAGATCACGTCACCTTCCGAGACCTAGGTGCTCAAACCATATTCCATCTGGGCGCCTACGATGATGATTACAGCGCCTACCATTCACCCAGCGACACACTCGATAACATGGTCGAAGTGGTTGGAGGACAAGAGGAACTCGAAAAATCGATTGAATTTGTCATGTGGGCAGCAATGCTTGAATTCATCATTGCAGACCAAACGCCAGAAATCCGTAACGTCGATGTTTGACGGCAGTACGCTTTTATCTACGCTAAAGTGCCCTAAAGCATGGGACTCGATGGGCCAGCACATACTTTTCCCGCTACGGAAAGACTTGGTGCAGGGATTACTGGCCTATTCCTCATGTGTTTCGGGACGCCGTTCACTCTCGTTCCGTTCTTAATTTTGCCCGATATTATGTCCGCCAACAGTATCGGCCCTACCATTTTTGCATTGTGTTTTACCATCCCATTTGTATTGGCCGGATTAGCAGTTCAGTATGCCGGTTTTGTTTCGCTGCGACTTGCCTTATTTCCAAACAGTGAAAAGGCACTCAAAGCCATAAGTAGTTCCAGCATACTCGGCAAAGACACTCGTACCCGAAAACCGAGCAAATACTACTATTCATCAAAGACGCCTGCGGAGCTGAGGAACGAGATTAGCGAGAAAGAGATGGCGCAAAAGAAATCTGTCTTCGTCGCCCCTCCTACAACAGACCGAGGCGAGTCAATGAACACAAGTGAAGTCGAAGAACAAAGCAACAATTTCTGGGATAATGTAGAGATTGAAACCTCTTAGGTACTATACACCCTTTCAAAAGGGAAACAATGTTATTGTCAAACATGACTGATGTTGCGGATGCTCGACTTTCGCAGCAGAACCCCGTGAGGGCGATGTGGAAATACGTTGCTGGTTCAACCATTGTGGCATCGCTGTGCTGTCTTCCTTCAGTTGTTATGGTGATGTTAGGGCTAGCCACTGTTTCAACGGGCGCAGCGTTGTCGGACACCTTGTATTGGGGTGGAGAAGGATTTGGTTGGTTCAGAGGAACAATGCTCCTCATAGCAGCAATTTGCGTTGTCACTGGACTCGTGTTTTATTTTCGAAACCAAGGAATTTGCACACTTGACCAAGCAAAACGTGAACGACGTAAAATAATTAACACGTCACTTCTCGTTCTTTCTTCGACCTATGTGATCTACCTGCTGTTCAATTATGTATTCCTCACCGAAGTGGGAATTGCAGTGGGGCTTCCATGGGAATCGAGCCGTGATTCATACATGTTCTGGAAGTAATCAAGCACGGCCAAGGGTCGTCTTGCAGCCAACGCCCCATTCCTGCTCTTTCATTGCCTCTCTGGTCGCATCAAGTAAATCGTCCTCAGCCGTCCTCAATGAGACCGATTCATGGCGCCACGCCAATGAAATATTAGTGAGGTTAAATATCCAATTTTGCAATTGGATTTTTGAATTATCAATTGAAATATTAACAACTGAATCTTCAATTGGAATTACGATTTCTCGAGGGTTGAGATGCATACCTAATTGCATCGCTTTTTGCACCGATTCCTTCGAAGTCCACAAGCGAATTGCGTGTTCAGGGTGGTTGTTCAACCACTCCAATTCGTCACCCTTCGCCATCATGTCAAATGCATTCGCTGCAATTCCCCGTCCAGCAGATTCAGCATCAATACCAACAGACCATCCATGTTCGATAACCGCCACATACGCCCAGCCTTCTGAATGGCCGATACTGATTGAAGGCAGCGGCGTGTTCACCCAAAGCCCTGGAAGGTAGGCAAGCGTTGGTGCTCGATGTTCAGTTCGTCGAACTTCAAGCATCGACGGCTCTAAGCCCCACAAAGTGAGGGCTTTGGCCAACAACCAACGGCCGCTCAAATGCTCGTTACGTCGCTTATCGATGGCAAACGTCGCCACTTCATCAACCGAAGCCAATGTTACCTGCCCAATATCTCGAGGTTCAACTGCACAACGAAAACACATTGCATGCACAGGCAATGGATGCGGAGGAACGATCTCCTCGAACGAACTCATTTCCTCACCTGACGAGAGTGAACGCATCTTCCTGTGCTACTGGCGCCATGCTCTTCAATCGAAGGCCCTTAAGCGCAAGAACCGGTGCGTCATCATCACCAACAACCACAACATCGTGAACAGTGATGCCAGCTTCTTCTACAGCAGTTCGCAGACTGCGCATTCGCAGCACTTCGTCCCGCTCAGGAACACGGAGCATGGAAGACCATTCAATTCCGACTGGTAGGGAAGAGAAGCCCTCAGACTCCATAGCGACGAGGCCTGCATTTTGGAATCCAGCTTCGATGAGCATTGGAAGTGCTTCAAGCAGAACGGTTTCACCCTGAGATTCAAGGGCGAATTGGTCGAGCAGTGGCAGTTGATGACGCATCAGTGCAATGCCGTCAGCACCAGGTGTTTGTTCATCACCAATACCTCGCAGCACGCCGCCATGGGATTGGAAACGAGGGCCGTGGAAGTAGCGTCGATAGATGAACGACGGCAACTCCGCCAATTCACCGTGAGCCGGCGTTCCGAGTTGAGGAAGTGATTCGACTTCCTTTTGCAAGAACGGGCCAAGGTCATCTCGACTTTCGACAACACGAACCACAGCCTTGTGATGTTCTCGTTCACCGAATACCTCACCCTTGGAATTGCTTAAGTCAGAGACTAATCGGCAAGCGACCCAACTCATTTCGCCGTCACCACGGATCAGATCGGCATGGACGCGAACGGTCAAATCACCTTTCAGCAACTTCACGGGAAGGCCGAAGGAAACATCTTCAAAACCAGCAAGACAGGCAGAAGGTCTCAGCAAGAGAGCGTTCTCAGCGAACATCTCCATTGCCATAACACCGGGATGATAGGGCACGCCTTCGATGGAATGGTCCGATAAGAACGGATGGTCTGCAACTGAGAGCGTGGTCTGAGTAACCAACGATTGGCGTTCATCGACAGAGAGAACTTTGTCCACGAATGGGAATCGGTACGGGTCTGCAATGATGCTCGCCATTTCCGCAGGTAGACGTAGTGGCGCTTCTCTAAATGCATCGAAGGCATCCATAGTTCCAAGGTTACCGCATCCTAATACACGGCGCTTTCCACCTTGAAGGGCTTCTCCGACAAAGATTTCAACGCCCTTATCCACTGAGATGGTATCGATTCCAGCAGCGTCGAACACCGCTTGGAATGAGCCACGTGTCGCCATTCCGACATCACGCCATCCTGTCCATGCCACCGCCACTGCACGGCAAGTACCGCTTGCGGTTAATCGAGCCATTTCAGCGTCTAAAATGCTGTTTGCAGCCGAGTAATCGGTCTGACCGTTGTTACCGAACCGTCCCGATACGCTGGTGAAGCACGAAGCAAAGCGCAGTTCGCCTCCCGATGATTCAACGGCGCCTAACAACGATTGCCAACCGTCAACCTTGACGCGAATAACCTTGTCAAAGACGTTGTAATCCTTCGATGCTACGAGTTTCGAATCTTCCAACCCTGCTCCGTGAATGATTCCAGTAATTGGGCGCCCGAGTGAAGCACCCAAATCTCGAAGACCATCAGCATCCATAACGTCAACTGAATGATATGAGGCATCGTTCCCTGTTTCTTCAATCGTTTTGATGGTGATGTAAACATCACGGCTACGGGAGAATTTCTGCCATGCGGCATTCCACTGTACCATCGTAACTTTTCCTGAGTCGCTGGCATCAATCAGTTCTTGGCGAAGGGAATTCTTCCGCTCAGTAAGTTGTGCATCCGACCATTCGACCCATTCTTTGGTTTCTTCAACGAGCGACGAGCGACCGAGCAGAGCAAAGTGCGCACCCGCATTGAGAGAATGGCATGCTACGCCGATAATCGATGCTGCCGTCACTCCTGAACCGCCACCGGACACAATCCAAGTATCATCCGACTGCAGTGGAGTCGTCTCTGCCTCAAGATCTTCGGCGAAGGCAACCAATGCCCAACGACGGCCATCTCTGTCTATACCGATTTCAACTTCACCACCGATTTCAAACAGGTCAGCAGCGATTGTTTGTGCTGCTTGTTCGGTATCAAGAATCAGTTCAGGGTGCATATCCAATGCTCGCATTCGCAAGTGTGTTTGTTCAAAGAAGTAGGACTTTGTAACTCCTGAAGCAGCGCATTGTACAGAATTAAACCGCTCCCCAATGTTGCCATGACGACCATCAAGTGCAGTCACCGATGCAACCAAGCCGTCTTCTCGCTCAGCAAATTGGGCGTCAAGACCTTGCAGCAAGGAGAAGTATCCGTGAGCAGCCAATGCAATTTGCGAGGAAGGAAGCGTATCGTCATTCCATGTTGCGCCTGCGAGTTTAAGCGGCGCCATGTGAACCAGCCCCGCTATGTCCAGTTGACGAAGTTCCTTGCAGACCTCAGCCATGTGCTCAGGGTTTGCAGGGTCGGCACGGAAAACGGTACGGTCATCCTCTTCATGGGACGACATGTCGCGAATTTCACTTTCAAATCCGACTCGAACAGCCTTCATTCCTTTGGCCTCCACGAGTTTACAGAATGCCTCAGCAATTCCCCAACCGTCATCGGTAACAACCAGTGTTCCGTCGAGAGAAATAGGTGAATCACTTCCAACGCACTCCTCCACTTCGACCTGCCATCTTCGGCAGTTCTCTTGCCGTTCAACAGGTGCAGGCATCGGTGAAGCAACTGGCGTAGGAACAACCACTGGAGTCTCAACAACAGGCGGCGCTTCAACTGCTACTGCTCCACCTTTCATGCGTTGAATGTAAGCAGTGAAGTGGTTCAGCGTCGGATGATCGGAAAGAACGAACTCTTCATCGATTGGTAATTCGAAGATATCACGAACGTCAGCCATGATCTCGGCTTGTTTCACCGTATCAATACCAAGTTCACCCTCAAGGTCCTGGTCCATTTCAATGAAATCATCAGGGTATCCAGTATGACGGACAACCACTTCAATCAGCCGTTCTTGTATCGATGAATCGGTAACAGGAGGCAACGTTGGAGCGGGTGGAACGGATGCCGGAGTAGGTGCAGGGGGGGTCGCAACAGTAGGTGTTGGGTCAGGATTCGAGGCCGGTGGAGACACCACTGAACCACCTTGCATTCTTTGGATATAACCAATCATGTGGTTCAATGTAGGATAGTCCGAGAGAACGAACTCTTCGTCGATTGGTAAGGAGAAACGATCTCGGATATCTGCCATGATTTCGGCTTGTTTCACCGTATCAATACCAAGTTCGCCCTCAAGGTCTTGGTCCAACTCAATGAAATCGCTTGGATATCCTGTGTGCTGAACAACAACCTCAACAACGATCGAAGTAAGGTCTGCATCGCCAACTGGCGCAGGGGCAGAAATCGGTTTTGATGGCATTGCAGGTGCGGATACAGGCGCTGGAGTTACCACCGATGGAGCCGGAGTTGGTGACGCCTTAGCCACTGAGACCCCGCCTTGCATTCTTTGGATGTAGCCAATCATGTGGTTCAATGTAGGATAGTCCGAGAGAACGAACTCTTCATCGATGGGCAAGGTGAAGCGGTCTCGTATTTCAGCCATGATTTCGGCTTGTTTTACCGTATCAATGCCCAATTCCCCTTCGAGGTCTTGGTCCAACTCGACGAAATCAGCTGGATAGCCTGTATGGCTGACGACAACGCTGACGACCGTTTCAGTAAGCGATTCATCTGCGACCATGACCGGTGCTGGAACCGGAGCGGGTGTTGATACAGTCGGTGCTGCGACCGCCGGTGCTGGAACGGACACTGGAACAGTCAAAGGCGCTGCTGCAATGCCCGTCGACATCTGTTGAATGTAACCAATCATGTGATTCAATGTAGGATAATCCGAGAGAACGAACTCTTCATCGATTGGCAAAGAGAACCGGTCTCGGATATCTGCCATGATTTCGGCTTGTTTCACCGTATCAATGCCCAGTTCACCCTCCAGGTCTTGGTCCAATTCGACGAAATCTGCCGGATAACCGGTATGGTTCACGACCACTTCGATGACCACCGAAGTTAGATCTGTGGCCAATGGAGCAACCGGGGTGGATGCTGGCGCTGGCACTGGTGTTGGTTTTGGCGGTGGAGCAACAGGCGCAGGTGTTGGCACAGGTGGCGCAATAGGCGCTGGCGTCGGTGCTGCCATGGAGGGTTTTCCTTCCCAAGCGGCTGTAACATTCCATGCTTCGCCTTGTACACCACCGTGTAGGTTTTCTTCACCGTTGACGTATGCCACGAGTTTGTTATCGAGAATTCGGAGTACGACATCGTCCGTTTCTGCAAGTTTTCGCGACCATGCAAGGAACTTCTGTCCATCAATTCGTTCACCAACAACGGGCCATTTACGAACCAGGGAGAGAGCCATTTGTGAGCCAAATCCTGCTGCAAAGCGTAGCCCGTACTTGATGTCAGGATAATCTCCGCCTGTTGAGAGGTTCAAGTTTCCAAGTTCTGGGTCGGTTTCCTTGTGGTTTGCTATCGGTGGGATTCGACCTGTCTTCATACCGTGGAACATGCTTGCATCTTCGATACCAACACCCATTGGGTGTCCAGTGAATCCTTTGGTATTGGCAATAACCAGACGATGTGTACTTGCGCCAAAGGTATCGCGTAGAGCGCGAACTTCAGATTGTGCTGAACCACCGCGAGCCGGCGTGTAAGTTTCGTGAGAGAAGAACACGGTGTTCGGGGCTATAGCATGACGGTCAAGACCCCACTTCGATTCCATCGAAGTGATGAATGAATCTACAGTTTGTGCAACGTGTTCGACGTCGAGTCTTGTGCCATGGAATGCGGAATTCGCAGTGGTAGAGCCAAGCAATTCAGCAATCGGTTGGACACCTCGTTGCATGGCTTCAGAATGGCGTTCGACAACGAATGCTGCAGCACCCATGCCGAGAACCAAACCGTTTCTGCGACGGTCGAAAGGTAAAGCAGCCTCTTCAACCACATTACCGGTAGCCGCTGCACCTGAGGCTGCGAAGCCACCTCCAATCCATTCCCACAGATCTTCGCCGGTCACATCGTCAGCAGAAATGATGACGACTCGGTCGACTCTGTCACTGTTCAACCAGTCTTCAGCAACGCCAAACGCTGCAGTGGTTGATGCACAGGCGAGGTTAATGGTCGTGTTTGGACCTCGGATTCCAGTGTACTGTGCAAATTGTGAATGACCCATATTGAGCGTTTGGAACAAGTATCGCCGGTCAAATCGACCTTCACCGTCATCGCCGTCACTCTTTGCGTGCTTCATTGCCATTTGTAGGCCTGGGAAACAGGAGGCGAACACGATTCCGGTCCTCTCGCGCTGATGTTGAGGAACCTGCCAATTTCGAATCAATCGCAGACCACCTTTGCCGATTTGTTCAACCGGCGTAAGTGGGATGGCTGCATCTCGCAGTGCTAAGAGCCCAGAGGCGACTGCCAGTTGGGTGGTGATGTCCCAAGCCAGAACGACCTTGGCATCGATGCCAAACTCTTCTGCAATGTCAAACGCAGACTTAACACCTGCAAGTTGAGGTATGTCGCCAAACTCTTTGGCTTGTTCCATGTTGACAGAACCATCTCTACCTTTGATGAGCCGAACGATGTTCTTGTCCAGTAACCGTTGCTTGTATTCATCACTGACTTCCGAAATACAGGTCTCGCCACGTACCAAGCGTTCGAAGGTGTCTTCCTCAAACACACGCTCCCCACCAGGAAGGCCGAGAGAAACGCCGGTTACGACGTACGGGTCCGCCTTTCGTCGGTCAGTGTGTGTTGGAGATGCCACGGTTTGGGGGCTCGAATGTGCTGCAGGAGCATGCGACATCGAAGTCTGAGGACTCCATGATGCAGGAAGGGCAGTAATCCATTTTGCTAAATCAGCAGCAGTAGCAATCAAATTGGTATCAAGAGAAGCATCAACAGCAGCTTCTGATGAAACGGTGTGAAGTACCGATGCCACTTGTGCATCGCTCATACCAAGCCCAAGGCGTAGATTGACCATACCGTTGCAGAAACGAGCAGGATAACCACTCACTGCCGCAAGGCGGTCGCCAAGATAAGCATCCATTGCCTTGGCAGCAGCCACAGCCGGGTCGACGTTTCGTGGAACATGGGCAGTGACCTGAACGACGTTCTGAACCGGTGCGGAGGTGCCAGTTGAGGGCAGAGGCCGCGCTCGAGTTCGCAAATCATCGGCTTGAGCAGTACTGAACGAGGGCGCTATTGAATCATCATAGGCTTCGATTGGGCCGGCTCTAAAGGCTTCAGTGAGTACGTGAGAATCTGCTGCAGGCCATTGCGGTTTACGGCCTGCAAGGGCAAGTGTTCCCAATGCACTGAGGAAAGTTGCAATGCCACCTTGCTTTGGATGGTTGCACATGATTGGCAAATGAGGCTTGTCTTCAAGAATTTGAACGGCAAACATAGTGAGCGCACGCTTTGGTCCAACCTCGACGAAAGCACGCGCACCTGCTGCATACATGGTTTCAATTTGAGTGGTCCACTCAACGGCTGACGCCATTTGAGGTGCAAGTTTACCGAGCACGCCTTCCTTCGAATCAGCACCTTCCATTGGATAGAATGTACCATCCACATTAGCTGTTATTGGAATACGAGGCCAGCGAATCTCAAGGCTTTCGAGGAATCTTCGAAGCGGCTCGTTTGCGGGTGCAACGATGCGGGAATGGAAAGCGTGCGATGTGGCAAGAGGGACTGCCTGGAATCCTTTCTCTTCGAACTGAGCCATAGCCTGCTTGACTGGTTCAGTCTCCCCAGCAATGACCGTCATCTTTGGTGAGTTCTTGTTGGCTGCAATAACATAGCCTTCAATCGAATCGATTACGGCCGAAACTTCGTCGTAAGGAGCCAGAATGCTCGCCATCAAACCTTTGTCTTCGATGACAACAGAGCCCATTTCAGTTCCACGTGCTGCAGATGCTCGCAATGCCCCATCCATGTCCAAAATACCTGCAGACATGAGTGCTGCGTATTCTCCAAGTGAATGTCCTGCGACCATATCTGGGTGTTGACCGTGGTCGTTCAATGCACGTTCAATTGCTAAATCAGCCGTAAGCATTGCAGGTTGAGTGTATTCGGTTTGCTTCAGTTTATGTTCTGCTTCAATCCGCTCTTCCTTGGTGAGGTTTGAGCGTAACACGAAACTGGACAGCGTTTCGCCGTCCAAAACCTCGACCATCGTCTCATCAGCCTGCTCCCAGACTTTTTGGACGGCACTGTAGCGTTGATGCAGATCGTGCGTCATGCCAACGTATTGACTTCCTTGACCAGGATACATGTGCGCAACTTTCGCCTTTGGATGAAGGGCAGGGTCGTTGGTCAGCAGGATACCTTGTGCCTGTAGGAAGCCCCACTTTTCGGGGTCACTCATGGCTTTGCTTGCAAGTGCTGTACGCTTGTGGAACTCAGCCCATGAAGTGGCAACGATGCACATTCGGAAAGCATCCGACTCAGCATAATCAGAAGATGCAAAATCCAATGCGGAAGAAAGACGGAGACCTCGAGGGTCTTCATCGAAATGCGAACCAGCGAAATCAATCGATTCCAACTTGGCTTGGAGTGAAGCAAGGTCTGAGGAGGAAAGCAGCAAAATGCCACCTTCGACCGCCTTCATTTGTTCATGCGTCATCGAAGGTTGTGCGGTTGAGTCCAACACTGATGCAGCATCAGATTGAACAGAAGAGGATTCTGATTCTTGGGCGTATGCGGACCAACGGGCGTCCCACTTCTGAGCGAGTTCAGCGTGGTATTCCGGTTCAAAACCTTCCAACGCAACGTGATAATTGGTTCCACCGAAACCGAATGCAGAGACACCTGCTCGACGCGGATGGTTTTCCGGGCGAGGCCAGTCTCGTGCTTCTGTAGGGACAAAGAAAGCGTTGTTATCCCAATCAACGGTTTGGTTGGGAGTCTTGAATCCTGCCGAAGGCGGGATTGTACGGTGATGTAGAGACATTACGGCTTTAATCAGTCCGGCAATTCCGGCAGCTGCTTTCAGGTGGCCAACTTGTGATTTAATCGAACCTACTGCAACATGATTGCCCGCTGGAGATCCATCCCAAAGCAACGAAAGCGTACCCAATTCGGTAGCATCTCCAACTTTGGTAGAAGTTCCGTGGGCTTCAATCAACTCGACGGTTGTAGCTTCGTACTCTGCTTGGGAATACGCACGAGCAATGGCTTGAATTTGACCGCGTTGACTTGGAGCAGTAATGCCTTTTCCTCTTCCATCCGACGAACCGCCCACGCCACGAATTACAGCGTGAACTTCGTCGCCGTCTCGAATGGCATCAGAAAGACGCTTGAGGACAAAGGCACCCGCACCTTCTCCCATTACGAATCCGTTTGCACCTGCATCGAAAGGCGTAGAGTGAGTAGGAGAAAGTGCTCCAATTGCGCTGAACTTAGCGAAAGTCGGGGCATCCATGCTGCGGTCGGTAGCTCCAGCAATCATGACATCCACTTGACGCATCTGCAACATGCGGCAGGCATCCATGAGGGTTGCCAAAGACGATGCGCAAGCGGCATCCATAGCGAAATTAGGGCCTTGCAGGTCCAAAAGATTGGAAACTCTACCTGCAACAACATTGGCTAATTCTCCAGGCATCGTGTCTTCATTAACACGAGGTGCACCGGTGTTGATAGCGTCGACAAAGGCATCACCATTGGCGGTTGGCATACCAAACGACTTGGCTAATTCCTTGGTGTGGTTGGAATAGATTCGAATGTTGGAGAGGTTTCTGTTTTCACCGCCAAGAGCGTTGGCAAACGCTACACCAGTCCGTAGCCGGTCGATGTCTTTGCTTTCCCCATCGTAACCAGCATGCTCAATTGCTGCTGCAGCAACGGAAACTGCCCATTGCTGAGCAAGGTCGATTTGTGTAAGCGTGCCAGGAGGTTGCTTCCATCGTCGCCAATCGAACTCATATCCTTCGACAACTGCACCAATACGTGCGTAGGTGTAACCTTCCTCGATGTTACCCGGGCCACCATCTCGGAAGAAATGGTCAACAGGTCCAATCCATCGGTGTTCGGGTATCTGACGAATACTGACCTTGGAATCGAGAATGTTTTGCCAAAATGAATCGATGTCTGGTGCATCCGGCATCAGCGCTGATACGCCAATAACTGCGATGGGCTCAAACGGCCCTTGTTCAAGTCCTTGGACTTCGTTTCCTTTGGCATCTTTGACCATATCATCTCACCTCAGTTGTTCATGATGCTCTGTGGCACCATCGTAATCGAATATCCACCATCAACATAGATGCATTGTCCTGTCACGCCGCTTGACATCGGGCTGGCTAACCACAAGGTAGCACCAGCAACATCCTCTTGGCTGACATTCCTACGCAGCGGAGAATTTGCTTCAACGTGGTCGAGAATGTTGTCAAATCCAGGAACACCGCTTGCGGCGATTGTTCGTATAGGGCCTGAAGAAATCGCATTCACCCGATGGCCTTCCGGTCCGAGGTGGCATGCAAGTTCACGCGTCCAACATTCCAGTGCCGCCTTAGCCATCGACATAATTCCATAGTTTGGAACGAAGCGATTTGAAGCAGCATAGGTCAACGTTACCGTTGAAGAGCCCGGGTTGAGGTACGGCAGAGCGTGCTTCAAACATCGTTGCAATGAATTCGCTGAAATCGTCATAGCGGTGTTGATATCGCTGTCTTCTACAAACAAAATCGGACGGTCAAAGCAGGCACGAGGAGCAAAGCCAATAGCGTGAATCAAAATATCTGCCTTCTTTCCAGGGTGCTCTTTCTCGAACGCCTCAAAAAACTCTCGAGTTGTGGCATCTTCCGCAACATCCAATGGATAAAAACCACCAATTTGTGGTAACTTATCTTTCAGTTGAAAGATACGGCTCATGAAACGCTTCTGATAACCGAGGTACAGCGTGACACCAGCTGCAGCAAGTTGCTGGCAAATGGCCCATGCTATCGAGTCTTCACTGGCAACACCGAAGACGAAGGCTGTTTTTCCCTGTAATTGTAGCATAAAAGCACCTACCCAATGGGTAGGTGTTGGCCGTAACACCAATCCTATGACTGTTCCCTATGTTGTGCAGGTAAAAACATGGGTTCTGTGACCCAAATATTAGAGCCGAAGGGCCTCACAGGTCGTCGAATAAATCATCAAACTCGTCATTTGAAGATGTGCTTGCGTCAAGATCGTCAAAAAGGTCATCGAAATCATCTGTCGATGGTTGTTGAACTGGCTCTTCTGGAAGGATGATGGGTTGTTGGATTTGAGGCGTCTGGCCTTTCTTTGGTTTCTTCTTTGTCACCACTCGAATGAGAACGACCAAGAACAAGACAAGTAGAATAGTTCCACCACCAATAGAAGCGTACAACAGTGTGCTATCGGAGTTCAAGGAGTCGAGCCCATCAATACCTGCATTCTTTGATGGTGCTGTGATATCGAGTTGAATGATAATTTCGCTGAACGGAGCGTCGCTATCATCGCCACTTTGAGCTCGGATGATGAGAGGCATACGCAAATCTTCGCTCACGGAAGACGGGGCGCGAATCGAGAGTGTTTTGACACTTGATGTACCTTGATAAGCGACGTTCTCGCTCACCTGTTTGCCATCCGGGAAGGAAAATTGTGCTGCTTCGAGGTCTGCAGAATTCACGAAAACTACTTCCAACAAATCGTCGTCATTGCCTTTATTCGTCACTTGGAATGAAAACTCAACCACTTCACTCGTGTCCATGTACCGTGTAGAAACATCAGAAAGAAGTAATTCGACCATTCCATACGATTCGATTATCAAATCACCAGCATGAGAGGTGTTGAAAACCAAGGTTCCTTCGGGCAGTTGTCCGATTGGAATGTTATTCCATGATTCGACCTTTGCACCAATTTCAAAGGAATAATCCGTTGAAGCGGGAATTTTAGTTTGCCCATCGAATACGATGTCAAAGGTGTCTTCTTCACCTGCTGCAAGAGTGAATGAATCTTCACTAAGGCTCATTTCGACCAACGTACCGTCCCACACAAGGGTCTCGATACTGATCGTTTCACTGGCAGACGAAGGGTTGGTTACCGTGCATTGGAGTTTCAGTTCTGCGTCGGAAGTTGGACGAACGTCCAAAACTGGATTTGAAGAGCCGCAATCCAACTCAACAGCAGGTATTGGAGATCCTTGGGCTGAGGCAGACGGAACAAGACAAGGTGCCAAGAACAGACCAAATACGAGAAATAGAATCAGACCCTTTCGCATGGTTGCCACCAACCCCCGCTGTATGCTTTCACTCATGAAGGTGATGGCTTTTTGTCGAAGAAAAAGGCTTCTCGGTTCATCTGATGCTCGGTCCGTAGAGTTCTTCGCCAAGGTCACGATGTGCTTTCCAGAGGTATTCTTCATCCAATCCTGCCTCCAAAAGTTGATGTGTTCTTTTGGGTACTGTTTTAGGACCTAAAACAGCCCCAGGGCGGCGAACATCATCCATGTAATCCGTTTCTAGAAAAAATCCGTGTGAACATGACTCAACAGATTGCATCAATTCGGATATCGCACCTTTTCCAATCAAGACGCTCGGGGTGAGCCCTTGCGTTACATCTTTGGAAATCGTTGCGGGTGCATAATGTCGAACCAAGCGACGAGGGGAAAGACCTGCTTTTTCAGCCATTACAGACAGATCTCGATATGTCGACTCGAGTTCGCCTTCGACATGAAGTTGCAAGGCAATTCCTTCTTTCTTCGCCAAGCTCATTGTTTCAAGAAGCAAAGTATTGGAAAGTTCCCAAACAGTGTCATCTACAGGCCAGTGCGGTCTACCGACCTCACCGACAGCATGGGCCTTGCCTTCATGCACAAATTCGAGCGCAGCATCAATGCTGTCGCGGTAATTTTCCACCGCCTTTTCAGCGCCTTTTTCTCCCGATTCATCCATCCATGCTGCGAACTGATGAGCAAACGCTGCTGGATGTGGGCCGAGAACGACACGAACGCCAAGACCGACTTTTCTGCGGACTTCTTCCGCCATCTCAACTGTGTTCGAATACGTCTCAATATGGCCTTGCTTTTCAGTAGGTGGTGCTGAAAAGTCAGGACAGTGTACCAAGACAATGTCCGTACCACCTGCATTTTTGAAATCTCGAGCCGCATCCAAGTAGCGACCGTTTCGATTCAAATGGAAATGATTGTCGAGGACTGGGCCATCCCATCGTCTCGACTCCTGCATACATGCCCCTCATCATCATGCGTTTTCAACGCATGGGAAAACCGAGGTGGTTTCGGTGATTAAACCCCTTCGACGAAGTAGTTCTTGTCAGAAAATTGGTCTCTCCAATAGACTGCAGCCATGGCGACCATGTTACTGTGACGAGCATTCGTAACAACACATCGTCCGTTCGGCCACACTTTGAGTGTGAGGTTGTGCCGTGAATCCTCGAGAACACTGCAACCGAGCCTTTCGTCATACACTGCAGTGCCTGCTCCAATCTCACCCACTATTTGGGTGATGTTCAACGGCATTCCAAAATCAAACGACGCAATCACAGGGCCAAGTTCTGTTTCGAGTCCAGCGTCGCTGAGCCCGAGACGGAGCATGAGTTCCTTTGCAGCAGCTCGTGCTGCGTCAACACGATGCGTACCGTGGACGGTCACACGGCCTTCACGGTCGATGACGAGAGTTGCTCGAGGTCGGTCAAGGACCTTGATGACAACTCCACCGGTTTCCTGCCCACCGAGTTGTGAGACCACATCCTGTTGGTTGATAGGGGACGGAGGAACGAAGCGAACAAGTTGGTTTTCAATACGAACTTCAATGGCTGCACCGGACATAATCATTCCTCCTCTGTTTGACCTGATGAGGTCGTGATTAAACTAATCTCCTCTCCGTCAGGAAGGGTTTGAAGGGCTTGCAAAAGCGCATTACGGTGAGGTAAGTACGCCACCAAAAGGAGGGTTGCATCGCCTCCATGTTCGGCTCGCAAAGAGGCAAGAGCCCCTCGAAGTCGAGCAGCGTAACGACGATCACGGTCTGCTGCGACCTCTGGCGAGACAATCCATTCGCTCAAATCCCACCATGTTGCTGAGAGTACTGCGGCTGACCCAAAATTTGGTGACACACCTTTCGGTGGCTTTTGCGCATCGAAAATATTCTTCTTTACGCGCTTACGCCATTTGCCACCAATCGAAATCATTCCGAGCAACTTACGCCAATGCGACGCTGCTTTGGCTTCTCGAATAAGGTGTTTATTCCATTCTTCATCCTCAGCAGTGGGCTCGATGAAGAACACTGGCCGTTCGTGACGAACTGCGTTCCGATGCAATCTTCGAGGTTCGGGATCAGGAAAACGTCCACTGGTCACGCCCTCAACCATCGAGATTTCATCTAAGAAAATTCCAAAAGAACCTCCTGAAATCAAACCATGAGACAAATTTACTCCAGGGGATTCTGCTTCGTCTTTTTCTTCTTGAACCCACAAATCAACTACATCAGGCGATTCAAGCAAAGCCAAACCATGCCATTCTTCACGTGTTCGCATAGAACGTGGATAGACGACCGTCGGCAGCACAGAATGAATGAGAATCTTACCACCGTCGGGGTCTTCCCAAGCATGGTCGCCCCATTCAAGTCGAGCGGGCACGAAGGTCACACTCACTGACTGTTAACCCAATCTTTCAGAGCCTCAATGCTCCATCCTTGGTCAAAGTAACCTTGGATTTCATCTTGAGTCCATTGCGGGAATTGTTCCATTGCTCGGGCCATCTCAGGTGAGACGTTCGCTGCAGGCGCTGGTGGACCAGAAACTGGCTTCGATTGACCAGGTAACTCTGCGTATGCTTTCTCACCCTCATCTTCGTACTCATCGAACATGTCATCGTCGCCTCCACGGCGAATCAAGACCACGACAAGTGTTCCAAGGACTGCAACAGCGATACCTAGGATAGCAAGGATAAGCATGAATCCACCGGAATCACCCGAATCACTCTGGACCTTGACGTTGAACGATTCACCTTGAGATGAACCGTTGTACAGCAAGTCTCCAGTCGTGTTGTCGGAGATGAGGTAGTACATTCCTGTCGTCGGTAAAGTGAATTGCTGCAAGTCAACCTTCACCCATTGCGATGCACCTACCGGGATATCCCCGGTATCGATGCTTGCTTCAAGCACTGGGACTCCGCCGTTGATGACGGAGCGGATGTTCAACACAGTTGAGCCATCAAGTGTTCCGGTGTTCAAAACTTCAATTTCAAGTTCAATGTCTTCGCCGACTTCTGGTTTAGCCGGACTGATTCGGACATTTTTAACATCGAACGAAGCTTCCTCGAAAATCAGTTCGTAACTGGATTTGTGAGTTGGGTCGCTTGAGAAAATTGGAGCAATACCGCCTTCATCCGTGAGACCTCCACCAAGCATGGCTTGTGTGCCAGCCGAATCGGTAGCATCAATCCAGAAAACAACTTCGACGCTGTCGATTTGAGATTCTTCAGGGTCGGCCTGTCCCTCTGTAATTGGCCAAAGATCAACACATTCTGCTGAAGCAAAGTACGAACCACCACTCGGGTTGAGCGTTAATTCTTGGGTCATCGGCATATCGCCAAAGGTTGCACGGTAAACAGGCCATGTGATGTTGTTTGTTGGGTCGGAGAAGAAACTCCAAGCAACAGATACATCTCCTTGGAACAGTGCTTCCTGCTCTTGGATGACGACTTCGATATCAACACAGTGGAAGGTTGAGGTTGGTAGTACATTCGCCAATGGCTCTTGGTTTCCATCTTTCAAAGTCCATGTGTTCGATACGACGAGAGGGGCGGATGCATCGACTCTCAAATTGAAGGTCTGACATCCGTATGCTTCTGAAACGCAAATTGCAGAGGATGTATCGACTGCGCCCATAGGCAAACCTTCGATTCCATCGCCGCACTCTCCGTTTGCTCCACCGTCGCCGCCAGTTGCATCGTAAGGACACAATCGGAACGTGTAGGTGTAGTCATTTGTGACCGGTGGTGCAGTGATGTTGATGTCAAAGACACCTCCAGTGAACGAATGGTATGTGACTTCTCCCGGGAAGGCAATGTAGCCTTTGGAGCCGTCCATAGAAGCAGCCTGACGTGTCAATTCAAGCGTCATTTCTATTTCTGGAGTAATGTAGACTTGGTCGAGAATTCCGTCAAGGTAAGCGTATTGCCCTTCAAACGCAATGATGTCGCCCGGATAAACAAAGCCCTTTCGAACATCTTGAGTAATTGGAGTCATCAAGTCGCTAAAGACCGGTGAAATCATCAAATCGTTTGCAGAGTCAGCACGGAAATCAAGTTGGATTCCGTCGCTGTAGTACCAGTCTTGAATGTGGCGTCCGGATGCCGGCAACATTCTGTAACGAGGGTTGTCAAGGTCTTGCATGTAGAGAACTGGGTTGTTGAGTGATGTTGTTGCACCAGGCAAGCCCCATGTCATACGGATTGGGAGATCAAGATAGAACTCAGTTTCGAACGGATCAATCAACACACCGCCATCCATGCGCAAGACCCGTGGACCTTCGACATCGCCGTCTTGAGTAATGATTTCGATGTATGGACTGTTCGTCCATGCCGTGTTGTTACGAGGGTAGTAGTACACTGTCATGTCATCTCGGT
>ENA-ORDA01000736-ORDA01000736.1-marine-metagenome-genome-assembly--contig:-NODE-736-length-30866-cov-3.490662_pt1 | contig 30866 bp, 29 predicted proteins | sample MGYA00237778_ERZ508506 | MGnify/ENA primary metagenome ERZ508506 (study PRJEB26177, sample SAMN06267891) | marine metagenome | isolation source: Monterey Bay, California, USA | place: Pacific... | reverse complement strand
GTCGTGATCCGCGACGTTAGAATAGCAACCTGAACTTCAGGGGAACCAGTGTCCCCGTCTTTGGTTGCAAACTCTTTCATTACGCGGGCTTTTTCTTCTGCTGTAATCGACATCGGGGTCTCCTTTTTAATTGAGATGTGAAATGGCGCAGGCCGGGATGTCGTCCAGCAAGGCCCGTGGAGGTATCGGCCAGGATTCCCAGCCGATGCGCGCGTATAGGGGGTTTTGACCGAAAAGGAAAGCCCAAAGCGCGGTTTGCTTCGCTTGATCTTGCAACCTGTAAGGGATGACCTCAATGGTCGTTCACAATGTTGTGCTGCGCAGTCCGAATAAGCCGTCCAATTGATGCGACAGGCGCCACTTTTGAATATTTTGATCCTTCAAGCCGGCGCTGAGAATCGCCTTTTATCGCAACGACTAGGGTCGCAGATATTGCCGCAGGTTAGCCCTTATTTATGACCTGATTGTTCAGGTTTGTGTGCCCGCAACCAAGACGATGTCGGAGGCTTTAAAGCCGGTAACTGTGTTCATAGTGGCCAAAACAGCCCCATCCAATATAATTTCAGTTAGGGTTGGGTCGCCGCTATGAAGCCGCAGGTGCACCTTCTGGGGCGTTTGCAGCTTATCGTCATGGGCGATAATGATACTATCGTACCGGCTATCAAAAGCGATAATGCTGGTGGGGGTTTTGCCCGCGTTGCCCGCATCTAGAATGATTGTATCCTGCCCGATTCCCGGGGAAACGACATCGTTGGCGCCGGCAATCAGCGTATCGTCGCCATCGCCGCCATTGAGATAATCCCTCTCGTCCACCATTCCTTTGCCCGTCTGTCGTGGGTCGGTGGCGTTGGTTACAGGCGGTTCTGTGCCGTCGATCCTGTCATTACCCTGATCGCCAAACAAGACATCCTCGCCTCGACCACCGATCAGCGTGTCGTCGCCCATACCGCCAGAGAGCTGGTCTTCATCCTCACCGCCGTTGAGAAAATCATTGCCCATGCCGCCGATCAGACTGTCGGCACCTGCGCCGCCGCGCAGTGTATCGTCGTTATGGTATCCCAAGATGGAATCATTGCCTGCCTGGCCGCTCAGATCATCATCGCCGTCATTGCCGTGCAAAGTATCATTACCCGGGCCGCCGCGCAGCAAATCTTGGCCGTCGGCTCCCCAGAGATCGTCGTCACCACCCCGTCCTGAAATTGTATCATTGCCGTTATACCCATTGATACGGTCCGGACCATCATGGCCAATAAGACGGTCATCTGCCGCACTGCCGCGCAGCGGGGCGGTAGGCGTGTCTAAGGGTGCGTCAGAACTGTATGGATCAAACTCTGCTGGTTTCACGGTTAACGGATTTATTCTTGCGGGTTGAAACTGATCCTGTCCGGGCAGATCTGCTGTTTTTGGTTCCCCGGGGTCTGCTCCATCATCTTCGGGATCTGGATCCGAACCGGTCATTTCGAGAGATCCTATCAGAAGCATGCCGAGAAGTGTGGTCATCCAAAACATATCAGCGATCTTGCCTTTGCATTGTGAATAGAAACGCTGGCCTTTAAGTGCATTTATAGAGATCCAAAACAATCAAAACTTCATAAAATGGTTAACCCTGATGGCGCATAAGCAAAGTTGATTATAACTGTGCGTGCGGCCAAATATCTGCCTCGTCACCATCGCTGGGATGGATTAACCAGACCGTTTAAACCGCGAAACCAAAGCGCTCAGGGCTGTGGCAACGGCCAGATTTCAGGCTGCTGACTATAGGCAATATAAAGAGGATGTTTCGGGTGCCCGCCCTTGGTCAGACCAAGATGAAAGATTGGCAGCCCGCTGTCATGCAGCAACACAGCGACCTCAGCACCACGGTTTTTATGGGACCCATGGGTCCCCCAAGCGGCGATGATTTGATCTGCCCAAACACACGATTGGATAATCGTGCGATCATTTTCTGGCCCGATCGGATCGACCGCCGCCCGCATCTTGCGGGGATCGGTGTCGCGCCAGGCAAAAATGTTGGTGACGCGAAAGGCTCCGAATCCCAAGGTGCGGGCGCGCCTTTCACAGCGTTCCACGGTCGGGTCGTTTTGAAGTTCGGTTGCGGTTGAAGGGTTGAGCATAATGAATAATGCTTTGCGCCCCAGCGTGTCCCAAGTCCGGGTCAGCATATAGCGATAGCGTTCACAGCTGGAATAAAGCGCCTCGGAATAGGCGTCAGATTTTTGGTGCACACGTGTGATCATAGACTGAATGTGGCGGGCTGTAGGCGACAAAACAAGTCCATATTTTCGCAGTGGAACGGCTGTCTGACAAGGGATGGCAACGGCTTACGCATCTTTGGGGCCGGCATCAGGGCGGGGGGCAGGGGCGGCAAAAACCCGGCTTGGGTGCAATTCTCCGGCTTTGTATATCCCTACGGCAACGGCGCGCCCGTCCAGCGCCGCCCAGCATTCATCTCCGTATTCGGCGTTTGAGGTTACGACCATTGCCGGATTTCCATTGCGCAGCTTGGCGGCGGCCTCTGCTGTGCAAGACAATTTAGGCAGCTCGTCCAGACCAATCTCGAGCGGTTGTAAATGCCTGTCCAATTCAGGGGTACGCGCCAGCGCGTCGATCTGCTCAAGGCGCAACCCGCTGTCGACCTCAAAGGGTCCCGACCACATCCGCCGCAGCGTGACAACATGCCCGTAACATCCCAGCGCCACGCCCAGATCACGGGCAATCGACCGGACGTAACCCCCCTTGCCACAGGTCATCTCAAGCGTCACCTGATCGGGGCTGGGCCGGTCGATCATCAACAGTTCTTCAACCCAGAGCGGGCGGGCGGCAATCTCGACATCTTCGCCGTCGCGCGCCAGCTTATAGGCCCGTTCTCCCTCAATCTTAACGGCGGAAAATTTTGGTGGTACCTGCATAATATCGCCAACAAACGCGCCCAGCGCCTCTATTATAGCGGCATCTGTGGGACGCAGGTCACTGCTTGCGGTCACCTCGCCCTCGGCATCATCGGTATTTGTGGCCTGACCAAGCTGCACGGTAAAGCGATAGGCTTTGAGCGCTTCAGTGATAAAGGGCACGGTTTTTGTAGCCTCGCCCAACGCAACTGCAAGCACGCCCGTCGCTGCGGGATCAAGCGTTCCGGCATGGCCTGCTTTTTTGGCATCAAAGCACCAGCGCACCTTGTTGACAACCATGGTTGAGGTGACGCCTGCGGGCTTGTCAACCACCACCCAACCCGAGATGTCGCGACCTTTACGTTTACGTGCCATTTCGGGCGTCCTTTATTGGGTTTCCGCTTGCGCTGCGGGAGCGTTGGCCTAGCGAACCTTGGGCGTCCCGTCAATGATGTATGTTGCGGATTACCACGACAAACGCCCTCGGCAGTGCCGAGGGCGCAGCGTATGTAAAGGGCTTTATCTTAGTTGATGGCTTTGGCTGCTTGATTGAGGGCGGCCGGCCCTGCATTGGCAATCGCGATCTGTCGCGGTTTCAGCGCTTCGGGCACTTCGCGGGTCAGATCAATATGTAGCATACCGTCTCGATGGTCGGCAGCGCTGACCTGAACATGATCGGCTAATTTGAATCGCCGTTCAAAGGCACGTGTGGCGATACCGCGGTGTAAGTAACTGTTTGAGGCGTCATCCGCAGTTTTGCGTGCCGCGATCACCAGCTCGTTTTCTTTGACCTCAACCGATAAATCATCGGTGGCAAAGCCCGCCACAGCAATTGAAATGCGGTACGCATCCTCGGCTGTTTTCTCGATATTATAAGGCGGATAGCTGGGTTGGTTGACAGATCTGTCCGAAACTTGGTTTATCAGGTCTGCAATTTGGTCAAAGCCGATTGTGGCGCGGTAAAGTGGTGCTAAATCAAAGTGTCGCATGGGTAAATCCTCCGTTGAGCGATCCCTTAATATGCCTTCCCAAAAGGACAGGCGGTTCAATATGCGGCCCGTTATAGGCACCGCATGTCAGGGATGTGGGGAAGGGTCTGCCAGGTTTCAAGGGGCGCAAATAAGATTTTTGCACCGGTGTTTAAATTTTAGTCCGCGCGTTTTACAGACAGGATTGCAACAGGGATTTTGTGTTGTCATATGTCATTTCAACTGGGTTGCCACCGGCGCTGGGATCGGTCAGGGCGGCGCGCACCACCGCGTCTACATCTGGATCTGTAACGCCCAAGGCGGTCAGATTTGGTGGAATTTCAAGTTGCGCGATTAACGCGGCCACAAAGTCATAAAACCCGTCAAAGCCGCCATCGATACCAAGATAATCAGCTGCCGCAGAAATACGGGTTTCGATCGCCGGTCGGTTAGATCTCAGCACAGGCAGCATCACCACCGCGTTGGTGGTGCCGTGATGGGTATGATACATTGCCCCCAGCGGGTGTGACAGCGCGTGGATCGCACCCAAGCCTTTTTGAAAGGCTGTGGCCCCCATGGCGGCGGCTGACATCATCTGGGCGCGGGCCTCAAGATCATTACCATCGGCAAAGGCGCGGGGCAGATAGTCTTTGACCAAGCGCATACCTTCCAAAGCGATACCCTGACTCATCGGGTGGTAATGTGGCGAGCAATAGGCCTCGAGGGAATGGGCAAACGCATCCATTCCGGTGCCGGCAGTGATGAATTTGGGCATGCCAACCGTGAGCTCCGGGTCACAGATTACCACGCTGGGCAAGAGCTTGGGGTGGAAGATGATTTTTTTCTCAGCAGTTTGGGAGTTGGTGATCACGCTGGCGCGGCCAACCTCAGAGCCGGTGCCGGCGGTGGTGGGCACCGCAATAATAGGATCGATCACTTTGGCATCGGCGCGGGTCCACCAGTCGCCAATATCCTCAAAATCCCAAAGCGGGCGGGTTTGACCTGTCATAAAAGCCAGTACTTTGCCCAGATCAAGTCCGGAACCGCCACCGAACGCCACGACGCCATCATGCTGACCGGCTCGGTAGGCCTCTAGACCAGCGGCGACATTGATTTCATTCGGGTTTGGATCGACATCGGCAAATATCGCGCGGCCCAGACCGGCTTTGGCCATAATATCCAAGGTTGACTGGGTGATCGGCAGAGCGGCCAGTCCCTTGTCTGTCACCAGCAAGGGGTTTTTGATCCCGGCGGCGGTACAGGCCTCGGGCAGTTCGGAAATGCGCCCCGCACCAAAGCGGATTGCGGTGGGATAGGACCAGTTTGCAGTGAGTGTCATCGCGCTATGCTTTCTTCATATGATAGGATTTGGGGCGGGTCAGATTGTGAAATCCGATCTGGGACAGCCCACCGCCGCGGCCAGTGTCTTTGCACCCGGTCCAACACAACGCCGGATCAAGATAGTCACACCGGTTGGTAAACACTGTGCCGGTGTCAATCTCGTCGGCAATTGCCTCAGCGCGGGCGTAGTCTTGGGTCCACAGCGCGGCGGTCAGGCCAAAATTACTGTCATTCATCAAGGCCACAGCCTCGGCGTCATCCTTAACCTTCATGATACCGACAAGCGGGCCAAAACTTTCGTCGCGCATCGCCCGCATAGTGTGATCCACGTCGGTGAGGATCTGTGGCATCAGATAGGCGCCGCCGTCATTGGGAAACAACGCCGGATCAATCAGTGCTTTGGCTCCATCAGCGCAGGCTTCGGCGGTTTGCGCGCGTACCTCATCGGCAAAGCGCAGGTGCGCCATCGGGCCCAGCGTTGTGTCTGGGTCCAGCGGGTTGCCCAATTGATAGCCGCTGACGATTTCAACGGCTTTTTCGACAAACGGCTTGTATAAAGCCTCGCTGACATAGATCCGCTCAATGCCGCAACAGCACTGGCCGGAATTGAACATTGCGCCATCGATGAGTGTCTCGGCGGCTGCGTCCAGATCGGCATCTTCCATAACATAGCCGGGATCTTTACCACCCAGTTCCAGCCCGAGGCCGGTAAAGGTGCCGGCCGCGGCATGCTCCATGGCGCGCCCGCCGCTGACCGAGCCGGTGAAGTTGACAAAGCCAAAGCTGTTGGCCGCGATGAGCGCCGAAGTGGTGGCGTGATCGAGAAAGACGTTTTGGAAGACCGCCTCAGGGATGCCTGCCGCTTGAAAGGCGGCCGCCATGCGTTCGCCGACCAAAAGAGTTTGCGAGGCGTGTTTTAACACCACAGTATTGCCGGCGATCAGTGCAGGGGCGACGGTGTTAATCGCAGTCATATACGGATAATTCCATGGGGCCACTACCAGCACAACGCCGTGGGGCACACGTTTGATCAGCCGTCTGAAATTGTCGCTGTCCTCGATTTGGGTCGGGGCCAGAGCGCTGGCGGCGATGTCTGCCATATACGAGGCGCGTTCATTAAAGCCGCCAAACTCGCCACCATAGCGGATGGGCCGGCCCATTTGATGGGCCAGTTCGGGCACAATTTCGTCGTTCATTGCGCCAATCGCCGCCACGCCTGCGCGCACCAGATCAATGCGCTCTTGCAGGGGCCGTCGGGCCCAGTCGGCCTGTGCGGCGCGTGCCCGTTCGGTGGCGGCAAAAGCCTGATTTTGGCTCAGACAGGGGCGTTCGGCAAAAAGCGACCCGTCAATTGGTGAAATGCATTTTACCGTGCTCACGCGGCATTCCTTTCGTAACTACTGACCTCGATCAGATTTTTATCTGGATCGTTGAAATAAATCGAGATGATCGGCCCCAATGCGCCAGATTTCACCACGGGGCCTTCCAGAACCTCTATACACTGTGCCCGCAAATGGTCTAGCAGGCGATCCGGTGTCCATGTGGTGATCAAGCACAGGTCGCCAGACCCCGTGGCGGCATTATTGCGTGGCTCTTGCCCCACAACTTGCAGATTGATTTTCTGTGTTCCAAAGCAGAGCGCCTTTCGTCCGGCGCCAAAGCTGTGTTCGCGCATCTGCAAAACGCGCGTGTAAAATGCAACCGAGGCCTCTATGTCGCTGACGGTCAGGACGATGTGGTCGAAGCGCTCGATCATCAGGTCAGGCTTTTTCAAAGCCGCGGGCAATTTCATAATCGGTCACCACGCGATCATATTCTTCCTGTTCCCATGTCGCGGCACGGGTGTAATGATCGATCACCTCGTCGCCCATTGCCGCCCGCAGCATGTCGGACGCCTGCAGCGTATTGGTTGCGGCACGCAGGGTTCTGGGGATTTCGGTCACATCCGCGCTTTCATAGACATCGCCACGGGTTGGTGTGGGGAGTTCGAGCTTGTCCTCAAGCCCCTTTAATCCTGCAGCCAGTAAGGCCGCAATCGCCAGATAGGGGTTTAGATCCGACCCGCCGATCCGGCATTCGATGCGCACGGCTTTGGTGTCGGCACCGCACAAGCGAAACCCTGCAGTGCGGTTGTCAACTGACCAGACGGTTTTGGTGGGCGCGAACGTGCCTTTGGCAAAGCGTTTATAGCTGTTGATATAGGGAGCCAGAAAATACGTGTAGTCGGGGGCATATTTAATCAGGCCTGCCACGTAATGCTGCATGGTCTGCGACATGCCCAAATCAGCATCTTTATCATAGAACAGGCTCTCGCCATCCGTTGACCAAAGCGATTGGTGGACATGCGAGGAACTGCCCACCCTTGTGTGATGCCATTTTGGCAGAAACGTGGCGGCATGACCCTGTTGCCAGGCGATTTCCTTTGTGGCGTGTTTGGCAATGGTGTGGTGATCGGCACAATCGAGCGCTGGCGCGTAGCGGATGTTAAGCTCTTCTTGCCCCGCTTCGGCTTCACCTTTCGAGTTTTCCACCGGCACGCCAGCAGCAAACAGATGATTGCGCAATGGCCGCATCACATGCTCTTCTTTTGTGGTCTGCAGGATATGGTAATCCTCATTATAGCCACTGATCGGGGTGAGGTCTTGAAACCCCTCTTTGCGGATTTGTTCAAAGGATTTCTCGAACAGAAAAAATTCTAACTCGGTGGCGGTTTGAGCAACGATACCCGCTGCGGCCAGCCGGTCAATCTGACGCTTTAAAACCGCGCGCGGGGAATGTGGCACGGGTTTATGTGTGTGATGATCCAGCACATCGCAGAGCACCATCGCCGTGCCCTCAAGCCAAGGTACAAGCCGCAGGGTGTCAAGATCGGGCTGCATGATGTAATCGCCATATCCCTGCGACCAACTGCTTGCAGCATAGCCCTCTGGGGTGGCCATTTCCAGATCGGTGGCCAGCAAGTAGTTGCAGCAATGGGTTTCATGCGCCGAATGGTCAATAAAGTTCTGGGCGTGAAAGCGCTTGCCCATCAGGCGGCCTTGCATATCCACCAAACAGGCCAGCACCGTATCAATCGATCCATCAGCGACCTTAGTTTTGAGGTCTTCAAAGCGTAAATTGCCGGACATGTCTATTGCCTTTTTTTATGGGGTGTGGGGGCGGTTGTGCACCGCCCCCTTTTTGTTTTAGCCATAGCGGTAAGGGCGTCCGGCCTTTACCATATCGGCATTGTATTTCTTGAAGATATCCACAACGCGGCGCTTGGTCTCGGATTCAGCGGCAATCTCTTCCCAGAACTCGAGCGCTGCGGATTCAACCGTCGCCCATTCCTCATCCGGGATGGTGGTCAGCTCCATTTTTGGGCCGTTGACCCGCAGGTTGGCCTCGCCACCCCAATACCACCACTGACGATAGTAATGAGACTGGTCACAGCAAACGCGGAACAGCGTCTGAAGGTCTTCTGGCAGCTCGTTCCACCGCTCCATGTTGGCAAAGAAAGATCCCGCCCATGCGCCTGAGATGTTGTTGGTCAGGAAATAGTTCGTTACGTCTGCCCAACCCACGGTGTAATCTTCGGTAATGCCCGACCATGCGATGCCATCCAACTCGCCGGTTTGCACGGCGACTTCAATGTCTTCCCAAGGTAGGTTCACTGGCACAACACCAAACTGGCTGAGGAAGCGGCCAGCGGTCGGGAAGGTGAAGACGCGCTTGCCTTTAAGGTCTTCTAAACTGCGGATCGGATCTTTGGTAGCGAAATGGCAGGGATCCCAAGCCCCGGCGCTGATGTGTTTGACGCCAACCTTGGAATATTCCTCATCCCAAATCTCGTTTAGTCCATATTGATTGAACAGGACTGGCACATCGAGGGAATAGCGCGAGGCAAACGGGAAATACCCGCCGAACACGGTGACGTCGGTTGGCGAGGCCATGCTGTCGTCATCCGATTGCACCGCGTCGATTGTACCGCGTTGCATGGCTTGAAAAAGCTCGCCTGTTGGCACCAGTTGATCAGCAAAAAACAATTCGATCTGCATGCGATCACCAGCGATTTTGTTGAACATTTCAACGGCAGGAACGATCACATGGTCGGCCAGTGCCGCGCCAGCATAGGTTTGCATGCGCCATTTGATTGTGCTTTGAGCCAGAGCGGGCGTGGCCAACGCTGCTGCTGGAACCACTGCGGCCCCCTGAATAAACTTGCGTCGTGTTGTCATTTCACTCTCCTTTTAAGGTTATAAATCGACCGCTTTTTCACGGTTCTTCTAGGGTTTTTGATACACGTAATCGGGCAGCCATGTGGCAAGGCCCGGGAACACCATGACCAAGGTCAAGGCCAGCACCATCACCAGAACAAATGGGGTGATAGAGGCGTATATGTCGCGCAATGAAATTTCAGGTGGGGCCATTGCGCGCATCAAGAACAGGTTATAGCCAAACGGCGGCGTCATATAGGCGATCTGTGTGGTGATAGTATACAAGATGCCGTACCAAATCAAATCAAACCCAAGCGCGCCTACCAGTGGTACATAGAGCGGGGCCACGATCACCAGCATCGCGGTATCATCCAGAAACGTGCCCATCAGAATGAAACTCAGTTGCATCAGGATCAGGATCATCCACGGGCTGAGGTTTAGCCTTTCGGTAAACAACGCTTCAATGGCTTTGACCGCACCCAACCCGTCGAACACCGCACCAAATGCCAGTGCTGCAAGGATAATCCACATAAACATGCAGGTAATGCCAAGCGTGTTGCGCACTGAGTTTTCGAAGACCTTGCGGGTCATGCGGCCCTTTAATATTGCCGCTGAAAACGCAGCCAGCGCGCCGATGGCCGAGCTTTCCACCAGTGAGGTCCAGCCGTTGACGAAGGGTACCATCATCACCGCGAAGATCCCAACTGGTAGCAGACCGGCCTGTAACAAACGTAGCTTTTCAGCGCGGGGCAGGGTCCGTTCGCTATGGTCAAGGACGGGCCCCAAGGCCGGGTTCATCCGGCACCGGATGGCGATATAGGCGATAAACATCGCTGCCATCATCAGGCCTGGAACAACCCCAGCGAGCCACAATTGCCCCACCGGTTGGCGGGCGATCATCGCGTAGAGTACCAGCACTACTGAAGGGGGCACAAGAATACCAAGCGAAGATCCGGCTTGAATAACACCTGTGACCATTCGCTTGTCATAGCCGCGCTTTAACAATTCGGGCAGCGCGATGGTGGCCCCGATTGCCATGCCTGCCACACTGAGGCCGTTCATTGCTGAAATAAGAACCATCAAACCAATAGTCCCGATTGCCAGACCGCCGCGCAGGCCGCCCATCCAGACGTGAAACATCCGGTAAAGATCGTCGGCAATCTTACTTTCCGACAGCACATATCCCATGAATATAAACATCGGCAGGGTCAGCAGCGGATACCATTTCATCAGTTTCATCGCGGCTGAAAACCCCAGATCATAGCCGCCCCGGTCACCCCAGAGCAATAGTGCTGCGATCACCGCGACAAAGCCGATGGCGCCAAACACCCTCTGGCCGGTCATCAGCATCAGCATCATCGTCGAAAACATCAGGGTGGCGATTATTTCATACGACATCAGACCGTCTCACCCTTTAGCCGCAGCACATCTTTCAACAACTCAGAGACACATTGTAACAGCATTAGGAACATACCGATGATCATCACCGACTTGATTGGCCACAGATAGGGGCGCCATGCCGAGGACGAGCGCTCCATGCGACCGATCTCTTCCGCCCCGCCGAGCACGCCAGCAAAAAATGAAAATGGCGCTGATCCGTAGTATCCCAGCGAATACGCCGTCGAGGCGATAGCGCCATAGATCAGCACCCCAAGATAGAAAATCAGAAACAACACCGTGATCAGATCAAACCACGCTTTCTTGCGCTGCGACCAGCCACCATAGAACAAGTCCATCCGCACGTTTGAGCCCAATTGAATTGAATAGGGTCCGCCCAGAATGTAATAGGCCACCATGATGAACTGCGCCATTTCCAGCGTCCACAATGACGGCAGAAAAAAGGTTTTGCTTATCGATGACCACAGCAATACTGCCATCAGGGCAAAAATGCCATACATGATGACCCGGCCCAACCGCCGGTTCAGCGCGTCTACGCGGCGAATGAAGATGCGGCATATTTGGATCATGGTGCATCTCGTGGGGATGTTGGCTCTAGGTCTTGCAGGCTTAGGTTCAGAACCTTCGCCAACATGATTGCCATATCGCGTTGTCCGTCGGCGGTTTTGATCAGATCGTTTCGGACCTCGATCATCACGTTCGGTATCGCATTTTGCGTGCCGTGTCGTTCAAGCATATGGGTGACACCGTCGCGTTGTGAATAGGGTTGGTTTAGCGCAAAGGGATGGTGTGTGAACTGCACGGATAAGTCGATCATTTTTTTTGCAAGACGATCATCGTTATGATGGATCAGGCCAATTTCGGTGGCGCGTTGCTGCCCGTTGTAAACGCCGGTAAAACTATGAACGGTGACCAAAATCGCATCGGGCCCGGCGCTTTCCAGCACCGATTGAACAGATGCGTGAAAGGGCTCGTAGACGGTTTTGATACGGTGTAATTTTTGTTTCTGTGATAAACCCCTGTTGCCGGGCACAACGATCTGTTCACTTTGTGACGGCATGGCATCGGGGGCGGCAGGGGCCCGGTTGCAATCATAGACCAAGCGCGAAACGGTGTTGAGAACAAGCATGGCATCGAGCGTCACGCTCATCTGTTCGGCCAGCTCTTGTGCTCCGATATCCCACGCAGCATGCGATATCTTTGCCGCCTCGGTGAGGCCCAGATCCCCAAAGACGCCGGGTATATGTTTGCTGGCATGCTCGCAGATCAAGACAATTTTTGATTGCCCGGAACGATTTACGACTTTGGCAACCGGGGGCTCTTTCTGGGTTCCAGTGGTGTCAGCGGCGGCAGGCATGATGATTCTCTGATGAAATTTGTCAAATTCTCTTCAGATAGCGACGGTCTGTCAATTCACATTTGTAAAAAACTCTTCAAATATTTTTAGTTTGAGGATATTGTTACAAAAAACAGAGTGTGCTGCGATGCTTACATCTATTTCGGAACGTCTTCAGGATCGCTTTGACAGTTTAACCCGTGCAGAGCGCCAGCTTGTGGCTGTCATAACCGAGAACTATCCCGTCTCTGGGTTGGGCTCGATTACCAGTCTTGCGGAAAGGGCACAGGTCTCGACCCCCACCGTGGCGCGGTTGGTCCAAAAGATCGGCTTTAAGGGGTTTCCCGAATTTCAGGCACAGTTGCGCAGCGAGTTGGAGGCGACAATTTCTGGCCCGATCGCCAAACATGATACATGGGCAGAGGCTGTACCCGATAGTCATATCCTCAATCAGTTTACTGAGGCTGTGATGTCCAACATTAAAACCTCTATCGGGCAGATAAACACCGAAACTTTTGATCAGTGTTGTACGCTCTTGGCCGATAAAGAACGTGCGATCTACGTGGTTGGCGGGCGTATCACCCGTGCGATGGCAGATTATTTCTTTTTGCATATGCAGGTTATCCGTCCCGGCATTACCCATATCCAAGCAATATCTAACGCGTGGCCACATTATTTGCTGAATATCGAACGTGGCGATGTTGTGGTGATCTTTGATGTTCGGCGCTATGAAAACAGCACGCTGAAATTGGCAGAACTGGCGGCGGCCAAGGGAGCCGAGATTATTCTGGTCACAGACCAGTGGGTTTCGCCCGTCAGCAAATATACCAAACGCGTCTTTTCCTCAAAAATTACCGTGCCCTCGGCTTGGGACTCATCGGTGACCACATTGTTGTTGCTCGAGACGATTATTGCACAGGTCCAACAGGCCACCTGGCCTGAAACCCGCAGCCGAATGCAGGAGTTGGAAGCGATGTTTGACGATACCAAATTTTTCCGGAAATTCACTTAGACACCGTTTCAGGCGCAGCGACCTTGTACCGATATTCACGCAAACAGATTTTTTTGGCAGACTTGTGTTGGGTATGGCTTTTTAAAGGTTTCTAGCCTTCATCTAATTTATAATGGACTTTTTTATGAATTTGTTACTTTTCAGGCCTAGCTAATGATCAGCTCTTATAGAGCTAACTCTCGACCAATAACCGCGTATTGGTGGCGCTGTTCCAGTGTCCAGCCCGGCAATTGGGGTATGTAACCAGTCATAAGGCCGGCGTATTTCTCGCCGGTCTTTTTTGTGTCTGAGAGCTTTAGCGCCGCTTTCTTCGCACGTTCCCACCCCGTTGACCCGGGCGTCCGGCGGTCGAGCGTCCAGAAGATGCTTTTGCCGCCTCTCCTGCGGCCTCGATCACAGATTGTCGTGCCAGCGGATCATCGGCCACTGCCAGATCGACGGCTTCCAATCGCTTGACCTCATCGCGCAGCCTTGCGGCCTCTTCAAACTCCAGATTTTCTGCCGCTTTGCGCATATCGGTCCGCAAACCTTCCAATACGGCGTTTAAGTTCGACCCTGAAAGTGGCGCATCGATTGTGGCTGTTACTCGCGACTGATCTGTGTCGCCCTTATACAAGCCGGCCAGAATATCTTCGACATTTTTCTTAACTGTCGCCGGGGTGATATCGTGTTTTATGTTATAGGCATTTTGCTTTGCACGACGCCTTTGGGTTTCGCCTATCGCACGCTCCATCGATCCGGTGATCCGGTCGGCATACATGATCACGCGTCCGTCGGCGTTGCGCGCAGCGCGGCCGATGGTCTGCACAAGCGAGGTTTCTGAGCGCAGAAAACCTTCCTTATCGGCATCTAAAATGGCCACCAGCCCACATTCGGGAATATCCAAGCCTTCGCGTAGCAAATTGATGCCGATCAGCACGTCAAACGCACCGAGGCGCAGATCGCGTAGAATTTCGATGCGCTCGATCGTGTCGATCTCCGAGTGCATATAGCGCACCCTAATGCCCTGTTCGTGCATATATTCAGTTAGGTCTTCAGCCATGCGCTTTGTCAATGTAGTGCACAGCGTGCGAAACCCGTCCTGGGCCACTTTGCGAACTTCGTCGAGCAGGTCATCGACCTGCATCTCGACCGGTCTGATTTCAATTTTTGGATCTAAAAGACCGGTGGGGCGGATTACCTGTTCGGTGAAAATGCCACCGGTTTGTTCAAGTTCCCAACTCGCAGGTGTTGCCGATACATACACAGTCTGCGGGCGCATCGCGTCCCATTCTTCAAATTTAAGCGGTCGGTTGTCCATGCAGGACGGCAGTCGGAAACCGTGTTCGGCGAGCGTAAACTTTCGCCGATAATCGCCCTTATACATGCCGCCGATCTGTGGCACGCTGACGTGGGATTCATCTGCAAAGACCAGCGCATGGTCGGGGATGAACTCAAATAGGGTGGGCGGCGGCTCGCCCGGTGCGCGCCCTGTCAGATAGCGTGAGTAATTTTCAATCCCGTTACACACGCCGGTTGCCTCAAGCATCTCGATATCAAAATTGGTACGCTGTTCCAAGCGCTGGGCTTCAAGCAATTTGCCGTCGCCCACCAGCTGATCGAGACGCTGGCGCAGTTCCTTTTTGATGTTGATAATGGCCTGATTTATCGTGGGCTTTGGGGTCACATAATGCGAATTCGCATAGACCCGCACCTGATCCAAAACTTGGGTCTTTTCGCCGGTCAGGGGGTCAAATTCGGTGATGTTTTCCAGATCGTCGCCAAAAAACGACAAGCGCCACGCGCGATCGTCAAGATGCGCTGGAAAAATCTCTAACGCGTCGCCGCGCACCCGAAAAGCACCACGCTGAAACGCCTGATCATTGCGTCGGTATTGCTGGGCGACCAAATCTGCAATGATCTGGCGTTGGTCATAGGACTGCCCTGCTTGCAAATCCTGGGTCATCGCCCCATAGGTCTCGACCGAACCAATGCCGTAAATGCACGAAACCGAGGCCACGATAATAACATCATCGCGTTCAAGCAGCGCCCGCGTTGCCGCGTGGCGCATACGGTCGATCTGTTCGTTGATCTGGCTTTCTTTTTCAATAAAGGTATCACTTCGGGCCACATAGGCCTCTGGTTGGTAATAATCGTAATAACTGACGAAATATTCCACTGCATTTTCAGGAAAAAATCCTTTGAACTCGCCATACAATTGGGCCGCAAGGGTTTTGTTTGGTGCAAGTATCAGCGCTGGGCGCTGCGTCTGTTCGATGACTTTGGCCATGGTGAAAGTTTTGCCTGTGCCGGTTGCCCCAAGCAAAACCTGATTGTGTTCGCCCCCCTGAACGCCTTGAACCAGTTCGGAAATCGCCGTCGGTTGGTCGCCTGCAGGCTCAAATTCGGTCTGCAAAACAAAGGCTTTGCCGCCTTCAAGTTTGAGGCGTGCACGCAAGTCGTCTGTGTTGGTCACGGGGACAGAGGCAGTCATCAGGATAACCTTCTTTGGGTGCCATAGATTGGTGCGATTTGCCTGAGCTTCAACCCCAAAGCGACAAAAGGCAGCATTTGTGACAATCTCATTTTCGTTTCGTTTGTGTAATTCATTGGGCGATTTAACCCCAATATCACACGAGCCTTGCCTCGAACGCGTAAATCCATAATATTATCCCATATTGAAGGAGACCAGCCATGCGCGCCCGTATTTTTCAACCTGCTCGATCCGCAATGTCGTCGGGCTTGGCCCAGACGAAATGCTGGGTGCTCGAGTTCGCACCGGCAGAAGCCCGCGATGTAGATCCGTTGATGGGTTGGACATCATCAGGCGATATGCAGTCTCAGGTCCGTATGTCGTTTGACAGCAAACAGGCTGCCGAGGCCTATGCGCAGGAACATGGTATCGGGGTCGATGTCAGCGATCCTAAACGCCGCAAACAAAATATACGCCCCGGCGGGTATGGCGAAAATTTTGCCACCAGCCGGCGCGGGGTCTGGACGCATTAGTCCCCGACGTCACCTGTGGCTTCGCGCCAGTGCTTGCGACACAGAGACGTATAGGTTTCATTGCCCCCGATCTGAACCTGCGCGCCATCTGTCAGCGTGCGGCCCTCGGCGTCCATACGAACCACCATTGTAGCTTTCTTTCCGCAATGACAGATGGTGCGGACCTCGCGCATTTCATCGGCCAGAGCCAGCAATTCGGCCGAGCCGGGAAATAGCTTGCCACGAAAATCGACGCGCAGGCCGTAACACATGACCGGCACGCCCAGATCATCGACCGCCCGGGCCAGTTGCCAGACTTGCTCGGCGGATAGAAACTGGGCCTCGTCGAGAAACACACACGAACAAGGTCCTGTGTCGAGGCGCTGTTTGATTTTGACGAACAGATCTTCGGTCGGGGTGAACATATCGGCATCTGCGGACAAACCGATGCGCGACCCGATTCGACCACTGCCAGCCCTTGTGTCAAACGTGGCCGCCAACAGATAGGTTTGCATGCCGCGTTCATAGTAATTATGCGACGCCTGCAGCAACAACGTCGACTTGCCGGCGTTCATCGTTGAATAGTGGAAATACAGTTTGGCCATGGCGCGGGTCTATGGCGGTTTCATTGATGAAATGCAAGCGGCTGGTAAAATCCTGCGCCGTGCTGATGTATCTGTGCCGCAAAGTGAGTCAAATTGATGCAAACATGCTCGGGTGGTATTCCTCATACGTTGAATGCCTGGATTGTTTTTCGGCCAAAATTCTATCATGTATGATGCTAATCAGAAAATCTGTATTGTATGAATGATATTATTGAGGAGCCTGTCATGGATCTGCAAAATCTGCCAAATATCAATCCAAACTGTTTGAAGCCGATTGCAACTGACAGTCTTAAGGGGGCCGATGATAGCAATCACCCGCCGCGTATATTGGTGCTTTACGGCTCTTTACGTTCGGTAAGCTATTCGCGCAAATCAGCCGAAGAGGGCGCGCGTATTTTGCGTGCCCTGGGCTGTGATGTGCGGATGTTTGACCCCACCGGCCTGCCGTTGCCGGGTATTGATGGTGGGGAGCAACATCCCAAGGTGATGGAATTGCGTGATCTCGCGATCTGGAGCGAGGGAATGGTCTGGTCCAGCCCCGAAAGACATGGGGCGATGTCGGGCATTATGAAATTGCAAATTGATTGGTTGCCACTGAATATAGGCGGGGTGCGCCCGACGCAGGGTAAAACGCTCGCACTGATGCAGGTCTGTGGTGGGTCACAAAGCTTTAACGCGGTCAATCAGATGCGTATTCTGGGGCGCTGGATGCGCATGGTGACGATCCCGAATCAATCCAGTATTCCGAAGGCATTTCTTGAATTTGGCGATGATGGTCGCCTCCCTGAAGGGGCTTTGTACCGGCGTATTGTCGATGTTATGGAGGAACTGGTCAAGTTTACGTGGTTGGTGCGCGGCCGCTCTGAGTATTTGGTGGACCGCTATTCTGAGCGGGTGGAAACCGACGCCGAGGCCCGCGTGAGGGTATCAAAACTGTAATGCAGCAACTTGGTATTATCGTGACTGATCGCGGCTCAAAATACGCGGTGTCCGGCGCGCCCATAGACAGCCGTGATGCGGCAAAGGCGTGTTTAAAGACGCTCAAACGCGACAAGCGCTATGCCAAAGCGACGCATAATACATGGGCGGCGATTCTGTCAGACGGGCAGGTGCTGAAAAACGACGATGGCGAGGCGGGCGCAGGCATGGTGATTGTACGGATGCTGCAACGCGAGGGGCTGCACGATCACATGATCGTGGTCACCCGCTGGTTCGGTGGCACGCATTTGGGCGGCGATAGATTTCGGCATGTGCAAAGCTGCGTGCGGCAGTATCTGGACGATCTGCAGGGGCAGGGCTGACGGCGCTTAAGATAAAATGCTGTAAGGAGTCGGGAAATGATATTCTTCAAGATTTTCCCCAGATCCAATTCGATCAACAACTGCAAACAGGCCCGGCGCTTGCAAAGGGGTCAGGACACCGTGCCACGTGCCACGATGAAAGTTAACGGCCTGACCGGGCAGAGTGCGAAACGCACAAGGCACGCCCGGCACCCCTGCGTTATCTGCGGCAACAACGATCAAAAATCCATGCTCTGACATTGGGATAAAGCACTGGCTGCCCTGTGGGTGACGTTCGATCATTTCAATCTGGTATGGCAGCGATCGCGGCTCCGCGTCAAATAGGCTGACCCCGGCCCGCCCGTCGCCAAAATCCAGTCTGGCGCGGTCATGAAAACGGCCACATAAGCCCTGATTGATCAACGTATCGGGCGCGCCCTCAGTTGAGATGAGATCTCCGAAAGGGACAAATGCCGCGACGCTGATCAACTGGCTGTGCAGTTCGAAACTCATTGCGGGAGCATATCCCGCAAGCGTAACTCGGCGATACGTTCGACCTGACGGCAGGCTTCGGCGCATTCTGTATCTTGATCCTGTTCGAGGCGACGTTCAAACGCGGCGAGAATAGCCGCTTTGCTGTGATCCCGCACTGCGATTATAAACGGAAATCCGTGTTTTGCGGTATAGGCGGTGTTCAAACGTTCGAAAGCCGCCCGCTCGTCATCGGTCAGCGCGTCAAGCCCGGCGCTGGCCTGTTCGGCCTGTGAGGCTTTGGTCAGCCGTTTGGCCGCTGCCAGCTTTCCCGACAGGTCGGGATGCGCCCGCAGCACAGTCAGCCGCCTTGAGAGATTGGCGGCGCGAAACACCCGGCACAGTGCATTGTGCAGCCCAACTGCGCTGTCATGGGCGGGTCCCAGCTCTAATTCGTGGGCGGCTTCTGCGATCCATGGCGAGTGTTCAAACACCCCACCAAAGGCCTTTACGAAGGTGTCGAGTTCCATCTCTGAGGGCTCTTCACCCTGCTGCGGCGGGTGATTGGCCTGCCAGTGTCGCGCGATATCAAGTCGGCGGGCGAACCAGACGGCCTCATGGCTGCGCGCATACTCCAGAAACCGGCGTATCGCCATCACCCGGCCGGGTCGGCCAGCCAACCGGCAATGCAACCCGATCGACATCATCTTGGGCTGTCCTGCTACGCCCTCGGCATAGAGCGCATCGAAACTGTCTTTGAGATAGGTGAAAAACTGGTCCCCGGCATTAAAGCCCTGAGGGGTGGCAAAACGCATATCATTGGCATCGAGGGTATAGGGCACCACCAGTTGATTGTGATATTTCATCCGGTGCCAATAGGGCAGGTCATCGCTATAGCTGTCCGCGACGTAATCAAAGCCGCCCTCTTCGGCGACCAGCGCGACGGTATTTTCTGAACAGCGCCCCGTATACCAGCCGCGGGGCCGGGTGCCGGTAACCTCGGTATGCAGGCGGATGGCGGCTTCCATATCGGCCCGTTCTGCAGCTTTGGTGTAATCTTTATAATCAATCCATTTCAATCCGTGGCTGGCAATTTCCCAATCGGCATCCTGCATGGCGCGCGTCTGTTCAGGACTGCGGGCCAACGCGGTTGCCACACCAAACACGGTGACGGGAATTTCAAGTTCGGTGAACAGGCGGTGCAGGCGCCAAAATCCGGCGCGGGCCCCGTAGTCATAAATCGATTCCATATTCCAGTGGCGTTGGTCGGGCCAGGCTGATGCGCCGACGATTTCCGATAGAAACGCCTCAGAGGCAGCATCACCGTGCAAGGTGCAATTTTCACCGCCCTCTTCGTAATTGACAACAATCTGCACTGCAATACGACTGTTGTCTGGCCAACCGGCATCCGGGACCGTCGCGCCGTAGCCACGTAGATTTCTAGGGTAGCGGGTCAAACCGTATCTCCATAGGTTGTAACAGGGACGTAAATCATCCAACCCCTGCGGATTATCTTTTATTTATTGAAACAGCATCTAAACTTACGCATTGCAAGTGATAAAGCGATGCAGGACACTTAGACTGTGTCGTTTCGCTGATTGCAAAAGAGGATTATAATGTCTGGGTACCTGACAACACACGTTCTGGACACCGCAAGGGGTTGCCCGGCGGTTGGTTTGGAAGTTGAACTTTACAACATTGACGGCAAGCTGCGCAGGCAGCTGTGTTCGGCGATGACGAATGCTGATGGTCGCACCGATGAGCCTATGCTTGCCGAAGATGAATTTGCCGTTGGTGTCTATGAACTGGTGTTTCACGTGGGGCATTATTTTCAGAAATCAGGGTTGGACTTTGATGAACTGGCAGAGGATGCACCGTTGTTTCTAGATGCTATTCCAATCCGGTTTGGCCTCGCGCTGCCGCGGCACTATCATGTGCCGCTCTTGTTGTCACCGTTTGGCTATTCCACCTATCGCGGCAGCTGATACATCAATGCGTGGTGGGTGAAATGGCCATGATCTTCACAGTTTGCCAGCCCGAAGTGAACGCAAGAGGTAGCCGTCTAGCGGGGATGCGAAACTAAGAGGATGATCTTAAATGCAGGATCTTGCTATTATTTGGGATTGGTGCGCATTTGCTGTGCGGTGGCTGCATGTGATTACCGCCATGGCGTGGATCGGCTCATCGTTTTATTTTATCGCGTTGGATTTGGGGCTGCGCAAGGCGCCTGACATGCCTGACGGGGTGCATGGCGATGCGTGGCAGGTGCATGGTGGTGGGTTTTATCATATCCGTAAATATCTGGTCGCACCGGACCAAATGCCTAAACATCTGACTTGGTTCAAATGGGAGAGTTATAGCACTTGGTTGTCGGGGGCCGCTCTTTTGATGATTGTCTATTGGGCGGGTGCCGAAATTTATTTGATTGATCGCGCCAAAGCCGATTTGTCGGTCTTTCAGGCGGTGGTGATATCTGGCGCGTCACTGGGTGTTGGCTGGGTGATTTATGACGCGCTTTGCAAGTCACCGCTGGGGGGCTATCCGACAGCGTTAATGCTGTTGTTGTTTGGGCTGCTTGTGGCAATGGCCTATGGGTACAATCAAGTGTTTACCGGGCGCGCCACGCTGTTGCACTTGGGGGCGTTTACAGCAACCATTATGTCGGCCAATGTGTTTTTTATCATCATGCCAAATCAGCGAATTGTGGTCAAAGATCTGCAGGCGGGGCGGACGCCGGATGCGAAATACGGCAAGATTGCCAAGCTGCGCTCTACTCATAACAACTATCTGACGCTGCCAGTTATCTTCCTGATGCTGTCCAATCACTATCCGCTGGCCTTTGCCAGTGAGTATAACTGGCTGATAGCGGCGCTGGTGTTTTTGATGGGGGTAACAATAAGACACTACTTTAACACAGTGCACGCGGGCACGGGGAACCCAACCTGGACATGGTTGGCCACGGCGATCCTATTTTTGGGTATCATCTGGCTTTCCACCGTGCCGCTGCGTGAAAATTATGACGCGACCGTTGACGCGCCGCAAGCGGCAACTGCCAAACATTTTGCCGCCGCCGAGGGGTTTAACGGGGTCGTTGACAGTGTCTTGGGGCGTTGCTCAATGTGTCATGCCAGAGAACCTGTTTATAACGGAATTCGCTGGGCACCCAAGCATGTTTATTTAGAGACCAGGGCTGATATTGCCGGCGCAGCCCGTCAGATTTATCTGCAGGCCGGGGTCAGCCATGCGATGCCGCCAGCCAACCTGACATGGATGGAGCCAGAGGAACGGGCGGAAATCATTCGTTGGTATCGTGGAGCGTCCATAACCCTGCCGCTGCACTTGGCTCTGCATTAAGGTGATTGGCGACCGGTTGAACAAGTTGCCGATAGACGCTTGGCGATCTTTTGGGCAGTTAGATTTGCAGACAGGGAACGGGTCTTAAATTGGGCGCGGTAATCGCAACTTTTGATGAAAACGTTTGAAACGGCTCAAGGGTTCAGGTTTTTTGAGGTCATCCCAAACGGGATTGGTGCAGGCCAGTGAGACCAAGCCTGTCGCAAGTTTGCTCTGCGAGCTCAGAAGGATCCGAAACCGATTTAGCCGCACGCACCAGTGCCGCCAAGATCGCATCGTCGTCTCGACTTGGATGCCAGTATGCAAACAATCGAATCGGCTCGTGTTCAAACGGAAATGACAATATTTTTATTGGCCATCGCTTGGAAAAATTATGCGCAATCCGCGCGGGAACTGTTGCCAGCATGGGCGTTCCGCAGACCAAAGCCGCCACATGGCTATGCGACCAAGTGGTGATCCGGCGGATGCGCGTCAGGCCGGCTTTTCGAATGGCATCCTCATCTTCGAAGGTCATTTGATGATTGAAATAACGCACTACCACATGGTCAGATTTGGCAAACTCGAAGGGCGTCAAAACATCCCCGACGGGACCGGTTTCGCGACAGGCAATACAGACAAACCGATCCTCAAACAGGCAATCGCGCGGGGGCATACCGACGTCAAGCGATTGCCCCGCAAGCACCAGATCAACTTCGCCGTTCGCCAGCAGACGTGGCGATCTCTCGGACAGAGGCAAAACATCCAAGCGCAGGTTTGGGAAGACCTCTCGCAGAAGTCGCGTGGCTTCATTCAGACAGGTTCGCACCGCATAATCTGAGGCGACAATTGTGACTTCCCGCTCGATATCGGGTTGAATTTCACCCGGTCGCAAGGCGGCAAATGCATGGGCTTGAGCTATCATATTATTCAGCGGTGCAGTCAGGGACTTGGCAAAGGGTGTCAAGACATGAACCCGTCCCGAGCGCACCAGAAGCGGATCGTCAAAATGCCGGCGCAGATGACCGAGTGTCGTGCTCATCGCTGATTGGCTTAGGTGCACTTGTGCGGCGGCGCGGGTAATATTTTGTTCGCTAAGGAGCGCCTTTAAGCAGATAAGCTGGTTGAGATCAAATCCGTTTAGGCGCATTTTGACTATCCATAATATTGATATATACATATCAGGTTATTCCATTTTACTGATATACAGGTTTCTGCGAATGTAAATGTGCTGCAACCGTAAAAAAGGAAACGCCATGTCCCTGCCACAGCCCTCTGTTATCGCTCAGGATGAGATTGCCCGCACTTATGAACGCGACGGTTTTGTTGTGCCGATTGACGTACTGTCGCAATCGCAAGCCCATACGCTGCGCATCGACTTGGAGACCGCTGAGACGGAACTGGCAGGCGACCCCGAAAAACTGGCCTTATTGAAAGCCTATCCAGACCGGCTTTTGCCCTCGTTTGATGCATTGACCCGGAATGAAACGTTGATTGCGGCCGCGTCGGCGGTACTGGGCCCCGACCTTATGGTCTGGAGCGCTGGGCTTTTTATCAAAGAGGCCAACTCGCCTAAAATCGTATCCTGGCATCAGGACCTGACCTATTGGGGTCTTGATGACATCTGTGAAACCACATGTTGGTTCGCGCTGTCCGCCGCCAGCGAACAGGCGGGCTGTATGAAATTTGTACCCGGCAGCCATAAGACAAAGATCGTGCCGCATGTCGATACCTACGCCGAGGACAATCTTTTGTCTCGCGGTCAGGAGATCGCTGTCGAGGTTGATGAAAAAGAGGCGGTTGCAGCCGCGCTTGATGCCGGTCAGGCCTCGATGCACCACGGGCTTTTGTTTCACAGCTCAGGTCCGAATGTGACAGATGACAGGCGCATAGGTTCGGCCATCCGTTATATTAAGCCGTCTATGAAACAACAAACAGGCGACCGACCGCTGGTGTCTTTGGTCAGCGGGCAGGATCACTTTGGCCATTTCAACATCGCCAATGCGCCTAAGGGCCGCCTGACCGATGAAGACTTTGAAATGTGCCGTCAGGATAAAGCTTTAAAACAGCGCCTGCTGTACTGAGGCGTTCGGCTCAAAGCGCTTTGGGCTTGCACTCGCACTGCAAGCACGCTTCTGCGGATTCCATATCACATAACCGGGAACTGACGTGAGGTGCGGGAAAAAAGTCAAGAAGGGGGGCAAAGGTTAAGTGCCACCCGCTTTTCATCTTCGCCAGTTCTGACGCACTGGCGATTGTCACAGACAGTGAGACCATGCCGTTGGGTCCTTGGCCGGTGCAACCAGCCAATCAGATCGGATTTGTTCATGGTATACTTTTTTTCGACGTATTTGAAACGCCCAGTATTCCTGCCTTTTAAACCTAGCCACACCCAAAAGTCCGCGTAATACCCGAAGGCAAGTCACAAACACGCATGCCCCCTGTTGTCGCCCTTACCTGCATCGGCAACCGTTCATTCCAATCCCTCAGGACGCCCCACCACGACGAAATGCAAACCTGCGGGATCAAGTAACTGCCGCGCGACGCGGTTTGCATCCTGCAGAGTAACGGCGTTTATCTTGTCGTTACGATTGTTGATGTAGGCCACAGGGAGCCCCTGCATCTGCATCCCGACCATGATATTGGCAATCGGACCGTTGCCGTCAAATCTAAGGGGATAAGATCCGGTCAGATACGTTTTGGCGCGACGCAATTCGTCTTGTGTGACACCGCGATCCGCCATCCGCGTCCATTCCGCGCGGATCACAGAAACGGCTTCGGCGATGCGGTCGTTAGCCGAGGCAACGCGGCCGATATAGAGATGCGAAAAATCTTTTGGCAACAGGTAGGAAGAAACCCCGTAGGTCAAGCCGCGTTTTTCGCGCACCTCTTCCATCAGGCGGCTTTCAAAGCTGCCACCACCGAGGATTTGATTGACCAGATAGGCGGCGAAAAAATCTGGGTGATCGCGCTCGATCCCGCGTTGAGCAAAAATAGCCACCGATTGCGGGGTGTCGAAATCCACTACCGTGGTGCCGCCGTCCAGTTTGTAAGCCACCTTTGATGGCATCGGACGCCCGGATTGGGGTAAATCCGACAACAGACTGTCCAGCAGGGTGGTCAGCTGTTCGGCGGTGATATCGCCCACCGCGGATGCATAGACCCTGTCGCGGACCAGCGTGCCAAGATGGGCGGCCCTGATCTGGTCCTGGGTCAGGGCGCTGACGCTGTCGATTGTGCCCTCGGCTCTCGAGCCATAGGGGTGATCGCCAAAGGCCAGCGCGTCAAAGCGCTGTGACACAATTGAGTCGGGGTCTTTACTATCTGATTTAAGCCCGGCCAGAACTTGGGCGCGAACCCGGTTGAGCGCTACGTCGGTAAAGCTTGGCGCAACCAGCGAACCTTTGAGCAGGGCCATTGCCGCGTCTTGTGTTTCGGTCAGAAACCGCGCCGAGACTGAGATTGCGTCATCATACGCACTATAATTAAAGGAGGCCGCAAGCTCATCTCGTGCGGTGGCAAAGCCGCGTGCGTCAAGATCTCCGGTACCTTCCTCAAGCAGCCCGACCATCAAATTAATGGCGCCGCGCTGTCCCGCCACGTCTAGCGATGTGCCACCGCGAAAGCGCAGTTCAAGGGCCACAAAGGGGATGTTGTGATCCTCGACCAACCATGCAGAGATACCTCCGGGGCTGGTCACTTCCTGAATGGCAATCTCTGCCCGCAGCGGCAGCGTTGACAGCAGGCTTAGGCAGAGTGTTGAAATCCACTTCATTGGCTTGCCTCCGGTGCTGTGGTGAGCCACCCCGTCACCGCATGCTTTTTATTAAATATGGATTTCGCGGCGGACATAATATCTTCGCCTGTCACGGCCTGCAAAATGTCAGGCCACTGGTGGATATCATTCAGCGTTAGGCCTGATGTCAGCCCCCGCCCATAGCGGTTCGCCATTTGTTGCACATTATCCCGGGCATAGATTTGCGACGCCCGCAGCTGTTTCTTGATGCGCGCCAGTTGGGCGGGATCCACGCCCTCTTTCAGAAACCCTTCAATCACCTCATCCAGCGCGGTTTCTGCCGCCTGCAGGGATTTTCCCTGCGCCGGCACAATCACCAGGCCAAAACTGGTATCATCCAGCGCTGTACCGCGGTAATAAGCGCCGGTATAGACAGCCATCTGTGTATCGAATTGCAATTTTTCGTTCAACACCGAGGTTTGCCCACCACCAAGGATTTCAGCGAGCAGTGTTAAGGCGGCTGCGGTTTTTTGATTATTGCTGTCACGCTCGGGCGCAAGATAAGATCGGCTGACATAGGGCTGTGCGACGCGCGGGTCTTCAAAAACCATACGCCTTTCGGCAGTTTGTGGCGGCTCTTGTGGGCGCTCGCGCGGGGTGATGGCGGGATTGGCGGGAATGCCCCCATAATAGGTCTCGGCCAGAGCGCGCACCTCTGCCGGATCAACGTCTCCGGCAATGATCAGGATGGCGTTATTGGGTGCGTAATGGCGCCTATAAAAGGTCAACGCGTCGTCGAGACTTAAATCCACCATCTCGTGGCGCCAGCCAATAATTGGCACCCCATAGCGGTGGTTTAGAAATTGTGCGGCATTTTTCTGTTCAGCGAACAGGGCGCCGGGATCGTTCTCGGTGCGTTGGTTGCGTTCTTCGATGATCACGTCACGTTCGGTGGCGATGTCGGCCTCAGAGAGTTGGATGTTGACCATACGGTCCGCCTCCATTCGCATGATCAGTGGCAAACGGTCTGCGGCGATGCGCTGGTAATAGGCGGTATAATCATAGCTGGTAAACGCGTTGTCTGTGCCACCATTCTCGGCCACGGTTTTTGAAAACTCACCTGCGGCAAGCGTTTTCGTGGCCTTGAATAACAGATGTTCGAGAAAATGCGCCACCCCAGATTGTCCGGGGGTTTCGTCGGCGGCACCGGCGCGGTACCATAGCATCTGCACGACCACCGGGGCCCTGTGGTCTTCAATCACCACAACCTCTAGGCCGTTGCCTAATGTAAAGCTGCTGGTCTGATCACTGTTTGCCAGACTTTGTCCGGCGGTGAGAGACATCGCAACCGCCCACGCCCCGACCGCCGTGTTACGCCAAGTACTCATAAAGCGCCCCTCTGCTTTTATATCTGCTCAGAAGATACGTCCCGGAAGGTAAACTTCAAGTAATCGGGCGCGGATCTTTATCGGTTAATTATTTGGGCGGTACCGCTGGCGTCAAAACACCGGCTGCACGGAATTTTGCAATCTCGGCATGGGCATCAAGTATCTGCTTTTCATAGACTTTGCTGTAGAGATCTTTCTGATTGAGTTGAAAGCGTAGCATGCGCGATCTGGATTTGCGGATTTCCGCATCTTCAACGGCCAGAACATCGCGTATGTCGGGAGTGGTGCCAAATCGGCTTGTGTGCCGCACCAGCGATGAGTCAGCGGCCGGGACCTTTGTACTTGCACCGATAACAGGTGTCCCCCCCAACGCGACAATCGCGTCCGCTTTAGGGGTTGCATCGACCAAATTCCCTGCCGCCGAGTTCGGCTCTGGCAACACTTTGTAATCGCTTGGCTCTTGCAGGGGTTTGACCGGCAAGACGGTAAACTCCTCGGGCCCTTTGTCGTCACTTTTCATTTTTCTCAGTTTCAGGTCTCCGCAGGCTGAAAGGCCCAGAACCATCGCCAAGCAAAGTGTCAATGCCGGTTTCATTTCACGTCTCCAACTCTTCAAAGCAGACTTAGCGCATTGTTAGACTAAGGTCACGTGGCGTTTTTCTGGTCGCCAAAAAGTGCCAAACCCACTGCACCGATGAAAATTTCAACGTCAGCGATGTTGAAGGCATAAGGGTTATTTATGCCACAGCAAGACATGTTGAGAAAATCAACAACCGCGCCATGAATTGCACGATCAATGACATTTCCCAAGGCCCCTCCAATCAGCAATCCCGCTGCCAGCATAACAATTTTTCGCGGCCGTTCATAACGAATCCAGATCGAGACAAACCCGATGATCACCACAGCAACGGTGATCAATATCCAGCGGGTCATTGGGCTGTCTTGTGCAAAGAGCCCAAAATTCATGCCATAATTCCACGCCATCCGAAAATTGAGATAGGGCGGGGCAATTTCGATCTGACCTACTTGCGGAAGGTTCAGCCCCCAAAGCACAAACACTTTACTGGCCTGGTCCAGTAAAAACGCCGCGGCGGTTGCGATGTACAGTACCCACATATTGGGGACGGGTTGTAATATCTGGTTCAGGTTGATCCGCATAAGGGGCCCGTCTGTTTAATGGCGAAAATGCCGCATGCCGGTGAAGACCATTGCCAGCCCTGCCTCATCGGCGGCCGAAATCACCTCATCGTCACGCATCGAGCCGCCGGGTTGAATGACGGCTGTTGCACCTGCGGCAACGGCGCTGAGAAGGCCGTCCGCGAAGGGAAAAAATGCGTCTGAGGCCACAACGCTGCCTTGGGTCAGCGGCGCAGACAGTCCCAACGCCTGAGACATCTCTTCGGCTTTACGCGCAGCGATATGGCTGCTGTCGACGCGGCTCATCTGGCCGGCGCCAACCCCGACCGTAGCGCCGTCTTTAACATAGATAACTGCGTTGGATTTGACGTGTTTGGCCACTGTCCAAGCAAACATCATATCAGCCAATTGCGCGGCTGTCGGCTGTTTCTTGGTGACTATCTCAAGGTCGTCTGCAGTGATGTGCCCGGTATCTTTATCCTGCAAAAGATATCCACCGCTGATTTGGCGGATCGTGGTGCTGACTTGGCGTGGGTCAGCCAAACCCGGCGTTATCAGCAGCCGTAGATTTTTCTTTGCGGCAAAAATCTCGCGCGCGGCGTCGTCTGCCCCGGGGGCAATAACAACCTCGGTGAAAATCTGGGTAATCTCACGGGCAGTTTGGGCATCTAAAGACTGGTTCAGTGCGATGATGCCGCCAAAAGCGCTGGTGCGATCACAATCGAACGCCCGAGTGTAGGCCTGGCTTAACGTGACACCCCGCGCCACGCCGCAGGGGTTTGCATGTTTGATGATTGCACAGACCGGACCGGCCTGAGATGGAAACTCACTGACCAGTTCAAACGCCGCATCGGTGTCGTTGATATTGTTGTAACTCAGCGCTTTGCCCTGCAGCTGTTGGGCGGTGGCGATCCCGGCGCGGTCGCTGCCATCGGTATAAAACGCGGCTGTTTGATGCGGGTTCTCGCCATAGCGCAAACTTTGCGACAAACGTCCCGCAACCATCTTGCGGCGCGGTGCCGCGTCGTTCAGCGCGGTGGCAAACCAGTTCGAGACTGCGGTGTCATAGGCGGCGGTGCGGGCATAGGCTGTTAACGCAAGTTTCTGTCGAAACTCATAGGATGTTGCGCCCTGGTTGCGGTCCAATTCATCCAGCAGAGGTGCATAGTCTTCCGGGTCGACGACAACGGACACAAACCCGTGGTTTTTCGCGGCAGCGCGGATCATGGCAGGGCCGCCAATATCAATATTTTCGATGCAGGTGTCATAGTCGGCAGCCTGCGCGACAGTGGTCTCGAACGGATAGAGATTGACCACTAGCAGATCAATTGCCAAAATCTCGTGCGCAGTCATGGCAGCTTGATGATCGGTATTGTCGCGCAGGGCCAGTAAGCCGCCATGGACTTTTGGATGCAGTGTTTTAACTCGGCCATCCATCATCTCGGGAAAGCCGGTGATCTCAGCAATATCAGTTACCGCAAGCCCGGCCTCCCGTAGGGTTTTGGCACTGCCGCCAGTGGAAAGCAGCGAAACGCCGCGTGCTGCCAATGCAGTCGCAAGCGCAACCAAGCCAGTTTTATCTGAAACCGATAGCAGGGCGCGGCGGATGGGTGAGTTCGTAGGCATTTCGTGTCTTCTCGCTTTTCGATGGGTGGGTTTGCTCCGGGGTTTAGGGCATTCTCTCCCAAGATAGAACCGCTAGTTTATGGGAATGACGCGATCTGGTATCATCTCAGTTCTTCGAGCCGCAGGTCTCGGATGGCCATTGCGGTATCTTGCGTTTTTGACAGGCTCCATTGGGCCCGTGTCAAGGCGTCATTGACCATACCCGACAAAACAATTTGGCGACTTGACCGTGGTATAGGTTGATTTTTTTCCAGATAGACGCCGGGTTCTATCGTTAGGGACAGCTTGCTCTCATGGCGGAAAATCCAAATCTCACCGCTTTTAGCGGCGATGGCCACGGTTGTCCCGCCCAGATCCAACGCTGCATCCACTTCGGGATGCAGGTGAAACCTAATTTGAAAGTCTACGTTCGGATTGATGTCGTCGCTCAAGACAGTTTCACCTGCGTTGCCCGCGGTATCGTCCAACGCAATCAGTAAATCCTCGCCGGCCAGACTGCGGCCATCCAACGACAGCGACAGCTTGCGCGCATGGGTCAAACCAAATGGGGGCACATACCCGCTATGAGCCCCTTCAAATTTAACGCCCTCAGCGGTTTGTGACATCTCAACGGGTACAATTTTTGGCGCTTCGACAAGAAGTTCTCTATACACACCGGAGGTTTTGACCGGTTTGCCCAAACGCGCACTTGAATATCCCCCAAGGCAGAGTGTGGAATGAGACGGCGTCGCGCGCCCGGCACGGTGCCAGTCTGGGCCCAAATGTGCGCCAGAGCCACAGCTGACAATCAACGGCCTGCGCCCCGAAGTCAGCTCGAACGCCAAGGTCGATGCATGGGCATTATAAGAGGCATTTCCAGTGGCGGGCGGTCCGGCATCAATAATCACACTCGTGCGTCCAGCAGACAGGCGGGCGTAGCCCATTGTCAGATGATCTGAATTGCGGCTTTTGATCCCACAGGCGGCCAGCGCGGTATCGAGCATACCTTCCATACCTTGATCACCACCTTGAAAGCGAACGAGGTTGCCGTTTGCGTGGCGCAGGGTGCGCAAGCTGGGGGCAATGCGCTCTAGTGCCCGCTCAAGTTCTGCGGTGGGAATGTGTTCAGAATCCGTTAATGCGGCTTTTGCCCATGTGAGCAGTTTGAAAATCTCTAAAAGCTCATCGGGATTGCGGGTCGCAATCCCCCC
>ENA-ORDA01000735-ORDA01000735.1-marine-metagenome-genome-assembly--contig:-NODE-735-length-30891-cov-10.924385_pt1 | contig 30891 bp, 27 predicted proteins | sample MGYA00237778_ERZ508506 | MGnify/ENA primary metagenome ERZ508506 (study PRJEB26177, sample SAMN06267891) | marine metagenome | isolation source: Monterey Bay, California, USA | place: Pacific... | reverse complement strand
AAAATTATCAAAATATAGGGAATAAAGATGCAATTTAAAGGAACAAAAAATTATATAGCAACAGAAGATCTTAGTCTTGCTGTTAATGCAGCAGCGGCGCTTGAAAGACCTCTATTAATCAAAGGAGAGCCTGGGACTGGTAAAACCCTTCTTGCTATTGAGGTAGCAGATGCAATGGGTCTAGAGTTAATTGAATGGCATATAAAATCAACCACCAAAGCTTCACAAGGTTTGTATGAGTACGATGCTGTAACAAGATTACGTGACTCTCAGTTGGGCGATGAGAGAGTTAAAGATATAGCTAACTACATAAATAAAGGTAAGTTATGGGAAGCTTTTGACTCTGACAAGCAAGTTGTATTGCTAATAGATGAAATAGATAAGGCTGACATTGAATTTCCAAATGACCTGCTTCAAGAAATTGATAGAATGGAATTCTTTTGTTATGAGACTGGCCAAACAATTAAAGCTAAGCACAGGCCTTTAATAATAATGACATCTAACAATGAAAAAGAACTACCAGACGCATTCTTGAGAAGGTGCTTTTTTCACTATATACAATTTCCTGACAGACAGACAATGAACAAAATTGTTTCTGTTCACTATCCTAAGATTAAAAAGAAACTTGTTAGTGAAGCACTCGAAATCTTTTTTGATCTTCGTAAAATTCCTGGACTTAAAAAGAAACCATCAACTTCCGAATTGATTGACTGGTTAAAACTATTATTATCCGATGATATGCCTGATGAAATACTTAAAAATGCAGATTCATCTAAAGCAATTCCTCCACTTTATGGAGCACTGCTAAAAAATGAGCAAGATGTTCAGCTTCTTGAAAGATTGGCATTTATGTCTAGAAGAGAATCTGCATCATCTAAGTAAATGCTAATAAATCTTTTCCAAACTGTTAGAGCGTCAGGTGTTCCATGCTCTCTTAGAGAGCTTCTTGATCTTTTGGGTGCTCTTGAGAAGCAATTAGTCTATGCAAACATTGACGACTTTTACTATTTATCAAGAGCAATATTGGTAAAAGATGAAAAACATTATGACAAGTTTGATAAAGCTTTTGATATCTACTTTAAGGGCATTGAGAAGCTTGAGGATATTTTTCAAGCTCTTATTCCTGAAGACTGGTTAAGAAAGGCATTTGAAAAAGAATTAGATCCAGAAGAACTTAAAAAAATAAAGTCACTAGGCGGTCTTGACAAGCTACTTGAAGAATTTAAGAAAAGATTGGAAGAACAGAAAGATAGGCATGAGGGCGGTAATAAGTGGGTCGGTACTAATGGCACTTCGCCGTTTGGGCATGGCGGCCAAAATCCAGAAGGCATAAGAGTTGGGGGAGAGGGTGGCCAAAAATCTGCTGTGAAAGTTTGGGAACAAAGACAATATAGCAACCTTGATGATTCTATTATTATCGGTACCAGAGAAATGAAGATGGCTTTGAGAAGACTTAGAAAATTTGCTAGGCATGGCAATGATCTTGAGCTTGATATGGATGGAACAATTAAATCAACTGCTAAAAATGCTGGTTATCTTGATATCAGAATGGTACCAGAGAGGTCTAATGCAGTTAAAGTTATTGTGCTCTTTGATGTTGGTGGATCTATGGACCCTTATATAAAGCTGTGTGAAGAGCTTTTTTCAGCCATTAAAACAGAGTTTAAACATTTAGAATATTTCTATTTTCATAATTCTATTTACGAGTCTGTTTGGAAAGACAATAGAAGGAGATCGCAAGAGAGATTTCTTGTACAAGATATTATTAACAAATACTCATCTGACTACAAAATTATCGTAGTCGGTGATGCAACTATGGCACCGTATGAGATCACAAATTCAGGTGGAAGTATTGAGCATTGGAATGAAGAGCCAAGTGTTGCTTGGATTAATAGATTAACAGAGCATTTTAATAATATGGCTTGGCTAAACCCAGTTCCTGATGATCATTGGGATTATTCCTCGTCAGTATGCATTTTAAGAGACTTATTTGAAGATAGAATGTATCCTTTAACCTTAAAGGGTTTAGAAAGCGCAATGGGAGAGTTAACTAAATGAATACAACAAACAACAGTAATGGTATTAAATGGGGACCATTTACATTAAGAATTCCATTCATACATATTAGATTTAGAGCTGGTGAGTTTTTTCAAGGCATGGTTATTTCTGGAGCGACTGCATTTGCAGCAGTGCCTGTGGCAATGGGACTTGGTCTTAGTTTTGAAGAAGGAGTTGCTTTAAGTTTTATTGCTGGAACGTTAATAGCTTCTGGGCCTATATTATTTGGAGAGCCAATGGCTCCTGGATGGATAACGCCTGCATTACCTATTGTTATTGCTGCCTTTGCTGCTAAAGGTCAATTTACTGGTGTTTACGATGTAACAACTTTCCAATACATGGCAGCTATATGTATTGAATTCACCCTTCTTATTTTTATTTTAGGTGTTACAGGTTGGGGTAAAAGGTTAATACAGATTATTCCCAATGGGCTGAAAGCTGGAATTATTCTTGGTGCAGCTTTAGCGGCGTTTTATCAAGTTTTTGTTACAGATCTAGATAAGTTATTATTACAACCAATTTCAATGTTTGTTGCAATTTCCGTTTGTGTCATAACAACTTTCTCAGACCCTTTTAAAAGACTTGCGGTTAATAATAAATTTTTTAGTAAAGTGGGCTCTCTAGGCCTTCTTCCTGGTTTTGTTCTTGCAGCATTCGTAGCTTTTTTATGCAATGAGGTTACATTCAATATTGAATGGGGCTTTAAAATACCTGATGTTGTATCTTTGTTTAATAAAACATCCCCACTTGCTATTGGTTTCCCTCCAATGGAAATGTATCTAGAGGCAATTCCTTTGGTTGTAATAGGCTATACGTTGCTATTTGGTGATTTAATTACCGCAAATGAAGTTCTTAACGATGCCCAAAAATCTAGACCAGATGAAACTTTGGATATTGACCTTAACAGATCTCATCTTTCGATAGCTGCAAGAAATCTTTTAGGCTTATTAGTAAATCCTTTTTTTCCAACACAGGGAGCACTGTGGACGGGTGTTCATGTTGTTGTTGTTGAAAGATGGAAAAAGGGCTTTAAAGAAATGCCATCTATATTTGATGGCCTGGGTTCATATTATCTAATGGCACTCCCTATTCTATATTTCACTTTACCGTTCATAACTTTAATGAAGCCTTTAATGCAAATGGCCTTATCTCTTACTCTCATATTGACTGGTTTTGCTTGTGCATATGTCGCAATGGCAATACCTAAAAAGAATTCTGAAATGGCATCAGCACTATTGATAGCTGTCTTTATAACCTTCTTCAGTGCATGGGTTGGTTTATTAATTGGTATAATACTTAGTATATTTGTTGTTGGCTTAGACAAAACTGAGAAATAAAAATCATGGCATTTGCATTAGAGATTACAGATCTTAAAAAAACTTATCCTGGCGGAGTAGAGGCTCTTAAAGGGATATCACTATCAGTAAATGAAGGTGATTTTTACGCTTTACTCGGCCCTAATGGAGCCGGTAAGTCTTCAACAATAGGTATTATTGGGTCTTTAGTTACAAAATCATCCGGTACCGTGAAGATTTTTGATGTTGATACAGAAAAAAACTCCCCTTTAGCAAAAACTATGTTGGGTGTTGTCTCGCAAGAGATTAATTTTTCTCAATTTGAAAAGGTTATGGATATAGTAGTTACTCAAGCAGGGTTCTATGGAATTCCTAAAAAAGAAGCACTGCCAAGAGTGGAAAGCATCTTAAAAAGATTGAGTTTATGGGATAAAAGAGATCAACAGGCAAGAACTCTTTCAGGTGGATATAAAAGAAGGCTTATGATAGCCAAGGCTCTTGTTCATGAGCCTAAATTATTAATTCTAGATGAACCAACAGCAGGGGTAGATATAGAGCTTAGAAGAGAAATGTGGTCTTTTCTTAAAGAAATTAATCAAAATGGCACTACCATAATTCTTACAACTCACTACCTTGAGGAGGCTGAGCAGCTTTGCCGAAACATAGGTATTATTGATGATGGAAAGATAGTAGCTAATACAGGCATGAAAGATCTTTTAGGGTCACTTAACGTTCAAGGATTTGTATTCGATCTTCAGTCACCTTTAGATAAAGCACCAGTAATAGATGGTTTTCCAATTAAACTTGAAGATCCTTTAACTCTTGTAGCAGCGGTAAGTAAAGACAGGTCTATTAATGCATTATTTGACGAACTTACTAAGTTAAACATTAAAGTTAAATCAATGAGAAATGAAGCAAACAGACTCGAAGAGTTATTTATTGAAATGGTAAATTCTAATGAAAAATAATCCCAGTATAACTGTGGGCCTATGGACCTTAGCAGTAAAAGAAATTAGGCGATTTTTAAGAATTTGGGTTCAAACTTTGGTCCCACCTGCAGTTACTATGTCCTTGTATTTTGTAATATTTGGATCCTTAATTGGCCCTAGAATTGGTTCAATGGAGGGCTTGGATTATATACAGTTTATGATACCTGGATTAATCATGATGTCTGTTATTACAAATTCTTATAATAATGTGGTTTCTTCTTTTTATTCTGTAAAGTTTCAAAAATCCATTGAAGAGCTTTTAATTTCTCCAATGCCAAATTGGACTATATTGCTTGGTTTTGTTATTGGAGGAGTGTGCAGGGGAGTCTTAATTGGCTTTATTGTTTTTATTGTCAGTTTACTTTTCTACCCTGAGTTTACAGTGGTCAATCCACTCTTAACCATTACAGTTCTCCTACTGACCTCAATTCTATTTTCTTTAATGGGATTTTTAAATGCTGTATTTGCAGATAGTTTTGATGACATCTCTATTATCCCGACATTCATCCTTACGCCACTTATATATCTTGGAGGAGTTTTTTACTCTATTAAAATACTCCCTGAGTTTTGGCAAATTGTTTCTAAAGCAAATCCAATGCTCTATGTAGTTAGTACTTTTAGAGAAGGGATGTTGGGGGTAAGTGATGTCTCAATTTCTTTTTCTTTGGGAATGATTCTAGGCTTTATATTTCTTTTAAGCGGCGCATCACTCTACTTATTAGAAAAAGGTTCAGGTATTAGACAATGAGTAGGAAGCATTTGGGAAAAGTTGTTAAAAGCTACTCATCGGCCTCATTTAAAACTTTAGATCCTATTCCAAGAAATCTTAACAATGATTCATTTGGTATGGATTTTTGGAATGCATTTGAGTTTACATATCTTGATAAAAATAACCTTCCAGTATTAAGAGTTCTTGAGATATCAATACCTTCAGATTCTAAAAATATAGTTGAGTCAAAGTCATTAAAAATTTACCTTAACTCATTTTATAATAAACAATACAGTCACAAAGAAGATGTTCTCAACATAATTAAAAAAGACCTAGATAAGATCACAGGAGCATCAATCAATATACGTTTCATAAATAAATTTTCTAAAGCACCAGAAAGCCTAAATCTAAATACAACAAAACTTAAGAAATCTCCTTCACATAGAGTACTACTATTTACAGGTTTTAGATCTATATGTCCTGTTACAGCTCAACCTGATTTTGCGAATATCTACATCTATACAGATGAAAAAATTGATATAAGTTGGTTAAACAATTTCTTAGTTTCATATAAAGACAAAGGTGATTTTCATGAACAATGTATTGAGGCAATATTCTCAGAAATTAAGAACAAGTACAATCCTAAAAAACTCGATATCATTGGCAGATTTATGAGAAGAGGGGGTATTGATATTAACCCAATCCGCTCTTTAAGCAAGAAACCATTTTTTAAAAATTTTAGATTTTTTAATCAGTAAGATCTGTTAATTCAAACTTTTATTTTTCTAAAAGCTAAATGCTATATTTATGAATTAATTTTTTAAATTAATGTAAAATTACGTTTTTTAGGAGAGGTGTCAGAGTGGTCTATCGTGCATCCTTGGAAAGGATGTGTACCTTCATCGGTACCGGGGGTTCGAATCCCCCTCTCTCCGCCAGCTAATTTTTGACTTTAAATTGATATGTGTTAATTTAACGATATGAAAAAATTCATTACAAGCGTGAACTCAATTCTAGAAATGTTAAGCTCTGTTGAACATGATATAAACATAGCAGGCTTCTCTTTAACGGAAAAAAAAGTTTATTTTACTATTATACAAATCACGGCTAGAGCCAATCAGTGTAATATTACAGAAGTAATTAATGAATCGCATTTATCTCGTTCAACTGTTTATAAAGCAATTAAAAAGCTTGAGGAAAATAATTTGCTAAATGTTTATCAATCCAGTGAGGACAAAAGAGAGTCTTTCCTAGCTATAGTCGAATCCAGCTAAAATTTTTAATACAGCAGCTTAGTTATGTTTTCTCAAAATAAAATTGTAGGATTCCTACTAACAAATATCGCTGTATATGTTTTTGCTATGGGTGTTTGGTCATTTTGGTCGTATTTTGCTTTTGTTAACCTTGAGCAGATGGATTGGCAGGGAAGTTTAATTTACCTTCCTCATGGTGTTAGGGTTCTGGGCATATGTTTTTTTGGTTACAAATCATTGCCTGCACTATTAGCAGCTGAAATGACTGGCCCTTTATTTATAAATCCTGAGCAATACATGGGCACATGGTCTCTTGCTAGTATTGGTTCTATAGTATCAGTAATTTTTGCTAGGTACTTAGCGGATTGGTCGCAGGCTAATATACCTGGGGCAATAATCTCGCCATTAAACGCAAATAACTATAGAAAAATTGTATTAATAATTTTTATATCTGGCCTGCTTAATGCAATTTTAGCGAACACTATAATTACATTTCTTGAACCTTCTATTACTCTTAATCCATTAGTGATTTTACGTTTTTTCATTGGCGATGTTCTGGGTGCCTGTATTGTAATTCTTTTCTTGAGCATAACTTTCACTAGTTTAAGAGCTAATAGGCTTTACTCTCCTTTAAAATAATTCTTGACTACTGTATAAATGTACAGTATATTTTAATCATGAATAACTTAATACATATAAACTTTAACGACAGTGTTATAAAAGAACTTAATAATGCAGTAGATCTTACATCATCTAAAAAAACAATTGCTTATAAATACTTTAGTGGCAATTTAGTTGAATTAGAGAAGTATTTAAACAAAGCAAATTATTACAATTACAATGTTTCTGTTAGTAATACAGCTACCCAATTAGAGCTTTTTTCTTAAATTTAACCTTTCATCTTTAAATAACCAATAAGATGTATATACTTAATAAGGGTGTCTTGCTTGTAAGTTTTTTAAGGGGGCTTGCAATCATTTCTATTTTTACCCTGAACAATGGAGGTGGTCCTATTAGTATTTATATTAAACCAGGAAACGGAGGGGCTGCCTTTTGACACAAGGTATCTTTTAAGTTTCTGACTGATTGAGGTTTTTAAAACTTCAGTTAGATTTTTTCTAAACCCTCAAATTAATCTTTGGGGGTTTTCTACATATGGAATTACGTTATTGGGCATTATTAATTTTTTTAGGTTCTATTTGGGGTAGTGCCTTCATGTTTATAAAAATAGCAACTCCAGAACTTGGAGCTGTATTTTTAGTTCAACTCAGATTGGCATTAGCATCTCTAGTATTCCTGCCATTATTATTACGCAATAAACAACTCAGACTCTTTAAGAAGAGTTTTAAATATATTTTAATACTTAGCTTAACCAATACAGCAATACCTTTTGTCTTATTCTCTGAGGCCTCAAAAGGCTCTGATTCTAATATGCTAGCTATATTAAATTCCTCTACAGCATTAATGACTATGCTCATTGCATTATTTTGGCTGAAAGAAAAAGTTATATCTAAGCAAGTTTTAGGTCTTTTGATTGGCTTTATTGGAATAATTATCTTAGTAAATCCATCTAATAGCTCCATTGATCCTTATTCTGCTGCTATATGCCTTGCAGGCTCATTTTGCTATGCATTTTCAGGAGTATTCATACAGAAATATTGTATAAATATTAATAAAATGGTGCTTATTGGTTGGTCATTAATATTTGGAACTATTTTGCTTTTACCAATTTCCTTATTCAATCTTCCAACATCTTTTCCATCGAATAATGCAATTTTGTCTGTTCTTTGGCTTGGCGTTGTTTCAACCGGCTTATCATTTATTGGGTATGTGCGCCTCATTGAAAAAGTAGGTGCAGTAAAAACATCAACTGTTGCATACTTTCTTCCTGTATTTGGAATTATCTGGGGCAATATTTTTCTTGATGAACTAGTATCGTTTTTAATTATTGTAGGATGTATTATGGTTCTCATAGGTGTGTTTTTTGCAACATCTAATGATAAAAATTTGGAGACTGTTGATGGAAAATAAAACGTTAAGTTCATTGCTGTTAGAGGCAAACGATAATGTTCCAAGATTAAGTCATGGCGAGGCATTGGAGTTACTCAAAAGTGACAATACTGTATTAATAGATGTGCGTGAGGAATCCGAAGTTTCTAGCCTTGGAATTATTCAAAATGCTATTCATATACCTCGAGGTTTAATTGAGTTTAAAATCGAATATGACTCATCAACTAACCCATCAAATATCAGAAATGATTCAAATATACTATTTTACTGTGCAGGTGGGTACAGGTCAGCCCTTGCAGCTAATACTGTTAAAAGCCTTGGGTTTCAAAATGTATATAATATTGGTGGATTTAGTGAATGGATCAACAATGGTGGAGAAATTCAACCAATATAATAACTTTAAATATATTTAAAAAAACATATATATACTGTTTAATCTCTATGAATATTTATCTAACAATGTATGTATAATCATAATTTTTTAAGGAATTAATCATGAAAAACTGTATTTATATCAACTTATCTATTGCTCTTATTTTCACATCAATTACATTTGCTCAAGATAATATTGTTGAGGAAGTGATAGTCACTGCAACTAAAACGGAAAAGACATTACAGGAAGTTCCGGTAGCTGTTTCTGTTATTACATCTGATGAATTAGAAAAAGCAACTATCATAGATACTTTTGATCTTAAATCTATCATCCCATCATTGGACACAAGACAATATCAATCCTCTACCAATGCTACTTTTTTTATTAGAGGTTTTGGTAATGGATCTAACAATCCAGGTATCGAACCATCAGTTGCATTATTTGTTGATGGTGTATATAGATCAAAGACGCAATCTCAAATAGCTGATCTTCCTATGCTTGAAAGAGTAGAAGTTCTTAGAGGTCCTCAAAGTACTCTTTTTGGTAAAAATGCATCTGCGGGTGTTATAAATATTGTTACAAAAAAACCTTCTTTTGATAAATCGGGAATGATGTCACTTGGTGTTGGGAAATATAATTCAAAAATAGGAAAAATATATACAACAGGTCCTATTAATGAAACAACAGCATATAGTTTTAATGCTAATTTTAATAAAAGAGATGGAAGCTCAGATAACCCTGTAACAGGAAACTCTGTAAATAATAGAGATAGATATGGCTTACGTGCAGAACTTTTATTTATTCCAAATGATGACCTATCGATAAGGCTAACTGCTGACTATGATGAATATGATGAAATTTGTTGTGCTGTTGGTAGTGCCAATTATGGTACTGCAAATTCCGTAACCGCAGCTTTCGGAGGGCAAATTATTCCCAATGATCCTTATACCGAAAAGGCTTTTTTTGATTTTGATCCTATATCTGATGGAGATAATTCGGGTATTTCAATTTATATAGAAAAGGACTTAGATAATATTCGTATAGAAAGCATTACTTCATCTAGAAAAAGTTATAACTTTGAGCTTCAAGATGTAGATTTTGAATCAGTCAATCAAATTGATGCCAATAAACTTGTTAAAGATTTGGATGCAGTAACTCAAGAGATCAGAATTTTTTCTGAGGATAATGAAAATATAAACTGGTTACTGGGTGCATACTATTATCAGGAAGATATGAAATATGATAATTCTATCTATTTTGGTTCATTATGGAGGGCTTATATTGATGCTCTTGCTCCAGGAGCTTTAGCTGGAGTCGCAGAAGCCTTCGGTATTCCAAACTCATTATTATTTGCAGAAGGCCAGGGTGTTAATGAAATTTCTACACAAAGTAATACAACTAAATCAATATTTGCTCAGCTAGATATTAAACTTACTAATAGATTAAGTGCCATTGTTGGAGCAAGTTATATTGAAGATAAAAAATCCGTATCAGTCAATCAGACCAATACTGATATTTTTTCAAACTTAGATTTTGTTGGAGCAGGCACCTTGGGACTAATCGGAGCAGGATTTCCTCCTGAACAAGCTGCAGTTTTAGCAACTGATCCAGATTTCAATCCTCTATTAGGTCTCCAAGCACTTCAATTTTTACCACAATTTGTAAATTTTCCTAATACTGCACAAGATGGAAAGAGCAATGATGATAACGTTGACTACACTTTGAAACTTGCTTACATATTAAATGATACGACATCTATCTACGGTGGAGTTTCAACAGGTTACAAAGCTACTGCATGGAATATTTCTAGAGATTCATTGCCTGATGCAACTGAAATTGCTGCTTTGGCATTGGCTGGATCTCCTGTTGGACCAAATACAGGTGTTGGAAAAAGATATGCTGATCCAGAAGAATCAGAGGTTTTTGAGATTGGGGCAAAAATAAAATTACCAACTGGGTATCTAAATATTGCTTTGTTTGATCAAAAGATTGAAGGATTTCAATCAAATACATTTATTGGAACTGGATTTATACTTGCAAATGCTGGTTCACAATCAACTGAAGGTTATGAGTTTGATTTAGTTATGTCTCCTACAGATTCTATTGATCTTGCAATTAGTGGATTATTTATGGATCCAATATATGACTCATTTCCAAACTCAAGCTCAGGTGATTTAACGGGAACTATGCCATCAAATATTTCGGAAAATACAATCTCATCAACGATTACATGGAATTTGAATTTCAATAATTGGGATGGATATTTAAGACTAAGTCATTTATATGCAAGTGAAGCAAAATTACTAGAAAATCCTGTGTGGCAAGCAACATTAGAGAACGCAGGAAATGGTTTGAAAGCTCAAGATACAATAAATTTTTCAGCCGGTATTGAAAAAGATAATTTATCGATAACAATATGGGGTAAAAATATCAACGATGATAAGTATTTAATTTCTGCTTTCCCAGCTGTTGCTGACCCAACATTTACGACATTCTTTGGGTACCCTAATGCGTATTCATCCTATGGAGCTACATTAAATTATAGGTTTTAATTTTTTTAACTTTAAATGAAGGGGTATTTATACCCCTTTTTAATTGGCGCGCCCGGGAAGATTCGAACTCCCGACCCCTTGGTTCGAAGCCAAGTACTCTATCCAGCTGAGCTACAGGCGCAATTTTTTTTGCAATTAAAGGCTGAAAATATCCCTATATTTGGCTTATTTTATCTCCTAGTAAGTTTTTTGGAAAGGTGTTGATTATCAATGATAATCAGTATTAGTTTGGATTTTTGTAAAAGTAATCCGCATTTATATAGATTGACTATAGTTAGTTGAGTTGATTTAATTAATGTACACGGAGAGAATTACAATGAAATCAATTTTTATAAAGCTTTTAATAGCAGTTCCAGTAGTTTATGTCGCCTTACTTATTGGGCTCTGGTCTTCTGTTGGAGACAAGAGACCAATTATGTCGCTCCTTGATATGATGAGATCAGATAGTGCTACTGAAATTATAGATTTTTCATCTGATGAAGAAAAATCATCTAAGCCAAAACCAAAACCAAATAAAGATAGAAATCCCTATTATGGTGATCTTCATGTTCATACTAAACATTCTTTTGATGCCTACATATTTGGTATCACAGCAACTCCAAATGATGCATATAGGTATGCTAAAGGAGATGGCATTATGCATCCCATGGGATATGAGATGAAATTACGAGAACCATTAGATTTTTATTCAGTTACTGATCATGGTTTTTTTATGGGTATGTTGAATGCTTGGGCAGATACAACAACTGATATCTCTCAAAAAGATTTTGCTAAACCTTTTCATGACTTAAACAGAATTGAAAATTTAACTGCTGAATCTGCTGGACCAAGGTCCGCATTATTTAGCACAATTCTTGGCGGAACTGTGACCCAAACTTATTCAGATTTAAATCCTAATATATTAAAAGCTTGGTTTACAAAAAATACTCAAGCTGCTTTAAAATCTTTTGACTATAAAATTCATAAGTCTGCTTGGGAAGATGTTGCTAGAGCAGCGAATGAGCATAATGATCCTGGTCATTTCACAACTTTTATTGGATATGAATTCACAACTTCAACAAATGTTGAGGGTGGTAATTTGCATAGAAATGTTATTTTCAATTCTTCAAAGGCTCCCATTAGGCCATGGACAAGAATAGACTCAATAAATCCAGAAGACCTATGGACATGGCAAGATAAATTACGTGATAAGGGGGTTGATACAGTTTCAATACCTCATAATTCTAATGGATCAAATGGCCAGATGTTTGAAATGGAGACATTTTATTCTGACCCAATTAATAGTGAATATGCTGAAAAAAGAATGCGAAATGAGCCTCTGGTTGAAATTACTCAAGTCAAAGGTACTTCAGAGACGCACCCTTTACTTTCACCAGATGATGAATGGGCTGACTTTGAAATTATGGATGTAAGAGTAGGTAGCAGACCACCAACATTCAGCAGGCCTTCTGGTAGTTATGTTAGAGAGGCATATTTAAATGGGCTAACATTAGATTTCACTAAACAAGGTAACCCATATAAATTTGGTCTTATTGGCTCCTCTGATACTCATACTGGTGCTGGTGCTTTTGATGAATCAAATTACTGGTCTAAGGTTGGTATTTTAGATGGTGATCCTGAAAACAGAGGATCCGCGCCTCTCACTGAAGATAATATTCAAAGAATGGATGACTACATGAGAGCATTTAATCAACCAAGAAGCACTATTTCATTAGATCAAGGTGAATATGCAAATACTGGGTTCACGCAATGGGGTGCATCAGGTCTGGCTGCTGTTTGGGCAGAAGAAAATACTAGAGATTCAATATTTAAAGCTTTCAAAAGAAAAGAAACTTTTGCAACAACAGGAACACGTATTGCTGTCCGTTTCTTTGGTGGCTTTAACTTATCTAGCATAGATCTAAATTCTGAGATGCTCGTTAGCCAAGCTTATCAAAACGGAGTCACTATGGGTTCTGATCTTATGGGTGATGGTGATAGGGCTCCTGAGTTTATTGTTTGGGCACAAAGAGATAAAAATGGTGCACCACTGCAAAGAGTCCAGATCATAAAGGGTTGGTCTGATGCTTCAGGCAGAGGCCATGAAAAAGTTTTTGATGTTGTTTGTTCTGATGGTCTTCAAGTTGATCCTATAACAAATAGATGCCCGGATAATGGAGCTAAAGTTAATATCAATGATTGCTCTATAACTAGAAATGTTGGTTCAGCGGAATTAAAAGCAAGCTGGATAGACCCAGAATTCGATAACGAAACTAAATCTTTTTATTATGCAAGAGTGTTGGAAAATCCTACCTGTAGGTGGAGCACATGGGATGCAATTAATAGAGGTTTTAAACCTCGTGAAGACTTACATGACACTATACAAGAAAGAGCATGGTCATCACCGATATGGTACATTCCACCAGCTAGTGATGTTGATGTTGTTCCTCTTGGAGGAACGGTAAGAATGATTAATTTAAGTACTTAAATTTAATAACTTTAGATAATAAATTGAAATACAAAGTATTAATATTTTTTGTTATCGGTATTTGTTTGTATTTAGTTGATACCACAATGAATGCTGATAAAGATAAAAGTATATTTATATCAGATCAAGAAATCCTAAGTTTAATAAGCGCATGGAAATCTCAAGTTGGTAGAGATCCAACAGATGATGAGCTAGCAAGAATAGTCAATAATTTAATTGATGAAGAAATTCTTTACAGAGAGGCTCTCTTCTTGGGACTAGATCAAGAAGATACAATTATTAAAAGGAGACTTGCTCAAAAGATTTCATTTTTAAAAGAAGAATCCATACCTAAAATTCCATCTGTGAATGAGTTAAAAGAATATTACGAAAATAATAAAGAAAAGTACTTTATTGAATCTTCATTTACATTCACACATTATTATTTTTCAGAAAATAACAACTCCTTTGATAGATCTCAGCAAGCTATTAAAGCTCTTCAAGAAAACAGTACTGTTAAATCTGACCCTTTTTATTTAGGTAAAGCTTTTGCAAATGAACCGTTAAGAAATATAGAAACCAATTTTGGTAAGGCTTTTAGCAAAGAATTAATGGAAGCCAATCTCAATCAATGGACAGGCCCATTTGAATCTACCTACGGACACCATATTGTCTATCTAAATTCCACTAATCCAGGATACATCCCTGTAATAGAAGAGGTATTAAGACAAGTAGAAGTTGATTTCTTGCAAATGAAAAGAGAGGATGCTGTAAAAGGGTTCTTAAATAATATTAGATCTGAATATACAATCTTTATTAATCCAGATCTTAAATTTTAATGAAAAGATTTTTATCTTTTTTTCTTTTAATTTCATCATTTAATCTGATATCGCATGAGTTTAATCCGGCTCATTTAATTATTGATCAGTCTGATGATTTTCAAAATACCTATGATGCTACTTGGATGTATCCGGTTAAAAACATAGGCAAAAGGGCCGATGTAATATTTCCAGATATGTGCAACTCAAAAGGCTCAGACCCTTTTGTACAAGGGAAATATATTATTGAAAAAATCACTCTTGAATGTAATGAAACGATCAAAGGTAAATTTATAGAAATTATTAATCTTAGCGTTTTAACAGATGCCCTAGTAACCATAAATTTTAAAGAAGATACTTTTGAAGGTTTGATCAACGTTCAAAGAAATAAAATAGAAATCCCGTTAGTTGAGCAGTATTACCCAACTGCATATTTATATCTTGGAGTTGGCCATTTATTTGATGGCCTAGATCATATTTTATTTATATTCGGTTTATTATTTTGTATAAGTGGTCTTGTAAATATCATTAAAACCATCACAGCTTTTACTATTGCCCATAGCATAACTCTTGGCTTATCTGTTTTTAGTATTATTTCATTACCACAAGCCACCGTGGAGGCACTTATAGCACTAACAATTGTTTATTTAGCGTTAGAGATTAGTAAATCAAATTTAAAACTGAAAACTCCATGGATGATGGCTTTTGGTTTTGGCCTATTGCATGGACTTGGTTTTGCTAGCGCTTTAATGGATATAGGTATAGCGAATAACCAAATGCTTTTATCTTTATTATTTTTTAATATCGGAATTGAGCTAGCCCAAATAGCACTTATACCAATCCCGTTATTTTTTATTTATTTATCAAAGAGATTCGATCTTTCAAATCATCTAAAAATTCTAGCAAGCTATTCGATAGGTGGAATGGGCTTCTATTGGTTTATAGACCGTGTAATTGGTATGATTCAATAAATTATTTTTAAGAATTCATGTTAACGTTTTTAAATAACCACACCATTTTTCATAAGAGCGCCCATCTGCTTCTTGTATTATTTTTTAGTGTTGCTTTAAATGCGAGTACCAGTTTAATTGTCCTTGGCTCTGGAACCCCTAACCCTGATCCTGATAGATATGGTTCAGCATATGCAGTCGTTGTTAATGATCAGGCATATTTAGTTGATTTTGGACCTGGGGTGGTTAGAAGAATTTCGGCCATGTCGCCATCATGGGGTGGGGAGTTCCCTCAACTTGAATTACAAAATATCAACCATGCTTTCTTAACCCACATTCATTCCGATCATTCAGGTGGCTTATCAGATTTAATATTAACGCCATGGGTAATGGGAAGGGATAGCGAATTAAATTTATATGGGCCAAAGGGTTTAAAAGATATGGCTCAAAACATCACAGATGCCTATAGTCTTGATATTGACTATCGACTTAATGGAACTCAGCCAGCTAATTCGAAAGGATTTATTTCAATTGTCAAAGAAATAGATGTGGGCAGTATATATAAAGATAAAAATATTGAAGTTGTTGCATTTAGAAATAGTCATGGCGACCTTTATGAATCTTATGGATATTTATTTATTACTGAGGATAAAAAAATACTATTTTCTGGGGATACAGCAATAAGCTCATCTTTAAAGAATCATGCGAAAGATCTAGATATCTTGGTTCATGAGGTTTATTCAAGCGAGGGTTTTAAATCCAAAACAGATGACTGGAAAATATATCATCAAGCACATCACACATCTTCAATCGATCTTGGCATTCTTGCTAATGAATTAAAGCCAGCGAAACTAGTAGCGTCTCATATTTTATTTTGGGGTGCCTCAGAAGAATCTGTAATCAAAGATATAGAATTAAATTTTAAAGGCAAAGTCATACTTGCTTCAGATTTATTGGTCGTAGATTAACCAAATAAACATTGACCACAGGCATGCTTAACTATAACCTTCGGGCATTAACAACACAGGACTAGATGAAATTTAGTGATCTGAAATTATCAGACCCCATATTAAGATCATTACAAGATCAAAATTACAAAGAACCGACACCTATACAGGCTGATGTCATACCAGCTATTTTAAATAAAAGTGATGTAATGGCTGCCGCTCAGACTGGTACAGGAAAAACTGCAGCATTTGTTTTGCCTATCTTAAGCATTCTTTCAAATCCTAAAAATAATTATAAGGGCCACCAATTAAGAGCCTTGATAGTGACACCAACTCGAGAACTTGCTGCGCAAGTCAGGGAGAGTGTAAATACATATAGCAAATATTTAAGTATTCGGTCTACAGCTGTTTATGGTGGGGCTAGGATACACAATCAACAACTTAAACTAAGAAAGGGAGTAGATGTCCTCGTAGCAACTCCAGGTAGGTTATTAGATTTATATAATCAGAAATCTGTAAATTTTAAAAATATAGAGATGTTTGTGTTGGATGAGGCAGATCAGATGCTTGATATGGGTTTTATTCACGACATAAAAAAAATTGCTAATCTACTCCCTGAAAGAAGGCAAAATTTAATGTTTACAGCAACTTTTTCAAATTCATTTAGATCTCTAGCAAGAGAGATGGCTGACAAGGCAATAGAAATTTCTGTAACCTCTGATGGTGAAACTGGAGAGAATATAGAACATTATGTTCACCCTGTAGACAAATCACGTAAAGCTGAACTTTTAATCGAACTTATTGAAACTAAAAAATGGGATCAAGCTTTGGTTTTTACTAGAACAAAGCATGGTGCGGACAGGCTTCAAAAACAATTGGATAAGGTTTCTATAAAGTCAAAAGCCATACATGGAAATAAAACTCAAAATAATAGGATGAAGGCACTGGATGACTTTAAAAATAACAGAATTAAGATACTTGTAGCAACTGATGTTGCGGCACGTGGAATTGATATAAAAAAAATGTCGCAAGTTATTAATTTTGATGTGCCAACAGTGGCAAAAGACTATATTCATAGAATTGGAAGAACCGGCAGAGGTGGGGACAAAGGAACTGCAATATCTCTTGTAAGCGCAGATGAGTTTAGATTATTACGAGATATTGAAAAGCTTTTGAACCAGAAGCTAGAAAGAATTGAAATCGATGGGTTTGAACCTGAGCACCTTATTCCAACAAAAGAAAAACCACAAAAAAAGAATTTTCATAATAAAGCTGGTTTTAGAAACAGGAAAAGAAACAGAAAGGGCTAGTTAAAAATAAGTTATGAATAGCATCAAGCAATCTTATGATGTCGTTATCTTAGGTGGCGGTGCTGGCGGCTTGTTTTGCGCTTTAACTGCTGCCAAAAAAGGCAGGAAAGTTCTTGTTTTAGAAAAATCTAACAAAGTAGGAAAAAAAATATTAATGTCTGGTGGTGGTAGATGTAATTTTACCAATCAATTTATTAATCCTAGTAATTTCCTTTCTACAAATAACCATTTTTGTAAATCAGCACTTTCACAATATACAGCTCAGGATTTCATATCCATGGTTGAGGATCATGATATAGAGTATGAAGAAAAAAAACATGGACAACTTTTTTGTGTAAATTCTGCAAAGGACATTGTTGCAATGCTGGTTGCAGAGTGTGATAAATATAAAGTAAAGATATTAACTCATGCCAATACGACTAGCGTTAAGCATATTGCAGATAACTCATATGGTCTAAAGGTAGACATAGACAATAAAACTGAAAATTTATCATTTGAAGTTCATTCAAGAAATCTTGTTGTTGCAACAGGAGCTTTGTCAGTCCCCACATTAGGAGGCAGTGGATTTGGTTATGATATTGCTAAACAATTTGAATTAAAAATCACCAATCTACAGGCAGGCCTTGTCCCATTTATGTTTAGCGATTATATAAAAAATATTTGTGAAACTCTGTCGGGAGTTTCTCATGGCGTAGAAGTTACATCTAATGAGGTTACATTTAATGAGGATATGTTATTTACTCACAGAGGGTTAAGTGGTCCTGCTATTTTGCAAATATCGAATTATTGGAACCTTGGCGATTCTGTTAGCATTAATTTAATGCCATCAATCTTGGCTTCTGACTATATAAAGAGTGCAAAAACTAATAATCCTAAACTTCTCTTGAAAACTATTTTAGCAAATAAGATGGCAAAAGCACTGGTGTCTGAGTTAGAAAATTTGTTGTGGAAAGAATTTGCAAATAAACCAATTGGTGAGTGGTCAAATCATCAAATTGAGGAGACTGGGTTTATATTAAATAATTGGATATTAAAACCATCTTCAACAGAAGGATATAGAACTGCAGAGGTCACCTTAGGCGGAGTTAATACAGACTCAGTCAGCTCAAAAACTATGGAAGTTAAGAATAAAAAAGGATTATATTTTATAGGTGAAGTTCTTGATGTAACTGGTCACCTTGGTGGATTCAATTTTCAATGGGCATGGGCTTCGGCGTATGTTGCAGGAAATGATTTATAAATGAGGTTTTGTTAAGATAATAGGCATGGATACCTCAGTTTATATTATTGGAAATATTATTTTTATAGGTTTACTTTACTGGGCTGTAAAAGACAATATTAAATAACATCCATCTTCTGATACACTAGCATTTTTTAAAAATCACATAATGCTTTCATTTAATAATTTAGAACTAGTTCTTGGTGGTAAAACACTTTTTGATGATGTTTCATTAACCATTCATCATCACCAAAAAGTTGGACTTGTTGGTGCCAATGGAACTGGCAAAACTAGCTTATTTAAAATAATAAAAAAAGAAATCGAAGTCGATCAAAGTACTGTAAGTTTTCCATCTGACTTAAGAATTTCGTATCTTGCTCAGGAAGTGAAGGGTACTGATGAAATTGCTCTCGATTATGTTCTCTCAGGTGATTCAAATCTTATTGATATTCAGAAAAAAATAGAAAAAGCTGAAATTGATGAGAATTATGAGATTCTTGGAGAGCTTTATGAGGTTTATAGTTCATTGGATGGATACTCGGCAAAATCAAAAGCAGAACAATTAATGGTTGGTCTCGGTTTCAAGTCAGATGATTTTGATAAGCCACTAAAAGATTTTTCCGGTGGATGGAGGGTTAGATTAAATCTTGCAAAAACATTAATGCAGCCATCAGATTTAATGCTTCTAGATGAACCAACAAACCATTTAGATTTAGATGCGATTCTTTGGCTTTCTAATTGGATTAAATCATTTAAGGGCGCAATGATTCTTATATCTCATGATAGAGATTTTCTTGATGATTGTGTCTCATATGTAGCCCATTTGTATCAACAATCAATTGAATTGTATTCAGGAAACTATTCTCAATTTGAAATTCTTAGAGCGGCAAAGATGGCAGAAATTCAAAGCAATTTTATTAAGCAGCAAAAAGAAGTAGCTCATATGCAAAGCTTCATTAATCGATTTAAAGCTAAGGCAACAAAAGCGAGACAGGCACAAAGTAGAGTTAAAGCATTAGAAAAAATGGAATTAATTGCTCCTGCTCATATCGATTCCCCATTTAATTTTACAATCTCTGAGACAGATAAAATTTCCAACCCCTTGGTTACTCTTAACAGAGCTGGCCTAGGTTATTCAGAACCTATTCTGTCGAATGTTGGGTTCACGATTTGTCCTGGGGATAGAATTGGCTTACTAGGTCCTAATGGTGCTGGTAAATCTACTCTAATAAAAAGTATTGTTGGGACATTGCCAATATTAGATGGTGATAGAGAAACAGGTACTAACATCAAGGTGGGTTACTTCTCTCAACATCAAGTTGATGACCTTGATTTATCAATATCTGCATTTGTTCATATCCAAAGGCTTGATGAAACTAAAACAGAAAAACAGATTAGAACCTATCTTGGTGGCTTTGCCTTTAAGGGAGACAAGGTAAAAGATCCTATCAGATTATTTTCTGGTGGCGAAAAGGCTAGGCTTGCTTTTGCAATTATTTCATATCAAAAACCAAATATTCTTTTAATGGATGAACCAACTAACCATTTAGATATGGAAATGAGACATGCATTAACAGTTGCAATCCAAACATTCAAAGGAGCTATTCTTCTTATTTCTCATGACAGACATCTTCTCAATAGTTCTGTAGATACTTTTTATCTTATCGATAATGGAGCACTAGAGATATTTGATGGTGACTTAGACGATTATAAAAATTATATCCTCGATATTAAATCCTCTGATAATAAACAATCAAAAAAGAAGAAATCAACAAAAGATGGACCAAAAGAAGATAACTCCGAAAAGATTAAAACACTTAATAGCTCTATATCTAAACTTGATAAAAGATTATTTAGATTAAATACAAAACTTACCGAGGCTAATAACAAATTAGCTGATCCAGAATTATATTCTGATGATTCCAGCGAAGACCTTCAAGATTTAATAAGAAATCAATTAGAACTTACTAATGAGGTAGAGGCTGCTGAGAAAGAGTGGATGGATAAAGCTGCTGAGCTTGATATCCTAAAATAATATAATGGCGCGCCCGGAGAGATTCGAACTCCCGACCCCTTGGTTCGTAGCCAAGTACTCTATCCAGCTGAGCTACGGGCGCAATCGTTTAAAAAACCTTTAAAAACATTACTTTTAAGCCTTTTCTTAGTTCATCTTGTTTTAACTCAATTCAAGATAATTCAATAAATTTCTTGAATTATTGTCTATAATTTGTACTATAAAAGTATATAGGCATACTTATTATGGTTAAAAACAGCTTCGAATTTACACCTTCAACTGTTAATTCACTCAAATTACAGGGCAATAAGCAGGACATTTATTATGATTCACATAAAAAGACTGCTATTCCAAACTGTAGACTACAACTAGTAGTAGGTTCAAAAAGTAAGACATATTATCTAGTCTTTAGAAAAAATGTAAATGGTAAAAGCTCTAAGCGATTAATTAAGCTAGGCTCACACCCAACATTAACTGTTTCATTAGCTAGAGATAAGTTTTTAATTGAAGCTATGAATATTGTTACTGACCAAGATAAATTCTTATCTATGAAAAAAAATGATGGAATCACCTTAAATGAAATGATTGATTTTTATGACGATAGAAAAGGTATTAAAGATTATGACAAATTTTTATTTAATGAAGTAAGAAACAAGCTAGGCGCAATACAGGCAAATAAATTATCTAGATACGATGTACAAGATTTCTATGAGCCGCAGATAAAAAATGGAAACTTGCATTCAGCTAATTCAAGAAGGGAAGTTATTCAAAGGGTGTGGAATTACAACATAGATAAAAATAGGCAATGTGAATTTTTAGAAGATAAGAAAAATCCTGCTAGTTGGAAGATAGAAGGTTTTTCTAAAAATCCAAGTATTAGGAAAATTGAAAAGTATCAGATTAAACCACTAATGGAAGCTATCTATAACGAGAAGAATAAAGATAAGAGTGATTTATTAAAACTATTCTTTTTACTTGGTCAGCATCCTTATACAGAAATATGCCAAATGAGATGGGACCAGATTCAAGATGATTCTGAATATCCAAATACTAAGTGGTGGGTTATGGAGGAGGGTTTTCATAAGGTTAAATCTTTAAGACATACTGTTTACTTAAATCATGTAGCTATGAAGATAATTAACAGACAAAAGGGCAAACATGACACTTATGTTTTCACTAGTAAATCTAATTTAGATAAAGAGGGAAATAGACTGCCTTATACCAAGTCTAGTTTTACAAAGCAGATGAAACGTATAAAAGAACACATAGGCACACAAGATATTGATATACGTTGCTTTAGAGCCTCTTTAACAACACATTTAAGAGAAATGGGTAAAGGATATGAACCATCTTATCTATTAGGACAAGCATTGCCTGGCATATCAAATAGGGTATATACAAGAAGTGAATTTAAATCACAAAAGATAGAAATGACTAATGCTTGGACAAAATTTATAGAAGACTGTTGTAAATCTTAATTATGGAGTCAATAACGCTAATTGAAGAAATAATTCCCAAGCTCAAAGACAGGTCAGAGTTTGATGCAACGCCTGATTGGTTGAACTACATAATAGATACCATCGAATCGTCTATTAAAGAAGCGTCTGGAGAATATAAAGTAAATGAAGGTACTACTTTATTTGTTGACGCAATGTGTAGTCCTGTAAACATAATTAGACAAATATTTAAAAATAATAAACCCCTCAGTCTTGAGGACATCAAAGAGATTGAAAAACAAGTTCGTAATATTCAAATTATTAAAAATAGTTTTTATCAACGAGAGACAACACCTGAGAAACTAAATTTATATACTTGTTGGTCTTTGTATCAGCATGGTGCATCTTGGAATAAAATTTATGAATTATCAGATGCCAATTATGCTTGGAACAGTGACAACAAAGATAACGTTATCAGAAAACTTAAAAGGTGGTCTAAAAACCTTGGATGGGAACGAAATTCTAAGTAGAAAATTACCTTAATTCAATAACTTACACGCTACAAAAAGAAAGCACTTGCGAATAACCCATAGTGATTTACTTGTAAGAACCTGAATAAATTATTAATTGATTCTAATAATAAAAATGTTCACTCATCTGCCCATTATCAAAAAGCTCATGACAAATTTCTATAAATGCTTCTCTTTTTGTTCGTTTATTTGCAAGTCGTGTTTTAATCTTAGCTGCAATTATATTTGGTCGTTCAGTTTTTTCTTTAATTTTTTTATAGACTAATTTGTCACCTAATGGAGATAAATTTGATGCAGGTCTTGAAAATCGGGCTGCAATGCAATCGCTCGCACCTACTATTGACTGCGCTCCTGAGCTTAAATTACTTGTGAAGCCTATTTCAGGTGAAAGTCCATACTTATTATATATATCTTTAACTAGATCAAATGATGTTTGTTCGTTATTCATTACTTGTGGGTATTTTGCTAGGTCCTCCAAAGATACAGATTCTTTTTTATTATCAAGAGGATGATTTTCTCGCATCATTGCAAAGAGATGTGGGCGGACCAAATGATGAATATCATAGGAATTAGCGTCTACCATTTCACGTGTGAACGTTAATAACACATCAATTTTACCCTGATCAAGTAGTGTAAAATCTTTTCCTAAATCAGCTAAAACCATAGAGATTTTTAGTTCTGGATATCTTTTAGCTATAATACGTATTGCTCTTGGAACCAGAGACCACATTAAAACTTCTTGGCATCCAACTACTAACTCACCTCGAACATTTTTAGAGCCTGAGAAGTTATTTTCAATAGATTCCAGATCATCTAATATTTTAATAGCATTTTCCTGTAAAATAATTCCATCGGGTGTAAGTGAAAGGCCTTTTGATGGAATACGAACAAACAAATTTGTGTTTAATTGTTCTTCAAGCTTATCAATTGCATAACCAATTGAAGATGGTGATATGTGCATTTTAGAACCTGCTTCTGAAAAGCTTCCCTCTGAAGCTGCAGCAAGAAAATAACGAAGATATTCTACTTTCATTTATTCATTCCTTTAATTTTTACATGAATAAGAACGATTTATTCTAATTTTCAAATTAACACTTTTATGTCAATCTAACAAGTAATTAAATTATTTTAGTAAATAGTTACTAGGGGGAGTCTTAATTATGTTGGTAAAAAAACTAATGCATTTTGTTAATTTATCTATTGTGTTTTCAATGGTGTTATCTACTCATATATATTCACAAGATAACGAAATTAATCAAAATGCTACAAACATTATGATTGAAGAAATAGTTGTAATGGCTACAAAAAAAGCAGATGCGGAGAATGTACAAGATGTTCCTATTGCTTTAACTGCATATAATGATAAGCAAATTGAACTCTTAAAAGTAAGAGATCTTCAAAGTTTAGCTTATACATCACCAAATGTAGCTCTTGATGATGTTGGTACTACTAAGGGTGTTGCAAATTTTTCAATTCGTGGATTAGGTATAAATTCATCAATTCCATCGATTGATCCTACGGTTGGAATTTTTGTAGATGGCATGTACTTAGGTATTAATGCTGGTATTGTTATGGATTTATTTGATCTTGAGTCTATTGAAGTTTTAAGAGGACCACAAGGTATTCTTTTTGGACGAAATACCACTGGTGGTGCTGTGATGATAAATACAAAAAAACCAGGTAATGAAAAAAAGTCAAAAATAAAAGTATCTGCTGAAAGTGGATTTCGTGGAACCGGCATAAATTATTATGCAATGGGTTCATTTACAACCCCATTGATAGAAGATGTCCTCTCAGCAAAACTTGCTTTTTACCACAATAATGATGGTGGTTGGCATAAAAATATTCTTCCTGGATCTGATATTGAAAATCGAGTAGCACAAGCTGGTGGGACGGCAGCCGCTTTATTAGGACTAGGACTACCGATTGCAAAAAATACAGCTAATGGTTCTGAAAATTTTGGAAAGTCTGAAACTACTATGTTTAGACCATCTTTATATTGGACACCATCAGACAATCTTGAAGTTACCATAAGATATGAGCATGCTGAGGTAGAAGCCGATGGCGGGGTAATTCAAAATCATCCAGCAGCAATAGATGGACTAGAGAATCCATATTTTAGTGCTAGTAGAGATAGTTTTGGTGTTTCAAATGATGAAGTGGGTTACCTTGATAATGAGTGGGATCAATTAATTACTGAGGTTCGTTATGACTTAGGTGATGCTGGAGTTATTACTAGTATTACTGGTTGGCGAGACTTTAGCTCTTTAGGACGAAGCGATATTGATGGAACACCAATTTATGGATTTCATGCTGATCTTGATCTATGGCAAGAACAATTTTCTCAAGAAATTAGACTTAATCGTAGTTTATCTGATTCAGTCTATTTAACTTTAGGTTTTTATTATTTTGAACAAGATATAGCTTACAACGAAGATCGAGAATTGCTTGGTGGATTTTTAGCTGTTAATGGTGGTGGCGTTCAAGACCAAAATACTAAAGCTTTGTTTGGTCAAGTAGATTACGATATAAATGATAAATTGACTCTAAATTTTGGTGCAAGGTATACATATGAAGATAAAGATGTAGTGATATCTTCAATCATAAATGCAACAGAATGTGATCCCCGTATACCCGGATCCTGCTCAGAGGATTTTAAGGATAATCAATCATGGAAAAACTTCACTCCTAAGTTTGGATTTCAATGGTCAAAAACAGATACAGTAAATGTTTATGGGCATTGGACTAAAGGAGTTAGATCTGGTGGGTATAATTTTAGAAATGGAAATCAGTTAATCCCACCTGGTCCAACCGATGAAGAGATAGTAGACGCATTTGAAATTGGATACAAAGCACAGCTACCTGATGAAAAAGGAACTTTTAATGCATCACTTTTTGTAAATGATATTGCTGATATGCAAAGGGAAGTACTTGTTGCTGATGAGCAATTAGGCTCTTCTCAAGTAATACGTAATACTGCTGATGCACGTATTTCAGGTGTTGAAATGGAATCACGCTTTGTTATTAATGATAATCTTGTCATGCAAGCAAGTTTGGGTTATTTAAACGGCGAATATCAAAAAATATTATATGATATATCAGGTGATGGTGTGATAGATGGTATAGATAAGTCATTAAATATACCTAGATTGGCTCCATGGACTTGGGGACTTGGTTTCATACATTCAACCACATTATCGAATGGTAGAACTTTAGATTCATCTATAAATTACAATCATCGACATAGCTCTGCTTATACAGATAATAATCTTGGTTATTTGAATGCTGTTAATGCAGTTGATGCAAGTATGGCTCTACGTAAAGATAACATCACAATATCTTTATATGGCAAAAATTTACTTGATGAGGTTAATCATGGTACTGATACTAATCTACCTGGTTTATTAGGCTTTGGTTCAGTTGGTACATTGATGAAAGGCCGTATTATTGGTCTAGAATTAAATATTCAATTTTAACTTAAGAGACTTGTATATATTAGAGTAGCCCCTGCCTCTAATCTTATCGCCCCAGTTAGTCTGGGGCGAACAAGTGGTATAAAAATTAAATTTTAAATAATTTTATAAAGGTAAATTATGTCAGAAAAAACAATTCATCATATTAATGACTCATCACTTAAACAAATTAAAAAAGTTTTTGATGATAATTTTAATAAATTTGATGAATTGGGTTCATCATTCTGTGTTAATTACAATGGTCAAACAATAGTTGATTTGAAGGCTGGCTACATTGATGTTGACAGTGAAGTTAAATGGTCAAACAAAACATTAGTAAATGTTTGGTCTACAACTAAAGGAATAGTAGCAATCTGTTTTTGTATTTTAGTTAGTAGAGGACTGATTTCTTATCATGATAAAGTTTCTAAATATTGGCCTGAATTTAGCGTTAATAATAAGTCTAAAATTACTATTGCCGATTTGTTATCTCATAAGGCTGGTTTAGCTGCAGTTCATGATGGAGCTTCAATTCAAGATCTTTTGTCAGCAAATGCAATAGATGAATTAGCAAATGCCATACCTTTATGGACTCCTAGTGAAACAAGCGGTTATCATGTTTTGACTTTTGGTACACTTGTAACAGAATTATTCAGACGCATTGATGGACGTTCTTTAAAAGAATTTATTAAACAAGAATTTTATTTAGATAGAAATTGGGATATGCACATCGGTTTGCCTAGTGATAGAGCAGTCGATGCAGCTGAAATATCTGTTTCTGAAACTCTTGACTTATCAATTAGAGATAATACTTCTGAATTACAGCAAAGAGTTTTTACAAGCCCTGTACTCAATCCATTAGATGCAAATCTTCAAGAATGGAAAGATGCAGATCTTCCATCTGCAAATGGCTTTTCTAATGCTAAAGCTATTGCAGAAATATATGCTGCTTTTATAGATCCATCAGAAACACTTGTTAGCATGGAAGCGCTAAATCAAGCAATACAACCACAATTTGAGGGCAATGACTTAATAATGGCAACCTTTTCACGCTGGGCATGTGGTTTTGTATTGAATAATGATGGTGTTTTTGGACCTAACCCAAATTCATTTGGTCACTCAGGTCTAGGTGGTTCTCTAGCTTTCGCTGATCCTGATAACAGAATAGTTATAAGTTATACGCCTAATAGAATGGGTTATAAGCCAAGATCTGATCCCCGAGCCCTAGCATTAATTGATATAGTATATTCATGTTTGCTCCAATAATTTATTATTACTTTAATTAAATATGAAGTCAGTTAAGTCTACAGATTCACATCAAGATAAAAACTCATACAAAGCATGGGTTTTATTTATGCTCCTTGTTGTGTATATTTTTAATTTTATTGATCGTCAAATTATTGGAATTCTTGCAGTTCCAATCCAAGCAGAATTAGCCCTTAGTGATACACAATTAAGTTTGATGGGAGGCATAGCATTTGCTTTGTTTTATACAGTTTTAGGAATACCTATAGCTTGGCTTGCAGATCGAAAAAATAGAACATGGATTATAACAATTGCTCTCATGATATGGTGTGCAATGACGGCTTTGTGTGGACTTGCACAGAACTTTGTACAACTTTTTCTTGCTAGGTTGGGTGTTGGTGTTGGTGAGGCTGGTGGTGTTGCTCCATCATATTCACTTATTTCTGACTATTTCCCTTCAAATCAACGCTCACGAGCACTTGGTATTTATGCATTTGCAATTCCAATAGGTTCAGCTTTAGGGATGCTTATTGGCGGTGTTTTAACTAATTTAATAGGTTGGCGTCTTACATTTATAGTTGTTGGAATACTAGGTTTAGCTATAGCTCCATTATTTAAATTAACTGTAAAAGAACCTAAAAGAGGAAGATATGATTCTACAACATCAGATGTTACTGCTGTTCCATTTTCTTCTATAATTCAAATACTTAAAACAAAGAAAAGTTTTTGGTTTTTATCCCTTGGTGGGGCAAGTGCATCTATGATGACTTATGGATTACTTTTCTGGTTTCCTTCTTTTCTAGTCAGATCCTTTAATGCTGAACTTGTGACATTTTTTTCTTGGCTTCCAAGTTTTATGCTTCCTACAGATCCTTCTCCTGTTCTTTTTGTATCTTATTTTTATGGACTAATTTTATTAGTTGGTGGTATTGCTGGAATTTGGTTGGGAGCTGTTGTTAGTGATAAATTGGGTGAGACTGATAAAACAATATATGGACGTGCTCCAGCATACTCTTTTATAGCAACAATCCCGTTTTTTCTTATTGGAATTTTAAGTAATTCTTTAATAATTGTATTTTTTTCATTTATGATTATTCAGGCACTTAGCTTTGTAATGATGGGGCCTTTGGTATCATCCTTACAACATATAGTTGGTCCAAATATGAGAGCTACAACTTCAGCTATAGCTCTTTTTATAAATAACTTGGTTGGAATTGGCTTAGGTAATTTATTAATTGGCATATTATCTGACGTTTTATCTGCACAATTTGCTGAAGAAGCTTTACGCTACTCGATTGCATCTGGAGTAATTTTTTATATTTTTGCGGCTATTTTGTTTTTATATGCTGCAAGAAATTTAGAGTCAGATTGGCAAGATTAAATTTATTGCATTTACCTATAAAGCCCATAACCTAAGCTACAGGCTTAATCATTAATTCGGACAAACCAATGAATCTAACTTAACTCTATGGTGCATAGTTTATTTGTCAAGATTCAATAATTCACCCATCACAATAGCAACAACACTTTACCCCCTTATATAGGGGGGTAAGTGTGTGTTGTCTATGTAGTGTTTTGGGCAACATTTTAAAAACCTTAATTGTTGTCTTGTTGTCTTGATTCTAGAAAACCTTGTTCTAATAGGCTATTCCACTTCCTTCCAAAGACAACATTAAAAGACTTTTTATTGTTGTAATGTTGTCCATGTGTTTTATAGATGTTGTCTCTAATGTTGTCCTTCTGTTGTCCTTGTTTGAACAGTCTTACTATTTCACTTTCTAAAACATTTAGAACCTTACCTACATCAACATAAATTGATTCGTATTTTTCATCTTGGTGTTCAACAACACATTCTCTAATTTTGAATGGTATAGATTTTCCTGCATAAGGTGATTTATGTTTTTCTCTTACTAAATCATAGCCGTCTTTATTTTTCTTAATTTTAAGAACAGTAGATACATCGTTGCTAAGAATAGATGTTCCCATCATTCCTTTTCTAGCATCCTTACCAGTATGATGGATTAATAAAATGGTAACTTTATTAAGACTTCCTTGTATAACCTTTCTAAGATTACAAATTAGTTTTCTTATAACAGAATCATCATTTATCCCATGACCTACAATAGATTTAGATAAAGTATCAATAATTAAAAAGTCATATTTCTCAAGCATCATATACCGACCCATCGCAGTCCAACTTTCTATCTTGTCTCTGTATTTATACTTTAATTCTCTATGACCAATATCATCGTATTCATAATATGACTCTTGGTAGTAACCTTCATGAACTTGCCAGTGTTCTTCTGTAAGATTAAGTGAGTCAAAATTAATATTGAGGTTTAAACCAATTTCCTCTGAGTGGTCTTGATAGGTCGCATCCATCAATGCTTTTGCTCTTACGAGCATTTCTAGTTGTGATGGTGTGTCTAGGCTGAAAAACAATACTCTGCCACTCTTTGAAGCTCCTAACTCCTGACCAGCTGTTATTACTTCCATAGCCATTTTCAAAGCCATTCCAGTTTTGTGGTGGTCTTTGGGTGCGTATAGTATTGATATTTCGTTTAGTGGTAGTACATTTTTTATTAACCATCTTTGTTTTTTCTCCTTATCTTCTAATAGGTTTTTTAGTATTGGCATTATGTTTGTCCTCATTAAAATTTTTCAATCTTTACATTTGTTTATTTATCCATTTATGAATATCTTCTAATCTCCACCTCAAAGGAGAGGAGTGTGCATTTCCAATTCGTATAGGCTTTGGAAAATTACCCTCTTTAACTCTTCTCCATATAGTTGTTCTAGAGCCTAGACCTAAGTTTGTTATGTCATCAACAGTTAAAAGTTTTATATTTATATCCATAGTTTTGAGTTTGATATTTATAAATGTGAAACAAATATAAATATGTTGATTTAACTTAGGTAGTGGCTACCTGTTGAGTACGTAGTTTTTTAACCAGGTGCTCTATGTCACTAGCAGGATACGAATTTTAGATATTTTTGTACCATAATACGTACTATAGAAAATACATATTGTTAATTTAAAAGGGTTTAAGAGGGTATCTAGATAGATTCGTAGCCAAGTACTCTATCCAGCTGAGCTACGGGCGCTATCTAAAATTTACGAGCTTCTTCAGGAAGCATTACTGGTATCCCATCCTTTATCGGGTAAGCTAATCCAGCTTCCACAGAAACCAGTTCATTGGCTTCTTTATCATACTCAAGAGGGCCCTTGGAAACAGGGCATATAAGAATGTCTAGTAGTTTTTGATCTAATATTGTCATATTTTT
>ENA-ORDA01000729-ORDA01000729.1-marine-metagenome-genome-assembly--contig:-NODE-729-length-30981-cov-4.963565_pt1 | contig 30981 bp, 51 predicted proteins | sample MGYA00237778_ERZ508506 | MGnify/ENA primary metagenome ERZ508506 (study PRJEB26177, sample SAMN06267891) | marine metagenome | isolation source: Monterey Bay, California, USA | place: Pacific... | reverse complement strand
AGGATATATTACACCAGAGCCATACTTAGAATAAGCTTCAGCTACTGCCAGTGTATCTTCCTCGCCTTCAGTAATAACAATACGCTTTCCTGTACCGGGAAATAAGTTCTGACCAAACAGAGTAGCAGGTAGCTTACCTTCTACACGAAAGTCTTTGGGAAATAAACGTTTCTTATTACCTACCACCACATTGTTTTCAAAGTAGGGGTAGTAAACTGCGCTAGTACCTCCGGAAGAAGAGACTTCTCTCTTAACACCAAACATTTCACATACTTTAGTGGAGATATTACGTTCAGCAGAAGTGCCGAAGGGTAGTGAGTCAAAAGATATTACATTACTTTCTTCTTTGTCTTTGTTTTTAAAGGCTTTCTTATTGCTTGCACAATCAGGGGTGAAGCACCAAGTGGAACCATCATCATACTCACAACGATTATTACTTGATCCACAAGATTCACACGAAGTTTTTCTTAGTATCTTACCCATATCGCTATACTCCTAGCTTTTTATACATTATATATTGGTCGAAGGCTTGGTCTAATGATAGATCAGAAGTCAGCCACGGTACTTCCGATGTTATGTGTCGCTTCAGCTTGTGTACTGCTTCCGTCTTGGTTTCCTCTGTTGCTACTGCGTATATCCATCCATGAGTCATCTTTGCTTGATACATCTGAGGATACATCCAGTCTTTTTCTATTACTATCCCGTACTTGAGGAGTAAATCGTGTTCCTGTTCTGGTGTCATATCGATCATCCATACTCCTCTTTAAATAAATCATATCCATGTTTAATTGAAGATCATCTTCCCATCCTCGTCCAAAAGATTTTTGCCAGAAAGATTTAACAGCAGATAAATGATTAGACATTGGAATACCTTCCATTACCTTTGCTGCCTTTACTTTACCTATACCTTTAAGTCCCGGGATATTGTCTGTTGAGTCACCCATAAGTACTTGTGTATGAAGAAGCAAAGAAGATTCTTCTTCGTCCATATGTATATACTCTTTCTTACGAGTATTATAATGTAAACCAGGTACTTGTAGTAAATCTTTATCTACACTCACTATAATTCCTGGTTTATCTGTATTCCATATGGCAAGAAGATCATCTGCTTCCATGCCATCTGAAGGTATAGCATCCCAGTGTTCTTCTAAGTAACTGTAAGCATATTCAAAGAATTCTTTTTCTTGCTCAGTAATTTCCTTCTTACGATTACCTTTGTACGCAGGGTAAATTGTTTTACGAAAATTATTCTTGCCTTTAATAGCAATTTTACCTGCACTGCCTTCCAGCTCAGACATAATACTTGTAATTGTCTGGTCTAGTTTCTTCTTAATGTCTTTAGTCTTGAGTGCTCCCCAGATAGATTGGTATACAAGTATATCTCCGTCAATGTAAACATTAATCGTCATCGTTATCTACCTCTTCTAAGTTGATTTCACCCAGATGTAAACCAATCATAAGGTTTAACATCTCTTCATACTTGCGTTGCATATTCCATATCTGATAGGCTTGGAACATAATAACAGCAATCAATGTGTATAGTATATCTGTTAATGCCATTTGCTGATGTACTCCTGGAGTTCATTATAACCACCAATATAAGTACCATCGATTACTATTTGAGGTACTGTAGTACCTAACGTATCCTTAACTGTCTTACGTAAATCAGGTTCCTTTTCGAGATTGATTTCGTATATAACATAATTTTGTTTGGAATGCAATAAGTTTTTTGCCTTCTCACAAAACTCACAATCAGGTATACTATATATAGTGACTATTCTTGTGCGGTTAATATACGTGTCCATTAATAATCTCCTTCTTATCTTCATGTGGAGCTACTACCTTGCGATAAAACTCTTGTTGGGCACCAGACAAAGCCCCCATTACCTCATTCAGTGTATGATAGCTGTACTCTCCTTTATCTTTAAGATAGTCTGAAATCATTGCTGCAATAAGATATTGAATCTCACCTGCATTTTCTGGATCACGATCAAACAACTCTTCCCTTGCTTCTTTACTAATATATGGCATTAGTGTACCTCCAAATAATCTTTACCAACTTTACAGTCACCTGCTTCCATGATTGTAACACCAAGTTCCTTTGGTGCATCGACAAACCACTTTCGTATAATAGCTTCTGCTTTATCAGTGTCCTTAGGTGAGATCTCCCATGTACATTCGTCATGGTAGAATAATAATTGTTTAGCATCAACACCTTCTTTCTCAAAGGCTTCATTGATTCTAACAATAGTTCTTTTCATTAAGATAGCCTCAGTACCTTGTATAAGGTAGTTAAAGGCTTTATAGGCTTCATCGGTGTATATACGACGACCATCAAGACCACGTAGATATCCTCGTTGTTGTGCTACTTGTTTAACTTGTTCTGTTAAGGCAGCAAGGGCAGGCCAACGTTGTAGGAAGGCATCTTTAGCTTTGTTACCCGCTTGTGAAGATCTACCTAAGATAGTACCCAGCTTGTTACCTCCGGCACCGAATAGAAATGCAAAGAAGAAAGGCTTTGCTTCATTACGAGTGCAGTTAATTGCGTCAGCATTCTTCTGATGAATATCTCCTTTAAGTATTTCATCAGACATTTCTTGATCTCTTCCAAAGTGAGCAACAACTCTAGCTTGATAGCCAGCACCGTCAGCAGAGATTAGAACTTTATCCTCAGGACATATGAACATTGATCTGATGTCAGCACCGTAAGCGGCTTTAGGTGAGGGAATGTTAGCAATAATCTTATGTGTTTGCCTGCCCGTAGCAGCACCGATATCGATTACATCGCCGTATAACCTACCGTCACGGATGTATTCCTTCCATCCACCAAGTACACTATGTCTGGCACGAAGAGTAAAGTAGCGATCAATATCAATACCTATACTACCTAGTTTAGTTAAGCTATCTGTTGTAAGCTTAGGGCTTACTCTTACAAACTCGTTGTCAATCTTTTTCCAGTTCCACTGAGTAGGTTCCCAACCAAGAGTATAAAGGAATTCTTTAAGGTGTTCTTGATTACCTAGTCTGGCTTCAACTGTTTCTTTACGTTGAAATTCCTCACCAGGTTTTATTGGGGGATTACTGCTAAGAGAATCAGACACATCAATATAGCGCCTAAAATAGTCGCCCAAAAGCCTTGCAGAAACGGCGGTGTATTCTCCGTTCTTCTTATACTTAGCGGTTTTTGGTTCTTTGTCAATTGTAATTGTGAGGCTACCAAGTTGTGGTTCAACTCTTTGTTCGATCTCATTCATTTCACCTTTGATTTTAGTTACAGTGGTATCTAGTAGTTCTTCATTGATACGCCAGCCATTTTTAATTTGATCAGCAGACCAGTAAGCCATCTGATGTTCTATATTAATGGCATCATCATAGTTAGGATTAGTAACTATAATTTTATCATACTCTTTCATTAGCATATCGTATACAGCAATGTTAGCATCAACATCTGCTATACAGTACTGAACCATTTCATCGGAGTAATTATCAAACCCCCCATCATACTCCATTTTTTGTTCTTGCCCTGCTTGTTTAGCAAGAGCTTTTAGGCTATGTCTACGCCCTGTTTTCTTACGATGAAAGTCGTTGAGACGAGAGTATATTACGGTATCGATTATCTTATCACGATCGATAGCATAGCCTGTTACTTTCTCGAAGACTACACGGTCATAGCGCATACCATTATGTGCTATAATACCGGTAGCCTTCTCGAATAAATCAAATGATTCAGATACATTAGGGTACTGATCATCGTGATCACTAAAGATATGTAGCTCTTTAGTATGTAAGTTACGCATTACTGAAACCCATATTGTGTCCGCTACATCTTGGAAGCCATTCGCTTCGATGTCCCACGCATATATTGTCATAGTGTTTCCTTTGCTTAATTTGTTTGGCCTACTCCGCAGGAATCGAACCCGCAACCTAGTCATTAGAAGTGACTTGCTCTATCCAGTTGAGCTAGGAGTAGTATTTTTATTTACTCTTCAGGGTAAACATAATCAACTGCTTTTTCTACCACTGATGTAGTAACTTCCACAGTTTTCTCTGCAACAGGAACTACAATTTCTTCTGTAACCCCAACTGCAAGGTTAAATGTTACCATAAAGATAAATATTGCTTCTAACATTTGTTATACTCCTTGATGACGCTTGTTATTTTTAATATAAGATACCATAGCTTGTGTGATATCATATAGTTTAGCTATGTATCGTTGAGTTAATGCACTATCTCTAGATAGTTTACGGATTACTTTTACTTCTTTCTTTGTCAGTTTCATTTTCTTTTCTCTCTTTAATTAAAGGAATAATCCAGTGCTCCGAATAGTCATGCGGATCGTCCGAACTCTTTGGGGATGTATTTGATTGCTGCGATGTTTCCGTTATAGAACTTGGCTTTGTCATTTGAATCCCTCATGGTCAACACATCTAATTTGTGTTGAAGATTAGCTTCACCATAAGATAAGCCTCCTCTTGTTGTATAAACTTTTAATACTATAAAATAAAAGTTATCCTTACCGTGTTTAGCTAGGTCTAAGTTTAATTCAGCAGAAGAACCAGTGTAGTTTTTCCAATTAGTTTCTGTGTTGTATCTATAATTAGGAGTCTTTATTCCCTTCCTAATATAGTTTTTCTTTCCTCCATGAAGAAAATTTTTCTTACCCACATAATATCTATCATCCAAGATGTTATGTATAAGATAAACAAAGCCATGCAAGCCCGATATATTCAGTGGTTCGTGGGTTCTCCAATGACCTTGATTATCGTGTTGCTTGTATGGCTTTATTGTATCCAGTATAGTTTTAAACTCCATCGTAGTAGTCTAACACTGCTTCGACTGCTTCTTGTAAGTCATAATGTACCTCTGTTGCATAAGTATAAATGAAAGGATGTTTGAATTGTCCTGGATCTACTAGAACAATGATTACTTTATTCCACTCTTTAGCCTTAGCTACCTCCATTACTGTTCCCCATTTCTTTCCGGGCATGCTGTCCCTTAAGTCTGCAAGTATTACCTTAGAGTTTTTGATGTCTAACATATCTTGAGCTTCAATTCGTTTAAGCTTATTGAAGGTAGTAATATGTTCTTCGTCCTCTGAGTTAATATGGAGAGGTAATCTTCGTGTAGGATGTAGACACTTGATGTCGAATTCAGTTAATACTTCTTCAACATATTCACGCCAGTCCATCATGTCATTCTTGCTAACATGTTCCATAGCGCCTGCAGTATATACATAGTCACTCATTTTACTTACCTTCTTTCCTGATAGGTTTTACGAAACGGTTAGCCCAAAGAACTTGAGCTAACTGAGTCACGTAATATTGTGTATTGTATTCTGGAAGAATCCATGCAGGACCATTCCTAGTCTCAACTTTAACTAGTTTAGATGGCATTAGAAGTCCTCGCCAGCGCCATCATAGCTTACATAGTCTGTAATTTGCATAGCAACCAGCATAGCAGATACTCCTTTCTTACCTGCCATCTCCCAGTCGTAAGAGAATAGCTTGATATGACCTTTAGAGCCGTTACCCATAGATTTAATCTTACTGGGTGCCATCTCTTCTTTATCAGTGTCAACAACTTTAGGTGGTTCTTGTGGTTCACCGTTAGCTTTAACAGCTTTACGTTTAATATTAGCGTAATAACCGTTGTCTCCTGATTTCATTTTAACACCAGCAGATTCTAGTTGAGCTTTAGTTGCATCGTTATTTGTAACCACCTGTACATCCCACTGGAGTGTACCGAAAGGTGAATGTTTATCAACCAGCTTAGCCCAGTTGAATGTTACGTCACGTACTACGATTACTTGATTAGCCATTATGTTTATCCTTTTGTTAATGGAATGTAATTACATCAGAGTATAGCTCGACTATTATTTGGTCTACTACTTCTGATATGTTATCGTCGTTAATCTCATGATTAACACTTAAGTCAAACAGGTCTGTCATAATAACAGTTGTTTGATCAGGTAAAACTTCCCATGATACTGGAAAGTCTTTGTAGTTATGTAGCGAATGAAGCCTATAATTCATTCTCTTGCTCTATTGTTTTAACAAGATAGTTGGCATACCATTGTATCTTCTTGGCATCCTGTAGCTTGTCGTCCTTCTTGCCTATACGTATACTATATTTAAGTATCTGACCGAGCAAGTGGGATTGAACACCTTTATGGTGTGCGAGTATGTAGTTCATTAGATCCATATACTCAAGACCATGAGGATAAGTACCCGCTGGTATTACTTTATAGTGGACAGGATTAATTATGGTATCCTGTTCTCTATCATCCATAGCTTTAAAGTCACCATGAAATTCTGTAGTTTTTTTATTTGTTTCTTGATCATCTTCAAGATTCTTTAGCTCCTCTAATAGATGTTGAGTTTCAAAACTTGTTTTAGCAAACAAGAGTTGTTCTTTGATCTCATCTTTTGTCATAGGACTTCCTTAGTTTGAGGGAAATATCGATCCCTTTTAATAATGGACTATAGATTTAGTGTGCGCAGCATAGTTAGTTTCTGTCTGCGTCTCATTGTACTAGCTGCTTTAGCAGGAGTAGTACCAAGCGCCCAGTGTTGTCCATCTTTAGACACGGATAGCGCAAGATCTTTTACTTTAAATAGAACACGTATAGCCTCACTATTACTTCGGGTAGAGTAATAGTATTGTGCTCTGTTGGCAAGTAATTTTTCATCTCGTGAACCTGTTATCTGGAGTATTTTAGTATCATATATACACTTTTCATCGTCTTCATCAAGCCATTCACATTTAAGAGTAAAGGCACGGGCACCTTCAAACTCTAATATCTGTAGGTTTTTATCGTATACATTAGTACACCATGCTTTATCTACATATATCTTAGGTTTGGTTTCAATTCCGTTTGAAGGGCTTATTACTTCATGGAAGAAACCTACCTGATTACCTTCTGAACTTTCATAGCTAAGATTGTATAGCTCTGAGTTAGCCAGATTATGGTTGAGGTACGAGTTGCATTTGATAATAGTGTTTTGTAACTTAACTTGTTCTCTTTGTTTTTCTGTGTCGTTAAGATGATACTCTATATACAATTCTTTCTTTACTATCTCTAGCAGTGTGTTGTTTATTATAGATAAGTTGTATCGATCTAACTCCTCTATTCCATGATTACTCTGCATACGAAATGTATGGCTTGTATCATAACGATTTATCTTGTAGCTATAGTTATAGTACTGTGTTTTTACATTAATTAACTTCCCCATTTCATCTTCTAACGGTGAGTGATACTTGTTGTTATCAAATACATCTAACATTTTACTTGTTAGCCTCTCGTACTCTTCTTTAAGGTCTGTTATACCTAATAACTTATTTATATTGTTCAGGTAGGTAGTAAGCTTACCATGAAGATATGCTTGCCTCTCTATAGACTCTTTGCTTCCGATTTGATTTTCAAGGTGTGTATAATCTTTAAACATTTTGTAGTCCTTTTCTAGACTTCTACAAGGATAAGTGTACCGTAAGGGTTGTCTGTTTTACTTGTTGACAACCATATTACGGGTAGTTCAGGTTCTTCAGGCCATGTACTAAATTCACAGTCAGAAAAACATAGTAAGGTTTCTGTTTCAGGTAGACACTCTAAAACATATTTGAAACCAGGAGACATGTCAGTACCACCACCGCCAGATAGTTTTAACTCAGTGATATTGTCATTGGGAGTAAAGCTATAACAGATAGCTACGCTTGTATCCACACAGATAACGTGCGTAGCTTCTGGTCTTAAGCTTTCGTTTATTGATTGCATCTCTGCTAAGAAAGCTTCACGCTCTTTCTTGTTTACAGAAGCAGAAGTATCAAGGATAATAGCAATAGGGCCAATTGTATTTGATATCATACGAGGAGTGTACAGGTCAAGAGCGGAGAGTAACTTACGATTAGGTCTGGTCCAAGAATAATCTTCTGGTTTACTACTCATAATAGTTGTTCGTAAGAATGAACGCCAATTAACTTTAGGTTTACCCACATTCTTTACTAGCTCTTCTATATTACCGTGCAAGTCTTGCCCTGCTTTCTTGGCAGCATCAGCGGCGGCAGCAATCATTTCGTTTACATCATCGATTGCTTTATCCTTTTCATCACCTGTAATAGGATTACCTTCTTTATCAGTTAGTTCCATTACATACCCCCACTTGGGGTCTTCGTAGAACATATCCTTTATTTCGTCATATACTTTTTCTGCATTTTTATTGCGATGATTACTGTCAAACAGACCATCAGCAGGTAAAGTAAATCCATCGTCTTTTAATGTTCCATTGATAGAGAAGTCAGTGGCAATGTTCCATTTCTTATGCGACCTATCTTGTATACGTAGGTGGTGCATAAGAATAACGTGCATTACTTCGTGAGCAAGCACACCAATTACTTCTTCTTCGCTCCACTTATCTACTGCCTCTCGGCCCCAGAAGATAAACCTACCATCTGTTGCCATAGTATTTGTGTTTTCATCTTCAATTATGTTAAGCCTTAGGGCGCAAGAACCATAGAAGGCATGATTGCTTATCAGCTTTATTAAGGCTCTACTTACTTTTAATTGAGCATCCATTATATTATACTTTCATCCTAAGTTTCATTAGAGTATAGAGTTCTTCTTCTGTTGGTAACAGATCTATCTCCTCTATTCGATTGATTATTAATTCTTTAGCCCATTCTAACTCCTCTTCTGGTGGATCACAAGCGAAGGAAAGCTTAGAGTAATTGTTGTCTTCAAGCATAACATCCAATGCAATTGAGATCAGTTCTTTTGGTTGCAATTATTATTCCTCTTTAGACTTAACCCTTTCTGTTGCAAGAGTTAAACGGTCAAGGGCTAGCATGTCAGGGTATTCTGATTTAATCTTGTAATACTCTTCCATAACTAATGATTCTCTTAGCCGCTCGATATATTCCATACGTTTATCGTTATCAGGTATAACATTTTTATTTATCATCTTGTAATCCTTTCTTTACAAGTTCAATAAAGCCTACATTAAATATTTTACTGTAAACTTCGGGATTCATTTCCATAGATACATAAGCAGATCCATCTTTATGCTCTACTATCTCTATGATTTTTATTTTGTCTTTCATCAGCCACCTTTAGTTTAACTAGCCTGACTTCAAGAGCATTTAATTCTTGTATAAGATTAAACAAGTCTCTTTCTTTGTCCTTGATTTCTTTAGTAGTACTTTCTATCTCACCAGATATACTCATAATTACTCCTTACTCAAACAGAAATTACACCATTTTTGTTTTGTTAGAACACCACAAGTAATACAGGGAGTAAGGCTATTACTCTGTTCCCTAACTTTAGCTCTATCTTTCTCCTCTTTATCCATAGCTCTTATCTTATTATTCCAAGGTATTTCACTGAAGTCAGATTCAAGAGGCCACTTATCATCTGTCATGTTATTATCCTTTCTTTGTATTCTAAGTACATTCTCGTATGATTCGAATAGCTGGGAGAATTTCCATTGATATAATTGTTGAATGCCCATAAGAGTATTTACAAGCTCATCAGGGGTAGGTTGCTTGTCACCATCTCCTACTTCCAGGAATATTGTTTCAAGGTCATCACACACCTGCCAACACTTCATTATGTTTTGTTCTATATCATACATATTATTCATCTTTTTTCTTCTCTTTACCCTCTGTATTACGCTTTTCTAGCTTAAGATAATTGTCAATCATTAACTGACCAAGTGTATATCCACGAGAGTTGGCTATCGAAGTAACATACCATAGTACATCAGATAGTTCATCAAGAATTTCTTTAGATTTCTCCATTTGATTACGTGTTTCTTTAACCCTCTCACTCATTACCTCTCCAAATTCAGAGGCTAAGCCATTGAATAATGTTTCTTGTGTAGTATTATTCTCAAGAAAGTCTCGAATAAGATGTTCATAAGTTTTAGTTTCCATTTTATTTCTCCATAATAAGGTTAAATAAGGGGAACAGTATTGCCCCCTTATATTCTAATAAGACTATACTTGTATAACCTTATATTTACTTTTTAGTTTAACTCCGTTCTGTACAAACTTAGCTAGTACAGTATTATCTACGGTCTTGGCAGTTACACTGGAAGTAATTTTTTCTTCTAAAAGCCTATCCCTTATCTTAATAAAATCATAAGGGCTAAACACAGTAGTAACATAGTCTTCATATAGATTAGAAGTTCTGTATACTTTAATTGCTTTCTCAGGTATCATTTTTATTTCCTCTTTACAGTAACAGGGCTTTACCTTCAGACATAAACCATCCAGTAATATGCTTATCAGACTTAAGCTTAGGATTCCTTTGAAGAGCATCTCGGATAGTGAAGGCAGCAAACTCCTTATTAGGTAGGCTACTGAGATATTCTATAAAGTTCTTACTAGTTTTACCTGTAACTAAGTGAGCTAAACCAGCACACAAGGCATACATTACAGGAGAATTATCAGGTATTGTTTTATTAGTACCTGCTAGTACCTCATTAGGATCAGGCATCTCATCAGCTACCTTAAGATAAGCTAAGAAGTCAGCCTTAGTAGAATCACCTACTTGTCCTTTAATAGTCTCATTCCTTAGATTGTAAGATAGATTCATCTTAAGAATGCTATCTACTCTCATCCAAGATCGTGGTGAAGGACAGGAATCTACTGCCGGATCAAAGATAGAGAGTGAAGAAGGTCTATTACGTAGATATGCTAAGATATGTTGATGAATACCTTTAGTGTTAGCATAGGACAAGAACTCAGTAATATCTTCTTTAACTTCAAGAAAAGTAACTCTATCTTTGAAGTGAGAAGGTAAAGGATTAGTACCAGCTCTGTGTTCCATCTTATTACCAGCACACACTATAACTACATTATCATTAAGGTTATGCTCACCTAACTTCCTTTCATTAACTAACATAGCTAACACGTTAATATTAGCTGTGGGAGCCTGAGATATCTCATCAAAGAATAATATAACAGGCTTATCTGTTGGTGTATCTAACCAAAAGGGTTTAGCTCTATCATAAGTTTTACTTTCTTTATTGAGCATAGGGAAACCAGCTATCTCACCAGCATCATAGGATGCTAAGGGAATAGTAAGTAGATGATAATCTTCTTCTTCTACTATCTGATCTATGATACTAGTCTTACCAACTCCAGGTATAGAGATTAACATAGGTATAATATTTCTACCATAGTCATTAGCATCATTGTTACCAAGGTTATACTTGATAATTTCTTTCACTACAGACTTACATTCATTAATATTCATAGCATAGTTCCTTTCTATTATGCTTCTTCATCTTCTTTTTGTGCTTCTTTTATAGATACACAAAAATACTTATTAACTACAGCAGGGTTATCCCGTATAGCATCATAAGCTTCTCTAGATTGTATACTCTTTATACAATCTTCCATAGTACCATCGTAATTATAACTGACATGTATCTTTTCATTACCTACCAGTATACTTACCATAATCATTATAGTACTAATCATAGTTATTCTCCTTTCTAGTTCTAACCTACATATATACTAGTTACTTATATATACTTTAATTATATATAGTATAGTATATTCTGGGGAGGGAGGGATTCTCCTTTTAATAGGGGACTATACTTTTCACCTATGTTTTAAACGATAAACTGTGAGTATCTTGTTAGTACTTTTTCTAACGATAACACATATACCGTTGTAGTAAAATCGTAGTTGTCCACCATATAAAGCTGACTTGTATTGTTTTCCTTTCGTTACAGCATCATTAATTTCTTTAGTGCTTATATCTCGTTCTTCTGAACGTTTAAAAGCATGATCTGTTAACATGTACTTCATTTACTGCTGTTCTCCACAAATTTACCATAAGAGAGAGTGCCTGTGAAGCCATCCTGCTTATGTTCGGATAACATGAAGAGAGAATCATCTGCCTCTTCGGAACCAGCAATGTCTACGAATACCGTGTCTGTTTCATCAGGGTATATCAGGGTTACTAACTGTAGTTGCATGTTATTACCTTTCTGTGTTTTGGTTCAGTATACCAAGGTACAACCCAGGTAAACTCTCAGGTTTCGTTCCTTCCAGTTTACCCAAGGTTAAACCCAAGTTATCTACCAATTAACCTGTGATTATCATTATCCATGTATAACTCACCATGAATTTCCTCCGCAGAGTATTCAAGGACATCATAATGTCCATCATGTACTGCTAAAACAGTGACAACGTAATGTTCATCGGGAGCTAACTCTACCCTTACATAGTCGCCTACTGCATACTTTTCTTCCGCCATTCTTTTTCCTTTCATAGCTAGGTTGTCCAGGATTAGACATGAATGCCCTCCCATTACAGGAGGACATGTAGTTTAATCCTTAGAAGTCAAAGTCATCGGCATAAGCAGTAGTATCTGCTACATACTCAACAAGATTAGTGAGCTTGATAGCCTCAAGACAAACGTAAGGACGCCCTGTCTTAGGGTGTTGTTTGTGTGAGATCTTGACATCGCCACGAGAGCCATTGCCAATCATCCTACGAGTAGCCACTTCCATAGCCGCTCCATCCTCATACACAATTGCTGGTGCTCCGAGGAACGATGGCCGCTTAAGAGTAAAGCTAGTAGTACCCTCAGATACAACCTTAAGGTTAGGCATAATGCTATACCAAGCTTCTGCTTGTTCAACATTATCAGTAGCAATCTGCAGCTCATACTGTGGTTTCCCACCATTATAGCCTGCCACTGGCGTAACAATCTTAACCCAGTTAAGCTGTACATCAGCCAGTACTGAAGCTGCACCATTACGTGTATCACGGGTTTCTACGAAGTTAGTCATGTTATATCCTTTCAAGATATATAAAGAGGATCTGCCTCATCAGTGCATGGAGATCAGTCCATACAGACTCCCCGAAGGGAGTTTCGGCTATACTGTGTCAATAAGTGCTACTCACGCGATTAGTCGTGAAGTTCAAAAAGCTGATGGATAAGCCACACGTTGATGTTGAGAGCCCTAGTTCTCCAGGATACACCTTCAAAGTTAAGGTAGCCATGTGGAGTACACATACGGTGCCACCGAGGCTTGACCTCAGTAAGCGAATACTCCTCGTAATGCCCAAGTACGCAGCCATCACTCTTGGCATTAGTATTTGGTGTCCAAGCTAACCAGCAGTCTACTCGCTCGAAAACATCCCACAGAAAGCCTTTTGGCTTAAGCTTAAATTTAAACATAGTAATCTCCTTTCACGAGATATAGGATCAAAAGCAATCCACCGTGACACACCCATTACAGGTGTGCCCCAGAAGTTACTCGACTGTCCAGTCATTAGTATTCTCTACCCAAGTTCGACCAATACCTTGGAATAAATGCAACCGAGCATCTGCCGTAAGAATGTTCCATTCAGGAACATCTCCCAGGTCTCCACCCATTATATTGAGATGCATTATCTGGATGAAGTAAGCATTTAGCCTACCGCGAGACAACTCGGTCTCTTCGGTACCAAAGCTTTCCCAGTTACGCATAACATTGAGCATAAGCTCGTCAAGGTAGTCATGGTCAAAATGACCCCCCCATTCACGGGACTTAAGACAGGACTGCACCAAAGCAACACAAACTTCGATATCCTCGGATGTCATCGACTCAAAATACTTTTTCATAACAAGCTCCTTTCAAGAGCGTTGAACGCCAAACCTTGACGCAGGGAGGAGAGCAAAAGCAAACCACCACAACCCAAACCCCCCGGAGGGAGCAGGGCTGAAGAAGCCAGCTTAGGCAGTAGCAACGGCACAGAACCACTTGCCACCGGACCAAGAGCCACGAACACCAAGACGGCACTCCGCACCAGACCGAACAAGGGCACGAAGCTCCGCAACCAAGGCAGAGACAGCAGGCCGAGACGAAGACCCCACACGGCAGACCAGGGGGACAGAAGACCCCACAACCCACACAAGAACCGAAGAAGAAGACGGCTCCCAGCCCAAACGAGCAAGACGAACCACGCCACTCCAAGACACACGAGGCAGCGGAGCCAGAGACACAGGCAACAAAGAAGAACCCGGCAAAGCAGGAACAGCAGAAACAGGACCAACAGAAGAGAAGGCAGGAAGAGAAGAAGAAGAAAGCATAGGAAAACCCCACAAAAGAAACGCCGAACCCCGACGCAAGGAAGGAACCAACACGGAACCCACGAGGACGCCCAGCCGGGAGGAAGCCAGACGCCCACGAAGACACCGCAAACGGGAAAGGAACCCAGAACACAGAGAACCAAAAGAAAAGAAAGAGGGGGGAGCCACCACGAAAAGAAGGCACAAACCCAAACACACACAACAAACAGACAAACAAAGAACCTAACCAACGTATAACCAAAGTAAAAAACTTAAAAAACAATACCCCTATCCTTAAATCAACCCCAATACCCCCCAGACATTTTGCCCCCATAAAAGTAAATCTGAGTATAACTTAAAAAATTATTTATTTTTTGTAGGATTTAAGTACAAGGGCTTTGCCCGTTTTATAGTCCCTTATTAAAAGGATTTTTTCACTCATACAAAGTAGATAAGGAGAAGTAGATGAATATGATGAATGAGTTAAGTAGGTGGACAGAAGTTATTCGTAAACGTAGGAATATGAATCAGACCATCAAAGAATTACACAGGCTCACAGATAATGAGCTTAAAGACATAGGAATTAATCGGGGTGATATTGATAATATTGCTCGAAGTATTATCGACTTTCACAGAAATGTTAGAGATAGTTAGATAGTTAAGGGAATAAAATAAAATGTTTGGGTTACCATTAGAATTAATAACTATGCTATTCTCTACTGTACTGGGTGGGGTGATGTCCATCTGGGGACAAAGTAATAAGAATAAGGCGGAACAACAGAAGTTGTTAATTGGTGCAGTTAACTCAGCAAGAGAACATGGCGCTAAAGATACTCACTTTGCTTGGACAAGAAGAATTATAGCTCTCTCTGCTGTAATCTCTATTATTGTGTTACCAAAGTTAGTAGCTGTATGGTATCCTGAAGTACCAGTATTTGTAGGGTACACAGAAGTACAAGGTGGTTTCTGGAACTTTTTGTTTGGACCTGATAAACAAATTGTATGGCAGTCTGCCACAGGTTTTGTGATCACACCGCTTGATACTCACATAGTATCAGCTATTGTAGGGTTGTATTTTGGAGCGGGGTTTGCTAAGTGATGGAAAATAAAAGTGTATCTATATCTTTTTTAGTGGGCATCTTGTTTCAAACAGGGGCCTTAGTGTGGTATGTATCCAGCTTAGCAAGTGCGATTGAGCTTAACTCCAGAGACCTTAGTAGGCATGAAGTAAGAATAAATAACTTAACTTCTATAATGCAATCTCAGGCAGTAACTTTAGGTCGTATGGATGAAAATATTAAGTCAATTCGTGATATGATGGAAAAAAGTAGAGCTGATAAGGAGTAAGTACAATGGATAATATTAAACTCCCTATTGCTCTTGTGTTAGCCATGGCTGTTCAACTTGCAGGCGGTGTATGGTGGGTGTCTCAACAAGCATCTACTATCTCTAACCTGGAAGAGACAGTTAGCCAACTAGGCTCACGTATGGCTATTGAAGACAACATTAACCTTAAGCGTGATGTTGAAGGCAATGGTGTAGAAATACAATATGTATGGGGTGACATAGAAGAATTATGGGATGAGCTTGCATCTATGACTTCAGCTATTGGTGAGATTAATAAACTCAAACAACGCATAGCGGTTATAGAGAGTGAACTACGGTATATAAACAGAGATCATAGAGATATGGATAAGTAAAATGATTGATCCATTTACAGCTATGGCCGCTGCCACAACAGCTTACAACGGTATTAAGAAGGCTGTATCTGTAGGTCGTGAAATTAGTTCTATGGCTGGTGCAGTATCGCAATGGTCTAAAGCTGTAAGTGACCTCGATTTTTTAGAAGATAAAGCTAAGAATCCCCCGATGTATAAAATGTTTAGTGATAATCAATCTAATGCATTAGAGATATGGTCACAGAAACAAAAACTTAAAGAGATGAGAGATGAACTCAAGTCTTATATATCTTGGACCTATGGACCTAGTGCTTGGGAGGAGATAGTCAGAATAGAAGCACAGCAGCGCAAGGAACAGCGTGAGTTGGTTTACAAGAAACAAGAGTTCATAGATAACTGTATTAACTGGGCAGTAGGTATTGTGGTGGCACTGGCAGGTGTGGGTGCCTTAATTATAGTAATGTATTTTTTGGGTGTAAAACAGGGGAAGTGGTAATGTGGTTTTTAATTTGGTTTATGTTTACAAACAATAATTTAAAGCACTACCAACTAGGACAGTTCTCAACTGAAATCGAATGTATAGAAAAGCTTGAAGAATCAAAAGTGTTGATAACCAACAACACAACAGTAGTACATTGTTTTGAAGTTATACCAAAATAAACTTGGTAATTATGTTGTGTATGATGATGCTGGAAAAATAGTTATAATTACTTACAACAAGAATAACGCAGTTATGTACGCAAGGAGTATATTAAAAAATGAGCACAGCAAAACCAAATAAAGGTAAAGCCAAAGTAAAAGTTACCGCAGGTGGAAAAAGAGTTAGCTACGGTCAGGCAGGTAAAACTAAAGATGGTAAAGCTCGAGTACAACCTAGCAGCAAGAAGGGAGATGCTTACTGTGCCAGATCTGCTGGTCAGAAGAAACGTTCACCTAAGGCAGCTAAAGATCCTAACAGCCCATTAAATCTCAGCAGAAAACGTTGGAAATGTTCAGGTACTAAATCTAAGAGGTAATATTATGGCTACAACTAAAACAAAAAAGGACGCTTGTTATAAGAAAGTAGCTAAGTCTATGCCTAAGAACTCTGCTTACCGATCAGGACACATGGCTAAGTGCCGTAAGGTAGGTGCCAAAAATTACGGTAAAAGTAAGAGGAAGTGATATGGCAGTACGTAAGACAGAAAAAGGTGCTAAACTTAAAAAATGGTTTAAAGAAGACTGGCGAGATGTTAAGACAGGTAAGCCTTGCGGCAGGTCTGGTAAGAATGACAAAAGAAAAAGCTACCCCGCTTGCAGACCTAAGGCGGTGGCTTCAAAAGCAACTAAATCAGATACAGCAAAGAAAACAAGTTCAAAGCCTATTAAATGGTCAGTAACTCCCTCCGGGAAGAAAAGGAAAAAGACATGAAAAAATCAGTAATTAAAAAATCTTTTAAACCTTGTGCTGGGTGTAAGTCAAAAGCAGCATGTACTAAGATGGGTAAGTGTTTAGCTAAATCTAAAAAATATTAGTGGGAAGCACAATGGATAACAAGACGAAAGAAGCTAGGGCGCAGTTGGAAGCTCTAAGAGAGTTAAAGAGAAGAAAAAATCTTGAAGATTACTCTGATAACTTTGAAAGGTTTTCCGGAGAACAAATTAGAATTATTACAAAAGATGCCACAAAAGGTTTTGTTCCTTTTAAATTTAATGAAGCTCAGACTATCATTAATGAAGCATTAGAAAATCAAAGAAAAGAAACAGGCAAAGTTAGAGCCATTATTCTTAAGGCTCGTCAACAAGGGATTTCTACTTTTTGTGCTGGGAGAGTGTTCTGGAAAACTTATTTCCAACAACACACCAGATCTGTAGTTATGGCACATGATAGTGCAACCTCGGATTCTCTATTCACAATGAGTAAAAATCTAATTAAGAATATGGAAAAAGGTTTGCAACCCAAGTTAGAAAAAACTAACGCAAAAGAAATTGCAATTCAAACACCTGCTTACACTGATTTAGAAGCAGTAGGGTCTTACAGACTTTATACTGCAGGGTCTCCTGAAGCAGGAAGAGGAACTACTCCCACAATATTACATGCATCAGAGGTTGCCTTCTGGCAGCATGACGCCAAGATCCTTGCAGGTCTGTTCCAAGGTATTTCTCAGGCTGATGGAACGGAAGTAATTATCGAGTCCACAGCTAATGGTGCTTCCGGAGAATTTTATCGGCTGTATCAGGCAGCGGCGGCAGGGGAGTCTGACTATATTGCTATATTTATTCCATGGTTTAAAACGGAAGAATATAAAAGAGAAGTACCGGCTGAGTTTGAATTATCTTTTGAAGAAAAAGATTACAAAGAAAAGTATAATCTAACAGACGAACAAATATACTGGAGACGACTTAAAATTGTTGAAGGCGGAGTAGACAAGTTTAGACAAGAGTATCCTGCCAATGCAGAAGAAGCCTTCCTTGTCTCAGGTTCTTCTGTGTTTGATCCAGAAAAGATTAATTCTTTTTTACCAGTACAACCTATGGCCCTTCGCATTTACAACCAAGAACTAGGTTCTTTTGACGACAGCGCACGGGGTAACCTTGAAATCTGGATACCTCCAGATTGGAAAGATAATTATATTATAGGTGCAGATGTAGCGCTGGGAGTTAAACAAGACTACAGTACAGCAGTAGTCTTGAATACCCAAGGACACATTTGTGCTATGTACCGGGATAACACAGTAGACCCTACTCTTTATGGTGAACACTTGTTTTATCTAGGTAGGTATTACAATAACTCTTTGTTGGCAGTAGAATCCAACAGTATGGGGGTTGCTACTCTGCAAAGACTTAAACAAATGAACTATGTTAACATGTACTATGAAACCAAAGCCGCCAGGTTAAGTTCTGAAGAAGGTCAAACACCGGGATTTAGAATGACACATGGTAGTAAGCCTCGGGTTATTGGACAGTTAAAGAATGCGGTTGAGGAAGAAGATATTTGGATACCCTCTAAGACTATATTGTCAGAGATGAAAACTTATATCTCAACATCTTCGGGTAAAACAGAAGCGATACAAGGACGTAATGACGACACTGTTATGGCCTTAGCAATTGCTTGGGAAGCCTATCGTACAAACATTGATAAGTTGTCCAACAATAAAGTTGATTGGAGACAAAAAAACTTTGTTAATCGCAATAATGAGGAATGGATTTAATGCCTAAAACAAGTAAACAAATAGAAGAGGTAAGGCAAAGGATGATGAAAGATCCTCGTCAGGCCAACTTTGCTAAACATATGATTAATCCAGATACTCCCGAAGGTCAAGAAAAAATTAAAAACTTTCAGGCTGCAGGAGTTAAGGCTTCAGCAGAAGCACGAAGGTTAAGAAAAGAAAGAGATATTAGAATTAAAGAAAAGGCTGCAGAGATGGCTGAAACTTTGGAGGCAATTAAAACTGTTGCTCAAGACCCCTTGGATGTAATGAAGTTGCTTATGCATGAAGCAATGGAAGACGGGGATCGAGAGGAAGCTTTTAAAATTGCTAAAGAACTTGGGGAATATAAGGCTCCCAAGAAAACAAGGGTTGAATCTATTACAACAGAAAAATCTAGTTCAGATCTCAGTGTAGAGGAACTAGAAGAGCTGGCTCAACTTAAAAAAGATTTGGGAGGATAACTATGTCTATATACAGACCATCTAAAGGTGTTAAACAAAAGAATGGCAAGACATGGGATCCTACTCTTAAGTCTAAAAATTCAGCTACCACAGCAAGAGCCAATGAGGCCCCTGTAAAAGAACCTGAACTTGTTCGTGCTCACCGCGAGGAATGGCGGAAAGAGGGAAAAGACGGACTACACAGCTGAACCCCATGCTGTTCTTAAGGTTCCGGGGTGCCTTTGGTTCACAAACCCCGAGCAATATTTTATACCTATGTGGGTGATAGATAGATAGGAGGCCTATATGGGCGATTATATGACAGGTTACCTTGAAAAAGTAACTGACGAACAGCTAGTAAACTTAGTTTCCACAGGAGTAAACAACTCTGTCGGTGATTTTTTAAATTCATCAGAGCTAGCTAACGATAGATTACAGTCTACTTACGAATATGCAGGTCTTCCTGCAGGACATCTTACTCCCAATGGTGTGTCTAAAATTGTTTCCTCTGACACTACAGAAACAATTGAGGCTTACCTAGCAATTATTTCTGAGCTGATGTTTAATAACAATAAGCTTGCCAGGTTTAAGGCGTGGTCAACTTCTCCTGCGGCAATCGCTGCGGCAAATGATGCCTCTGACCTAGTTAACTACACTTTATTTAAAAAGAACAATGGTTGGGAGCTTATGAATACTTGGGTAAAGTCAGCTTTACTCTGGAAAAACTCTGTTATCCGTTGGGACTTTGTGGAAGACAAGTCTACTAATTTTGAGGAGTATGAGTCTTTAACAGAAGAGGCACTCGATCTTAAACTAGCAGACAAGGACGTAGAAGTAGTAGGTGAGTTAAATTTTAATCCTACCACCAATAACTACGAAGATGTAAGACTCAAAAGAACCTATGATATGTCCCGAGTTAAGGTAGAAAATGTACCCCCAGAAAACTTTCTGATCTCAAGAGACGCAAGCAGTATTGAAACAGCAAACTTCGTAGGTATTCAAGTAGAAATGTCTCGTTCAGATATTCGTAAGATGTACCCTGATATTGCAGAAAGTCTTGAGGATTGGTCTGCATTGCCTACAACCTCTGAAGATCATACTGTTTACTCTCATGATGTTGCAGTACGTAAACGAGTCACAGGACAATCTTACTGGCAGGGAATGAATGATTCTGATGATGCACTTGAGGCTAACCGTAATGTGGCGGTAACAGAGTGTTGGATGGAAGTGGACCGAGATGGTGATGGTATTGCCGAGCTTAAACACTTTATTGTAGCAGGAGATGTTATTCTGCATGAGGAAGACTGTAGCTATGTGCCTCTTGCATCACTTAGCCCTTTTGAAATTCCTTACGAGTTTTTTGGTTTGTCTGTAGCAGACATGACTAGATCTACTACACTCACCTCCACCGCTATCCTGCGAGGTTTTGTAGAGAATACTTATCTTACTAATTATTCTCCGAAGCTAGCAGACCCCAATGTGGTAGACTTTTCTGCATTACAAAATTTGAAGCCTAAACAGATTATTCCTACAAACGGTAATCCTCAGGGTGCAGTCTCGGACCTTCCTCCCAGCCCAATAAGTTCGGGAACAGTACCTTTACTGCAACACTTGCAGGTCCATAAGGAACAAGCAACAGGAATGTCTAAGGCGGCTCAAGGGCTTAACGATGAGCTTTATGTCTCAGGCAACAGCGAAATGAAGCTAAGCCAAGTAATGAATGCTAGCCAAAAACGCATTCAACACATAGCTCGTAAGTTTGCGGAAGGCGGGTTTAAACGTTTGTGTGAAGGTGTATTTAAAACTATCCGGGATAATATGGATGACATTACTATACTTTCAGATCGCAGAGGAGAAATCCTTAATGTAGATTTAAAGAATTTACCGGAGTGTATTGAGCTGGAGGTAGATGTTAATCTGGGTGAGAACTCTAACTCTAATAAACGTGACAAGTTAATGCTAGTGGCATCTCAGCTTGTGCCTATGCTTAAAGAAGCAGGGGCAGGAAGCATGGTTAAGCCTGACGCAATTGCTACCATAGCTTATGATTTGCTTAACACACTTGATCTTAAACCAGAAAGCTATCTTCGAGATCACACTACAGAAGAATTTCTTAAAGAAGCAGAACAAATTCAAAAGGCTTCTAAAGAGAACGAAGATAAAATTAAAGGGATTAATAATCGTGTTGAAGAATCTAAAGCTAAACAAGCAGAGGCTAATTCTGTTTATACTAAAGTACAAGCAGACAATGCACTCCAAGATAACATTAGGCAGACAGCTATTGCCCTTGATCGTCACGGTCAAGAATGGGCTCGGCTTAAAACTGCGGCAATTAAAGCAGAAGTTCCGCCTGACCATCTGCCAGTTCCTGGAAACATGGACGAAATCATGATGAAAGCTGCCGAAATAGTTAAGTCTATAGAGGCCGCACCATCAGGACAAGAAGAATCATTGGATGCAATGGTTAAAAAACTAGGTATTGAACCTGCCCAAGCAGTTCAAATATTACAACAAGTTATGGGAGGAGGTGGGCAGTAGCCCCCTCTTCTACCCACACCTCTACCCGAAAGGATGATGTGTTTACAAGGTAAGTTATGGAAAAATACAGAGAATCAGGCGAAAAGAGGATGACCAAGAAGGTGCATCCAGATCGTCTAGCACAGATCGCATTACAAGAAGCAGAGTTTGCTGCACACACTCGTAACAGCTTCTTTGATTCAGCATACGGAGATATCCTCGTGGATTTCTTTATAGAATGGTTGAAAACAGAACCTCATGAAAGTAAGAGTCGAGAGCATTTATACGCTTGTTCAATGGCGCTGGGAAGCGTTAAGCAAAAGTTAATTAGCATCGAAACTAAAGGTAGGAATATTCCTATCATGGAATCTTTAGGTGAGGAAAACAGTAATGATTAGAAGCAGCAGAGAATCAATTGATACAGTAGTGAATAACATCGACAACTCGATTGACTACTATATTAACCAACATACAGCAGACATTAATGGGGCTAGTCGTATTAGAAACGATGCCAGCATTGTACGGGGCCTGGTCGAATACCGATCCGCCTTGCTTAGTTTGCTTGAAGATAATCCTCCTAAAAAGAAGAGAGGTAACCCAAACTTTGGGAAGAACAATCCTTACTTAATTAAGGAGGTAAATGAATAATGGCTGAAGATAATAATTCTACCCTGACGGATGACGTATTGGATAACAGCAGTTCTGAAGATCAAATGCTCGCAGACATTCTTAGTAAATCGGAAATACTCCAGGAAGCTGGTGTAGTCCCTTTACCAGAAGAATCTCAACCCGAGACTGAACCTCAGGACTCAGAAGACACAGGACCAGACGAAGACCTTGAAGAACCTGTAGACTCTGCCGAATATGAAGATGATGTTGAACCAGATAATGAGGAAGAGGAAGATAGTGAGAAGGAAGACGGAGATGCCGAGGCTACCGAAGTTGATACTTATTCACTGGATGACTTAGAAGACATTATGGTGACCCATAAAATTGATGGTGAAGAAGTAACTTTACCACTATCAGAATGGATTGCTGGTTCCGCTACCAAGCAACATCTTAGTAAACAAGGTCGTGAAATTGGGGAGGCTCGTAAATCTTTAGATGAAGAGCGTACTCAAAAACTAGGCGAAATAGAAACTTTAGCAAGCATTGTAGCTAACGAAGTTTATACTGAAGAAATAAATCATCAGAAAAAGTATCATGATCTGTCGCAGAAGCTATCAAAGGCTCAGGCAGACGGGGATACTTATGAAATTGGTGAACTCCTGCAAGAACAGACCAAAGCTCAGACAGACTATTGGGCTGCTCGAAATAAGCGAGAATCACTCGCAACGCAGGTTAGTCAACAGAAACAACAGTTAGTAGAAAAACAATTTACAGAGTCAGTTAAACATTTTAACGATACAATTACAAACATTATCCCGGATTGGGATGATAAAATACAACAATCTGTTCGTGAATTTGCATTAGAAGAAGGACTTCCGGAGTCTTTGATCAATGTAGTATCAGATCCAGGTTTAGTAAAGTTTGTAGATGACTTCCGTAGATTAAAGCAAGGAATTAAAAGCGGCGCTAAAAAGCGTGCAAAGATTCCTGCTAAGAAAATGCCTGCTAAAAAAGCTCCTTCGCCCACTAAACGTAAACAAGATAGGGAATCAACTATTAAGGCTCGTGCATTTAAAAAAGATGCATCCCCCGAGGATCAAATCGAGTTCTTAAAAAAGTTTGCTCCCACACGATAAGCCAATATTCGGCTAATATACAGGTAAAAATAAAATGGCAACAGGACGTTATGGCACCTCTGGTGTATCCACCCAAGCGGCTAACGCAGTAGGCAACCGCTTTCCTTCAGGCGCATCCAGCGCAGCAGTCTCCGAAAAGGAAGATTTGGCAAACTTCATCTCGATGATTACTCGTGATGAAACACCTTTCATGTCTTCTATCGGCAAAACAAAAGCTACAGGTATCTACCACGAGTGGCAAACAGACGAACTTAAAGCTCCTGGCAACTCTCGTGTTGCACAAGGTGCTGACTTCTCCTCAGTTACTCCTGATGGTCGCACTACTACTGGTGGTGACCACGGCGCAGGTGGCGGTGTAGTACTTGCAGATGCAGATCGTAATCGTTCTCGTCTTGGCAACTATACTCAAATTAACGCTAAAACAGTTGCAGTATCCGGCACCAAGCGTGCAGTAGATCAAGCAGGTGTTGCAGACGAGTATGCATATCAATTGAAAAAGCGTGGCACAGAGATGCGCCGCGATGTAGAAGCTGACTTGATTCACTCACTTAACGTGTCCACCCCTGGTTCTGCCGCAGCTGCAGGTACTATGGCTGGTGTATATTCTTGGGCCTCCAACGTTGTTAACGTTGCTTCCACAGATTCAGGTAATACTGCTGCTCGTATTTCTAACGCAGGTGTTACTGCTGCAGAAGCAGGCATCGGTTCTAATAACTTCTCAACAGAATCTACAAGTGCAAACGTAGGTGAACTTGAGCTGTCTCACATCGACTCTATCATGCAGACCATCTACGAAGCTGGCGGTAAAGCCACTAAAGTAATGCTCTCACCAAAGAATCGCCGTACATTTTCTGCCAAAGCAAACGCTTCTGGCTCTAATGTTCGCCGCAACATTGATGAGACAGGTAAACTGCGTCAGGCAGTAGACATTTATATGTCTGATTTTGGTGACGTTATGGTTGAGCCTAACTACATCATGGGTCTTGCCGCAACAGCCACAGGTGCTGGCGGTACCTCCGCTGATGCAGTATCTATTCAGGATGCCTTCGCATTAGTATATGATCCAATGTGGTTCAAAATGGCTACCCTTCGTCCTATGCAAGAAGTTGACGTAGGTCAAAACGGTGACTCCACCGTAGGTATGTTCGTTGAAGAGACTACTCTTGAGTGTTCTAACCCTAATGCTTGGGGTGTAATCGCTAACATCGGCGCTTAAACTTAATATAAGGGGGCACCTTCGGGTGTCCTCTTTTTACTAATAGGAGTAGTAAATGTTAATTAAAATTATAGCTAACGCTAATGCTTTGGTCTTGGGTTCTGAAACTCTTATCGGGGCAGCCCAGGAAGCAATCTTTGGTTTAAGTGGAGAAAACCATGTAGAGGTTGATCCAAGCACAGGTAAGGCAACTAAAGTATACTTGTCCCGCCCAGGGGCTACACATAACATTATTACCATTGGTACCACCGCTACTACAGTGAGTAGAATCCAAGTGGGTAATCTAACTAATGATGGTAAATTCCACACAGTATTAGATTCAATATAATTAAAACAGAGGAACAGCATGGCTAGATGGCAACACACATCGATAACTGGAGATCTTACTGGTCAGCTAGTTACTGATACTAATGGTGAAAATATTTGGAAAGTTGAAGGTAACATTTCAGACACCATTAAAGATGTTAAAAAGGAAAGAGAAGCAGGCAGGAATAAAAAATCACACTATCAGAAAATGTGTTCTATTCCTAACGTAATTGTATTAGAGCTTAATACTAAACATAACTTGGATATACTAGACCCAGAGTTTATGCACGATCCTGCACGGAAAAAAAGATTGGTCTACCTGTTAAAAACAGAATACCCAGACTTACTAGTAATGACATAGGGATTTATTATGGCTACATACGTAGAATTTGTGGGATCCGGTGATTTCACTGGTAATAACGCAGGAATGATTAGGGATTGGGCAAATAGAGATGTGTCCGTCCTTTCTAACTCGGTAGTAACCAAATGTTTTGATTACGCCGCAGACAAGGCTTACAGAACACTACGTGTGCCGCCACTTGAAGTCACAAGAACTTACGTGGTAGAGGGAACTCAAAATGAAATAGATGCTGCCTCGGCAGTAGGTTCTCCTGATGTCAGCCCCAGCGCATTTCTTGGAGGTGGATCAGTTCTTTCAATAGCTGTTCCTTCTGATATGATTGAAGTTATCTTTATAAGAAATGCTAATGTTCTCAATAAAAATACAGGTATTGTTTACAATGAAAAAGTAGACAACAGAACCTTTAATGATGGTTTTAGCCAAACAAAAGATTTCTTTTTTTACACAAGAATTGGAAATGAATTAAAATTGCACGGTAACTTTAAAAGGCTAGATGAGTTAGAATTACACTACTATCGAAGGCTACCTGCTTTAGACGCTACTTATTCTGGAACTTATAATAACTGGAAATCTGCTGTAGGCACAATTGATATTGGAGGAGTAGCAACAACCTACTCTGCTGCCACAGATAAAACTGAAAGTTCTTTTAATTCCCGGCTAGCAGAAAATGCTAACTATTGGGTGGGGGACGAAGCATCCCATTGGCTTAGAGATGAAAATGAAAGAATATTGTTGTTTGGCGCTCTGTTAGAAGTATTTATTTACCTCAATGATAACGAAGAAGTCTCAAAATACCAACAACTATTTGATAAAGAATTAGACGAATTAAACAAAGAAGAAACTAGTAGAAGAGCAAAAGGTGGTAACTCCATTATATCTTTTACAGGCAACAACTTAATCTAAGAGGGTAACATGGCATTTAAAAAATTAAATAACGAGACTACCTCTGTAGATAATGGAGGTAGCTTTGATACTGGGGGCCAAGAGCCAATATCTATCACAAGTGAATCTGCAGCTAATGCTTTACAAGCAGCCAACTCAGCAGCCGCTGCTTTGGTTAGCGAGAATGCCGCAGCCGCAGATCTTGTATTAACTAACGCTGACGTTGTATTAACTCATGCAGATGTTGTTTTAACCAACGCGGACCTTGCCTTGACTAATGCAGATGTTGTATTAACTAACGCTGACGTTTTATTAGCTGACGCAGATAGAGTGCAAACCGGACTTGATCGCATAGCTGTTGCAGCGGATCGTGTGTTGACTAACCAAGACACCCAAACCACAGCCGCCAATCTTGCTTTAACTAATGCAGATGTTGTGTTAACTAACGCAGATGTTGTGTTAACCAATGCCGATGTTGTACTGGCTGAAGCAGATAAGGTGCAGACGGGTCTTGATCGTATAGCTACTAACGCTGACGTTGTACTAACTCATGCAGATGTTGTTCTAACTAATGCTGATGTTGTACTGGCCGAAGCAGATAAAGTGCAAACAGGGCTTGATCGTATAGCTACCAATGCTGACGTTGTATTAACTCATGCAGATGTTGTATTAACTAACGCCGACGTTTTATTAGCCGACGCGGATAGGGTACAAACCGGACTTGATCGTGTAGCTACTGCTGCTGATGTTGTTTCAACTAACGCTGACGTTGTACTGACAAATGCTGATGTTGTATTAACAAATGCTGACGTTGTGAGCGCAGGTAACTCAGTTACTGCCGCCGCTCTTTCAGCTACAGGTGCCTCCAATTCTCAGATCGCAGCTGCATCAAGCGCAGCTTCTGCTGCCGCAATATTTGATCAATTCGATGATACATATTTAGGTAGTAAATCTTCGGAACCAACAGTAGACAATGATGGAAATGCTCTGTCTACAGGTGCTCTATTTTATAATTCCTCAACTCAAGGAATGTTTATTTGGACAGGCTCTGAGTGGGTTGCGGCCTCTGCTGCAGGGGGTGCTTCCCTTAATAACTTTAGCTATACTGCTACAGCGGGTCAAACTACTTTTTCTGGATCAGATGAAAACTCTAACACTATGTCTTATACAGTAGATAACATTATTGTTACTCTAAACGGTATTGTTCTTGAAGGAGGAGGCACAGATTATACTGCAACCAACGGTTCTTCTATAGTACTTACAAGCGGTGCCACTGTATCAGATGAAGTTAATATAGTAGCCTTTAAAACCTTTACCACAGCAGATATGGTCTCTGCCTCTAATGGCGGGGCCTATCAAGGCAATGTAGATTTTCTAGCAGGTATTGATGTTACAGGGAATATTACTGTTACAGGCACAGTAGACGGTCGAGATGTTGCTGCCGATGGCGTTATTGTTGATGGGCTAGGGACTGCCTCCACTTCTGCAGCCACAGACTTTGTTGCAGTTACTGGCGACACTATGACAGGCAACCTGTCCTTCGGTGACGACGACAAGGCCATCTTTGGCGCTGGGTCTGACCTACTACAGATTTACCGTAATTCGTCTGGTTCGTATGTAAAAGAAAGTGGTTCAGGTTCTCTTTACATTCAAGGTACAGATGTTCGTATTCAAAATGCGTCTGGTGAGAATATATTAAATGGCACATCTAATGGTGCTGTTACACTTTATTACGACAACGCCGCCAAAATCGCCACCACCAGCACAGGTGTAGACATCACTGGGACTATCACCAGCGATGGGCTGACGGTTGATGGAAACGCTGTATTTTCCAATGGGAGCAATACTGTTTCTAGTGGTGATGATTTTGCAAAACTACAACTTAGGTCAGTAGACTCTTCTACAAACTCTTATGGAGTTATGTCAGAAATTGCAGATGTTGCTCTTGCAAGTTTTAATGGAGCTACTAACGATCACAAATTAGTTATTCGCACAAACGATGGTTTAGCTGCAACAGGAACACTAAGGGACAGGCTAAATATTGATCGTAACGGCGACATCAGCTTCTACGAGGACACAGGCACCACGCCAAAGTTCTTCTGGGATGCGAGTGCTGAATCGCTTAGTCTTGGAAGTGTCGGAACTAGCGTGGCAGCTACGTTAAGACTAAAAACTGCTGGTTCAAATGATGCTATTGCTTTGAACATTGAGGAAAACTCTGGAACCGAAGGCTGGGGTTTAGGTGTAAATGCGGCAGGAGATTTAAAGTTCTACAATAGTGGAACAGGTACAGCCACAGGCTTATCTGCGGTTACTTTTTCTGACGATAATAATGTTGGGATTGGCACAGCTTCACCGACAAGCATTATCCATTCGATGCATCCTACATCTCCTAAGTTAACATTAGAGCGAGATAGCACAAGCCTTGCGGAAAATAACGTAATTGGCGAAATAGCAATGGCTCACAAAGACAGCAATGATGCTGGCACAGCCGTTAGAATAATCGGAAGAGCAGAAGGCACGGCAGGGGCGGCTGGCCTTGCATTCAACACTGGAACGCCCACTTCTATCCAGCAGCGCATGCGCATTTCAGCAACGGGGTTGGTCGGAATCGGCACGGGTTCGCCTAACAACCTCCTTACGTTGAACAGCAACACTTCAAACACTGCGATGACCATTCAGTCTAGTGATACTGGCGGTTCGGCTGTCGTATTCGGCGATCAATCAGACTTTAGTCGTGGTCGTATTATTTATAATAACTCTGACGATAGTATGTCATTCGAGACAAACAATTTGTCAGAAGCCATGCGGATCGACGACCAGCAGCGGGTTTTGATAGGATATACCGATAGCGTAGGTGCTGGTGGTCATAATGCTGCCCTCCAAGTTGTAGGGCAAGGCACGGCTGATTATCATGGCGCAACTGTTAATATAGTTGGTTTTTCAAACAACTCAAATGGGTCATACCTGAACTTTGGTTCTGGTCGATCAAATACAGCGGGAACCTACACGATTGTCGCAAATGATGACACGCTAGGACAGATAAACTTTACTGCTGCCGATGGAACTAACATGAACAGCAGCGGCGCTCAAATTCAGTCACAAATAGACGGTGCGCCTGCCCTAAATGATACGCCGGGACGTTTGATGTTTGCTACAACAGCCTCTGGTGCACAAGCCCCAACGGAGCGTATGCGGATTAGTAGCGATGGGGGCTTTGGTTTTAACTATGCAGGAAGCCCGACTGGTCTATCTCCAGACACAGGCTCACCTTTATATGCGTTTAGACCAGCGTTAGGCGCAAACGCCCCGCAAAACTACTTAAACTTTGGTGGTACAAACAGAAACGGAAACGGCGTCAGTAAGATGCTTTCCTTCAACCACGGGTATTGGGGGGCCGGTAGAGAAGTTGCAGCAGTAGGTGTTGAAACCATTAGCAGTGCAGCCGGGTCGGGACACGGATACGGGAGCCTAGTTTTCTACACAGGCGAAAGTGGTAACGGGGACTCCGGTTCAACGTCAGCGGAGAGGATGCGGATTACCTATGATGGTGACTTGCTGGTGGGCAAAACAGTTACAAGTATAAACACCGCTGGCTCTCGTTTAATTGGCGGTGGATCTGGTGCGCAATTTACAGCAGATGGAACAGAAGCCCTTGCCTTGAATCGCCTCACTAGTGACGGTGACTTAATTTGGTTTGGAAAAGCAGGTGCCAATGTAGGTAGTATTGGGTCGGCTTCTTCTGGTGCAGACTTTTATGTAAGTGGGTCAGGCTCAACAAGCGGAGTTTACTTTAACGAAAACGGAGTTTTACCTTGCCTTGGAGGTTCGCCCTCTAACGGTACGGAAGATTTAGGTCAGCCTGACCTTCGCTTCAAAGACCTATACCTGTCTGGCGGTATTCGATTCGACAGTCGTTCTAATAAGCTGGATGACTATGAGGAGGGGACTTGGACGCCTTCCATAAAAGGGGCAAACGGCAATGGAGGAACAACTTCATATGGGACTGCGCCCATAGGTGTTTACACTAAAATAGGCAACTTAGTAACTGTAACTTGTGTAATTTATAACACGGCCCACACGGGGTCGGGTGCTGCTCATGTTTTAGGGCTACCTTTTGCGTGTTCTAGTTCTGCGGAAGCCGTAGGAACCTATCAGGTAAATACTCACAGTACGGCTTATCCGTCAGGTGTTACGCAAGTCGCTGCCATCATACAGGGAAGTAACTCGCACATACATTTTAGAGGCTACTACACAAACACTTCTACTGGCCCTTATTATGTTCCTATGCAGAATTTTACCTACCTAAGAGCAACTATTACATACCAGACGAACGCATAACCCACTGCATAGCTTTGGGTCGGACAGTCCAACCATCAAAGGAGATAAACGATGGCACTAACAGAAGAAACATTACAAGACAAAATCGAGATCGTGGGAGACTTTAAGCACATCCAAGTGCGAACAGCCACGGTCATTAAGCGTGACGGTACGGAGATCAGCCGATCCTTCTCACGCCATGTCGTTGCACCAGATGCAGACATCTCAGGCGAAAGCGCAGAGGTTCAAGCTATCTGT
>ENA-ORDA01000726-ORDA01000726.1-marine-metagenome-genome-assembly--contig:-NODE-726-length-31044-cov-3.477153_pt1 | contig 31044 bp, 24 predicted proteins | sample MGYA00237778_ERZ508506 | MGnify/ENA primary metagenome ERZ508506 (study PRJEB26177, sample SAMN06267891) | marine metagenome | isolation source: Monterey Bay, California, USA | place: Pacific... | reverse complement strand
AAGTCTCTTTCCTTTCAGCACCAGTTAAAGAAAGGAACTATGTTGATGCTCACTATTATTATCCTAGGTTTTTTGCTATTTCTTTTAATAACGTCTAATCCTTTTGAAAGAATTTTACCTTTTGGTGTTTTAGAGGGCGCAGATATTAATCCAGTGCTTCAAGATCCTGCACTGGCAATTCATCCGCCTCTGTTGTATTTAGGTTATGTAGGGTTCGTCATATCTTTCAGTTTTATTACGGCCTATCTTTTTTATGGCGATATTCATTACCCATGGGAGAAAGACATTAAAAATTGGTCTTTTATTGCTTGGATTTTTTTAACTGTAGGGATTACCCTCGGAAGTTGGTGGGCTTATTATGAGCTTGGCTGGGGAGGATACTGGTTTTGGGATCCAGTTGAGAATGTTGCCCTGATGCCATGGCTTGCAGCAACAGCGTTTATGCATTCACTCTTTGCTTCTTCAAAGTCTAACATTCTAAAAACATGGACTTTATTTTTAGGTATTTTAATATTTGCTTTAAGTCTATTCGGCGCGTTTATAGTTCGCTCAGGAATTATTGATAGCGTCCACTCATTTGCAAATGATCCACAGCGAGGTTTATATCTATTAGGTTTTTCTGGATTTATAACTCTTATCTCCCTCGGAATATTTGCATACAGGCTTCCAGATATGCAGTCATCAAAATTAATAGTGACTGGCTCCAAAGAGTCATTTTTATCTATGAATAATATCTTGATGTTAACCGCTATTTTTTCAATCTTTTTAGGTGTTACATACCCTTTAATTCTTGAATTTATTAATGGAGATAAGGTGAGCATAGGCCCTCCTTATTACAATGCTATTTTTGCGCCATTAATTCTTATGACATCTATTTTTATTATGATTTCATTGGAAGCATTGTGGCAGAGGGGCATGCAAGCACGAACACTATTGATCGCAGTAACACCTACTTTTGCTATATCTAGTCTAATTTTGTATTTCATTTGGTATTTTGTACAAGTTTTCTCATTACTTGCCTACATAGGTATTTACTCAGGCTTATTGATAATAATTAGCTACCTTTTGAAAGGTGCCATATCCTTAAAAAATAAGACATACATTAACAAAGGTAGTTTTGTTGCTCATTTAGGCCTGGGCCTTCTATTCTTTGCTGTGTCAATGAATAGTATTTTAAGTTATCAAAAAAATATAAATTTGTTTCTTGGCGAGCAACAGTTTGTTAATAATTCAATCTCAGAATTTAAATTTTTAGATCTACAAAATATTAAGGCCTCAAATCATGATGTTGTTTCAGCAGAAATATTCATTGTTCATGATGGGCAGCCTATTTTTCTCAATCCTGAAAAAAGAAAGTATTTTGCAAGAGGGCAGATTACTTCAGAGACAGCTATCCACGCCACAGTTTTAAAAGACACTTACCTCACAATAGGCGATCAGTTAGATGATGGTAGCTGGACTTTTAGCTTGCAGATTAATTATTTTATAAAGTGGATTTGGTTCTCTTCTGCTTTAATGGTAACTGGAATTCTAATGACAATATTTAAAAAGAAAATTTCATGAGAGTAATCTATAGGTCCTTAATTATTTTATTGCCATTAATAGTTTTGATCACTTACGGTACGATTTTAATTACTGATCAGGATGATGCTTTAGTATATTTCGAGCCAAAAGAATTTCCTCAATTTGATCTTCAGGACCTAGAAGATCGTGAGATTGATTTGGCCGCATTTAATGGAATTAGTTTGCTGAATGTTTGGGCTAGTTGGTGCATTACTTGTTTGGTCGAACATCCTTTTTTAACGCAGCTATCGAAAAATGAAATTACAGTAATAGGATTAAATTATAAAGATTCTCAGTTAAAAGCTCAGCAGTGGCTTGGAAAGAGGGGAGATCCATATCTTTTTTCAATTTATGACCCAAGAGGCGATCTTGCATTTGACCTAGGAGTCACCGGAGCTCCTGAAACTTTTTTAATATTTAATCAGGAAATTATTGGCCATATTCAAGGGGAGCTTAATCAAGAAAAATGGCAATCCACACTTGTCCCTTTAATTAATGCAGCCACCATGGCTAATCGATGAAATTACTAACCACAGTCCTTTTTAGCTGCATTTTTTTGGCTACCTATCTTACAGCCGATGCGATCTATGAATTTGATAACTCCGTTGAAGAGAAAAGGTTTTATTCTTTGATATCTGAAATAAGATGTCCTAAATGCACCAGTGGCAGCATTGCCAGCTCTGATGTGCCAGTATCTAGAGATTTAAAGCAGAAAGTATATGAATTAATTCTTGCCGGATCTACAGATAAAGAAATTAAAGCTTATGTCACCGATAGGTTTGGAGCCTCTTCTGACTATAAGCCAGCATTTGAAGGTGCCAATTATTTATTATGGTTTGGACCATTTATTTTTTTAGGAATTTTAATGCTAATTTTTCTTTCAAATAGAAGGCTTTAATGTTGATACTTCTAGCGGTCTTATTTCTATGCTCACTACCTATTATTAGCTATTTGCTGAGTCCAGTTTCAACTCAGAAACCACTTATTTTTCTTTTAACAATTCTATTCTTGGGAGCATTTACTATAAATCATACTTCTATAAAACCTTTGTTTGGCCAATGGGTAAATGCGCATCAATCTGATCAGATATATAAGATGCTTCAAGATGATCTCGAAGTTTCAGATTTAGTTCTAAATAAATTTATTTCAACAATGAATTCCACAGAAGATTCTTTTTTACTAGGGGTTGAGATTTTTTATAAATCCCTGGATATGAAATCTTTTAATTCTTCTGAAAGCATTATAGGAATTTTAAATACAAGTTTTCAAGATGAAAGCTTTAAAGTCTCGATATATAGCTTACTTTCAGATCTCAGGGATGCAAAATATCCATTAATTGGAGATGCAAAACTTTTATTGGTTGCTGCTGCGCCAGCTAGTTGTAACGCTGAAAAACTTACCGCCATTGTTAATATTCCCAACGGTCCAGATGTTAATATCGCGGCAAAAGATTTTTTATCACCAGATTTTTCCCAGACATTATTGCTTGATAAGTCTGATGCACAGGTCAAAGGTTTCGATCTTCCTTCAGCTTTTTTATATCAGGAGATTATTCAGCTAGAACTAGTAGTTTTTTGCTCAAAAAATACGTTTCATATTTTTAAGACGCTTGATTTGAAGTACTCTGAAAATAACGCAGAACAAGTATTTATTTATGCTAACGAATGGTTAAAAAAGGAACAATAGTTTAAAATGGGAAAAGGATAAATTTAATGCAGCTCAAACACATTAAACTGGCTGGATTCAAAAGTTTCGTGGACCCCACGAGGATATCTTTCCCCACAAATATGGTCGCCGTTGTTGGCCCCAATGGATGCGGCAAATCAAATGTCATCGATGCAGTGAGATGGGTTTTAGGCGAACTTTCAGCTAAAAATTTAAGAGGTGACTCTATGTCAGATGTCATCTTCAATGGTTCAGATTTAAGAAAACCCTCAGGTCAATGCAGCATCGAACTATTATTTGATAACTCTATGGGCAAATTAGGTGGGGAATACGCAAAATATAACGAAATTTCCATCAAGAGATTGATGACCAGAGACGGACAATCTAATTACTCTATTAACAATACCTCATGCAGACGCAAAGATGTTCAAGACATTTTTTTAGGAACAGGCCTCGGGCCAAGAAGTTATGCAATTATTGAGCAGGGGATGGTATCCAAAATTGTTAGCGCCAAACCTGAGGAAATGAGAACCTTTATAGAAGAAGCTGCTGGCATTTCAAAATACAAAGAACGAAGAAAAGAAACAGAACAGCGGATCAAGAAAACAAAAGAGAATCTATCGAGAGTCTTGGATATTAGAGATGAAATTAAACGATTGATAAATAGACTCCAAAATCAAGCTAATGCTGCTGAAAAATATAAGAAATTTCAGGTTGAAGAGAAGGATTTAAAGTTAAATATATCTATCTTAAACAGTCTTAGCGCCAAGGCACAAAAAGATAAGCTGTCATCACAGATATCCTCTTTAGCAAATCAAATTACTGTAAAGTCAGCTGAGGTTGAGACTCAACAATCAACGATTGATCAAATTCGAACTGAGCACTCATCTGTTTTATCGGCCTTTGAGATAGCGCAAAAAAACTTTTATTCGATTGGAGCAGACATAGCTAGATACGAAGCTAATATTCAAAATTTAAACAAGACAGAGTCACAAACAAAAGCCGACCTCGCAACTGCCAAGGAAAGTTATTCTAGGGCTATTGAGAAAGAATCATCATTCGACACCTTAAACCCAAAAGAAAATGAACTTAAACTAAATATTGCTATCCTAAAGGCCCTGCAAGCCAATGAGCAAAAGCAGAAACTAGAAATCCAAATTAATGATTATGAATCAAGTATTCAACTTAAGTCAGATGAGGTTCAAAAACATCAAGGAACCATTGAGAAGATTAAAAATGATAACGCTTTGCTTTCTGCAAGCTTTGATGAAGCGCAAAGTAGTTTTTCTTCAATCAGCACTGATATTGCCAGGCAAGAAGCCAACCTTCAAAATTTAGAGAAATTAGAAGCTCAATCACTAAGTGATCTAGAGAGAGCAAAAGCAAGCTATCAAGCTGCAGTTGAAAAAGAGTCAAATCAAGAAAATTTAAGCCCTAAAGAAAAAGCAATGAACTTGCTTGATAACATTTTAGAATCACTTGGTAATCTTGGCTCAAATGGTGATTCTATTAAATCTAAAGCTCTAGAGTTAAAAGCAGCGCTCACCAGCATCCTAAAGATTGCCTCTGATCAATCGAAAAGTATGACTGATGAATATTTGCAGCGACAAAAGAGACTAGAGGAAACGCTTCTGCAAACTGCAGAAAAGAAATCTCAGATTGAAAAAGAGTTAGTATTATTTTCAGCCAAGAAGGCAGAATCAGAACGGAGTCTCGATAATTATAAAAGCAAGAAATTGGAAGTTAATGAGTTGATCAGAAAATCTGAGGAGTTGAAATCAGCCTCATCAATTGAGTTAAGATCTCTGGAATCCCAGAAAAATAATTTAAAACTAGATCTTAGAACCTTTGAGGTTAATCTAGAAAATGCATCTATTATTTTAGAAAAAGCTGAGGTTAAAATTTCAGAAATCAATCCATCGGACTTTGCTTCGCTTGATCTAGCGAAACTAGAGAGTTCTCTTGCAGAAATTCAAAGCAGCATCTCAGCTCTATCATCCATTAACTTGGCAGCGCCAGATGAGTATCTTTCCAGGCAGAATAACCTCACAGAGTTACTTGAACAAACTGAGCTGAAAAAAAATGAAGCTGATGAACAGTTAGCCATCCTAATTCAAAAAAGTGCCTCTGCTGAGGGGGACTTAAATACAATTCGGCAAAAGCAATCTAAGGTGGATGAGTCTATTCGAGAAACTGAGAACAAGAAGTCTATAGCTGCATTAGATCTTAGGGCTCTTGAGGAACAGTCAAATAATTTAAAACTAGACTTCAGAACCTTTGAGGTTAACCTTGATAATGCTTCGCAAGCTCTTACAAGAGCAGGCCTTGCCATAGGAGATATCAACCCTGAAGAGTTTAAAGATATTGATATTTCTAATCTTGAGCAGTCCCTTGCAGGGGTTCAAGCTAAAATTATTTCACTTGGCGCCATTAATTTAGCTGCGCCTGATGAAATTGCAGAGGAATCTCAGCGCATGGAGGAGCTCGATGCTCAACTTGAAGATCTAAATGAGGCGCTTGAAAAATTGCAGGGTGCTATCAAGAAAATAGACGCAGAATCTAAATTAAAGTTTGATGAAAGTTTTAATGCAGTAAATTCTAAAATACAGGAGATCTTCCCTAAATTATTTGGTGGCGGAAAGGCTTCTTTAGAATTGCTCGAAGGCGATTCTCTCAATTCTGGCATTACATTGACAGCGCAGCCACCTGGGAAAAAGAATGCAACCATTTCTCAGCTCTCCGGAGGGGAAAAGGCAATGACAGCATTATCACTGGTATTTGCCTTGTTTGAATTAAACCCTGCACCTTTTTGCTTACTGGATGAGGTCGATGCTCCATTAGATGATTTAAATGCTACTAGATTTGTTGCCATGGTTGAGGAAATGTCGGATAGAGTTCAATTTATTTTTATTACTCATAACAAGATTTCTATGGAAAAAAGCGATCACTTAATGGGTGTCACTATGCAGGAAGCAGGCGTTTCAAGGGTTGTGTCCGTTGATGTTAAGGAAGCGCTCAAATTAGCCGCTTCTTAATGGTTTCTAATTCAGAAGTTTTTTTGATTGTTTCTGCCTCGCTAGTATTTCTTCTTATTTTATATATATTTTTTAAACCAATTTTTACTAGAAAACTTTCACAGACAAGCATTCAGGATTCTGAATCAATGCTATTTGATGGCAATGCAGAGCAAGGAACTCTGGGTTTTAATGATAGCGATGATCAAGAATCAATAGATCAAGCGCTTATTATTCTTAACTTAATCTCCATGGATAAATCAAACTTTGATATTGACCAGGTATTAATGCTCTTTAAAAATTTAGATGCAAGACATGTTGATGGATTCTTGAGTTATCGCGACGAAAGTGGTGCTGAGATTTTTAGAGTTGCAAGCGGAATTAATCCAGGTGTTTTAGAATTAGGCACTCAAACTCATATTTTGTTTATGGCGCTAGATCTCTATCAGGTTCGAGATCCTCTTAAGGGGCTGGAAAAGATGCTTGATGCTGCAACCAATATTTCAGAAAAATTACATGCCAGCATATGTGATCAGAATAGAGCACCTTTAAGTAAACAAATGATAGAGCACTATAAATCTAAGGCTCAAGAAATAAGTCATATCAAGTCGATTCGGAAGAATTCATAAAATGAGTGGCAGCCAGGAGCAATATAAAAAACTACAAAATGATATTCGCAATCATGATCATGCTTACTATATTCTTGATGATCCAGAAATATCTGATGGTGAATACGATGCATTATTTCAAAATTTATTAAAAATAGAGACAGATAATCCTGAATGGATTACCCCAGAGTCACCATCACAAAGAGTCGGAACTAAGCCAGAGACTGATTTTGCAAGCATCTCACATCGCAAGCAGATGCTGTCACTAGCAAACGCTTTTAATGAAAAAGATATTTATGATTTCCATGAACGGATGATTAAGAACCTTTCAAATACTACTAAGTTAAGATATTTTTGTGAACCTAAGATGGATGGTGCAGCAATATCTTTGGTTTACGAAAATGGTATTTTAATTCGAGGGGTCACCCGAGGGGATGGAAACGTTGGAGAAGACATTACTTCTAACATTAGAACTGTAAAGTCTATTCCCCTGACATTAAAAAAATCTAATGATGCTTTTCCAAAAATGATAGAGGTCAGAGGAGAAATTTTTATTACCAAAGCAGATTTCTTAAATCTAAATAGTGTTGCTGCACTAGAAGATCAAAAAGTCTTTGCAAATCCAAGAAATGCTGCTGCAGGAAGCCTGAGACAGCTTGATCCAATGGTTACCAGCTCAAGACCATTGGCTTTCTTTGCTCATGGTATTGGTTCATGCGATGGCAGTAATTTTAATTCTTTAGAAGAACTATTTAAAAGTTTTGCTGGCTGGGGCCTGCCTATTAATCAATTAAATAGATCTGTAGATTCAATAGAGGGATGTTTAGAGTACTTTCAAGAAATAGAACGCAGCAGAGACAAAATTCCTTTTGAGATTGATGGTGTGGTATTTAAGGTTGCTGATATTGCTGTGCAGAATAATTTAGGCGAAATTGCACGTTCACCCCGATGGGCTATTGCGCATAAGTTTCCAGCAGAGGAGGCAACTACAGAAATTATTGGTATTGATTTTCAGGTGGGTCGAACCGGGATACTCACTCCTGTGGCTAAGCTTAAATCTGTTAATGTTGGGGGAGTCAATGTAAGCAAATGCACTCTTCATAATATTGATGAGCTGCAAAGACTTGATCCAAGGATAGGAGATCAAGCGATCATTAAAAGGGCGGGCGATGTTATTCCCAAAATGATCAGAGTAATACCTTTAAAAAAATCCAGGGGATATCCGGTTTCAATTCCTAAATCTTGCCCTTGTTGCAATTCTAAGGTGGTTACTAACTCTCAATCCGATTGGCATGTTTTAAGCTCAGATAAAAAACCATTGAAGAAATTTTCCAGTTTATATGAGGCTAATCAATATATTGAAAATCATTCTTCTCAAGAGCTAGTAATAGAAGAGCAAAAAATTAATAGCCCTTTTATTAAATGCTCAGGAGACAATCTATGCCCTGAAATCATTCAAGGCAAATTTACACATTTTGTTTCTCGCAAAGCCATGGATATAGATGGCCTAGGTCAAGAGATACTAGCCACATTAATTCAAAAGAAATTTGTGAGAGAGTATGCAGATATTTTTAAACTTGAGAGCCATCGCATCCAACTAGCCTCGCTGGAACGTTTTGGAGAAAAATCAGTTGATAATATGATCAACTCAATTCGCCTTGCTTCTAGGGTTGATCTTTTTAGGGTGATCTACTCCCTTGGAATTGAGGAGGTTGGGGAAACAACTGCTAGAAACCTTGCCATGCATTTTGGAGCATTTAATGCGTTATCTGATGCTACTTTTGAGGAATTATTAATAATTCAGGACATAGGCCCAAGAGTTGCTTCAAAAATTAAAGACTACTTTGATGAACCAGGCAATCAAGAAATCATAGAGAATCTCTTGCCATTGCTGGAGATTATCTTGCCTAAATCCAAGGATGAAGAGAGGAGTAAATTAAGTGGTTTGCAAATTGCCATTACGGGGAAATTGATCTCAATGTCACGTGATGAGCTAAAAGATATGCTATTGGAGAATGGAGCAAAAGTTACATCCTCTATTTCAAAAAATACCAGCTATCTAGTAGCTGGAGAAAATGCTGGCTCTAAACTTACCAAAGCAAAAGAGCTTGATGTTAAAATCTTGGAAGAAAATGATATAGGTAGTTTTTTAAATGATCCAAAAAAATTCTTTTAGAGCCGCTATTCTCTTACCATTCTTGCTCGTATCTTGTGTAAGTTCTCCGCCTGAGCAACCAGACAATATCTGTAAAATTTTTAAAGAAAAGAAAAGTTGGTACAAGGCAGCAATCAAGACTGAAAAAAGATGGAAATTACCTCCCTATGTTTTGATGGCTTTTTTTCATCAAGAATCTAGTTTTCAGGCAAAAATTAGACCAGAAAGAAAAAAGCTTCTCGGTTTTATTCCGTGGTTTCGTCCCTCATCTTCTTTAGGCTATTCCCAGGCTTTAAAAAATACTTGGGAAGAGTACCAAAATGAAACTGGTAACACATGGTCCAGCCGAACTGATTTTGCTGATTCAGCAGATTTTGCTGGCTGGTATGCCAGCAAAGGTTTTTATCAAGGCTTTTCAGCCACTGACGCACGCTCTTTGTATCTTGCATATCACGAGGGTTATGGAGGATTTAAAAAAAAGACGTATCGTAAGAAGCAATGGCTCATCAATGTAGCTGATAGAGTTCAAGCTAGATCAGAGATGTACCAACAACAATATTGGGGCTGCGCTAAGGAACTGAAAAGGAAGAGGTTCTTCTTTTTTTAAACTACACCTCTAATATCTCTAGCTTTAATTCCTTGGCCTGATCTTTGAAACTTTCACCGGCCAAAATTGATCTTTTAGACTCTTTGGTAAGATATTTTTTATTTACTCTGACTAGATCTTCTATTGAGCAATTAATAATTCTTTGTCTAAACGCCAGGCGTTCGTCTATGTTGATATCCTCTAGATTAAAGTTAAAATCATTTTTTGCTTCACCAACTGGAGACAATGGTTTGTCTATCGACGAGACAACACCCAAAATAGCTTCTTCTAAATGCTGCTCATTAATTGAGGTTTTAGCCCATGAAATTGCATCTTCAAAGGCCTGAAATGTTTCTTTACATTTGGGATCTCGATATGAAAATAATTTAAATGTATTAGTGGCAGTATCATTTGAGGCGCCAGCACCATAGGCACCACCTTTTTCTCTAATCGCAGTATGAAGGAATCCATTTCTTAAAACGGTTGCTAGGACAGACAAAGCTGCAGAATCAGGGTGCTCTCTAGACACTCCCGCAAAAGCTTGAGCGCAGTAGCAGACTTGAGAGCCTGTGATCCAGGCTATTTGAGACTGGGCAGCATTAATTAATTGCTGTTCTTGCTTAGCCTGAGATGTTTCAAACTCTTCTAATTTATTCTTTAAGGCATCTTTTGAGCAAGCAGTAAAAATTTTATATGGTTTGCTAGAAACTTTGCTATGAATATTTTGAAGAATATTAATAATATAGCTGACATCTCCGTCTAGCTGAATCTTTGAAATTAATTCTTTTGCACGGTGAATCATCTGCAAGCCCGATATATGAAAAGAAGTAGTTGCTAAGGTATTTAATGAGCTGGCGGCTGAATTCATTGCCAGATAATGGCCATTTTGATTCAATGATTCATCATTTCTAGCAACAAAGATATTCAATAAATCTAATATTCTCTTCTCTTCATCGAATCTCACAGATTTTATGGTATCGAATATTAACTCTTCCATACCATTAAAATTCTCTTCAAGACATTTTGAGGCAATGCTTAAAAATAATGTTCCTAGCTCTGTGGGTTCTTTGGTTTGAAGTCTGATTGCTGCATTTATCCCGCCACTGATTTTTGATTGGTGAGCTTGAATTTCTTCGTATGATTTATCTTGGATACCAACTTCAGTGATAATAAATGTATATAAAGATGAAAATAATAATTCTTCATTAGTTAAGCTGCTGCAGGGGAAGAGAAAATCTGAATAAACTAGTCCATTTGTTCCAACTTCATAAATTGATCTGCTGCCAACTATTTCACTTGACTTGGAATACTCTCTTTTTAGAGGAATGTCTTCTATGGTGACCTTTGGTAGGAGGCTGGCATCATCATCTGCCTCTTGTCTTGTTTTTAGATCATCAGCAAGCTTCATAATTTTATTTTTGTCTAGATCTGTAAGAGTTTCTTCTTTTTCTTTCAGTGTAGAAGAGAAATATTCTTCAAGGTTGTCATTAAAGCTAGAATCAGGCTTCAGCTCATAAGTTAATCGATGAGAGTTTGCAAGCAAGGCAGACTCAATTAGACTTTCTATGTAACCTTCTTTGGCGATCTTTTCTTTGAGCTTGGTAAAGTTTCCATCTAAATCTAGCATCGATATAGGATCATCATAATGAATACACGCATTCATGCATCCAAGCATTAATTGCAATCCATATGGCATTCCACCACCAGATATTTCTCTTTGCCCAATTTCAAGTTGATGTAGAGCAGAAGAAATTAATTCTTTTGGAACACCATTCTTCACCAAATCTTGAAGGGTTGTAAGAATTAATTTTTCAATATTTTCTGCTTGATTAGCAGCAACTCCCTCTAAACCAGCCATAAAGACGATTTCTTTGTTGCTTGGTTCAATTCCAAGAAATGGGGAGGGCGATTTCCCAAGATCACTTTGTTCTAAAGCTTTTCTCAGGGGAGAGGAGGAATTATCAAGCAGAATATTAGACATGAAATACTTCTCCAATAAGTTTAATGGCTCATGACTATTGCCGAGCAACCAGCTTACAACTACATGATGATTCTCTTCATCTCCTGGTAGAGGTTGATAGGTGCCTTGAGCACTCACAGGAGCTGTAAAACTTTTAGCGGGCTGAATGACAAGCTTTTGTGAAGCTGGAGTAAATTTATCAAATACGTTCCGTTCTAAATGATCATGAATTTCATCAATCACCACATTGCCGAATGTGAAGAAAGTTGCATTGCTTGGATGGTAATGTTTTTGATGAAAGGCAACTAAATCTTCGTGCGTTAAGTCAATAATTTTTTCTGGATCTCCACCACTATTGTGATGATAGGTAGTTTCCTCAAAAAGGTGTTTGGACATTCCATGCCATAATTGATCTGTTGGCGAGCTCATAGCGCCTTTCATTTCATTAAAAACTACTCCTTTTATTTCAAGGTTTTGATTGGAGTCGAGTTCTAGTCTGTGGCCTTCCTGGGAAAAATCTAAAGGGTCTAATTTTGGAAAAAAAGCTGAATCGACATATACATCAAGTAAATTCTGAAAATCTTTATCATTTTGAGTAGCAAACGGATAGGCCGTCCAATCACTTGAGGTGAATGCATTCATGAATGAGTTTAAAGATCGCCTGATCATCATAAAAAATGGATCGCGGACAGGGTATTTCTCAGAACCGCACAAAGAAGTATGTTCCAAAATATGAGCCACACCAGTTGAATCTTCTGGGATGGTTCGAAATGCCACCATAAATACTTTCTCATCATTCGGTGAATCCAAGTGAATATGCTGTGTTTCAAACTGAGAATGCTGATAGATCTGTGCATTCACATTTAGTAACTCAATTTCTTTAGATTCTTTTAGTTCAAACATAGCTTTTCATGAAAAGTAAATGCATTATATTAGACATATTAACAACAGATTACTATTACAAATGACATATAAAAAGTATCCATTTATTGCCGGTATATTATTTTTCTTTTCTGCGTGTACTTCTTCACCATTTGTAGAATTAAATAGCAGAGATAACTTTCAGCTTGAGAATGCTACTGAATTTTCATTGTCTTTAAATCGAGATAATTTACCAGTTGAGATGGATCCGATTTTAATTGAAAACCTAGGCGAGGCAGTCACAAACTATCTTGAAGGAACGGGACATAAATCCTCTGCAGAAGCCCCAATCATTATTGAGCTGAGCGTTGCAAGTAAAGATAAGATTAAAGTTGATGATTTTCGTTACTATGGTTATCCAATTCATAGATCATACTTGTACGATTCTGATCGAATTAATACAGTTCCTGAGTTTTACTTAAGAATCTCAATTAAAGATGTTGATCAAGATAAAACTTTGTGGACTGGTTTAACAAAGTGGAGAAAGGGATCAAGTTTCGCTCCTGTGGACATGCCCTCAGCAGAGTTATTGATAGAAAATCTGCTGGCTAATCTATAAATCGCATTGGATCGATTGATAGGGCAATTCCAGTAGAAATAGGGTTTGGAGACTGGCTGATTTGAGAGGCGATGAGCTCTCCCATTAATGGTGCCAAGCTAAATCCTCGACTGCCCAAAGCGCCGATAGCATAGATATTTTGATGATTAGATATTTTGCCTGCAATGGGCAGCCTGTCTTTGCTGCCTAGCCTGACTCGCGCCTGAGTTAGCGCCCCATCAACAGACCCTAGATTAATTTTAAAATTGCTCTCTGTTCGTGCAATTAAATCATTGGTTGCTTCAGAAGAGGGGAGAAGATCTTGAAAATCTTTTTGATGAGTGGAGCCAATCCATGTCACGCCATCAATAGAGGGCAAGATATATCCCTCGGAATTAATTGGAAGTGAACAGGCAATATCCCGACTATTTTTTAAACCTACAAGCTGACCCTTTGAAATTTTTAAACTAGGCATTACATTCAATAATCCTGCGCCGCTAGCAATCACAACTGCATCATATTGGCTATCATTTTTTTGGTTTGAGAAGTTTAAAGATATTTTGGAATTATTTTCATAGGTATTTTCAAAGCAATGCTCTGTATAAATTTTAATCTTTTCATGTTTAAGCAAAGCTTGGCAAAGTGATTGAGGAAAAAGATACCCACCTTGCAAAACTTTTAAGCCTTTGGATTCTAATTTAAATTTTTTTTTCATTTCAGCTTCAGTGAACTCTTGAAAAATATCTTTTCTATCTAGCCCTATCATTTGTTGCAGCCAATCTTCTTGGTATTCATTAAAATGTGAGAAAAGCAGCCCAGTTCTTTTGTATTCATTTTGAAATTTCGAGTAAAGGCGATCGGCAAAAAAGTAACTTTGAGCAATCAAATGAGCATAAGAACTATTGTTTGCAGAAAATCTAGGATACATGGCTGCAACTGGATTGCTTGAAGTGCCGCATGCAGCTTCTTGGCCATATTCATATACATCAACTTGCATTCCATGATTTGCAGCAGCATGAGCAGCACTGCTACCAGCAATGCCTGAGCCGATTATGGCAATCTTTGATAGCGCATCAGAAGATGAGTTTTGAGCATGCTTTCTAGGTAATATTTTACCAATGAGTTTATGTCTTTTATTTCCAAACCCCTTAACTTTGGAGACGTCGTAACCAAATTTTATGAAATTTCTTTTTACGAATCCCGCTGATGTAAAAGTCCCAAAGGTTGCCTGATTAGAAGATAGTAAAGCAACAAGCTGGCTAACTGAGCTGTTCCACATAGCCTGATTCTTCGCGGGATCAAACCCATCTAAATACCAAGCATCTATTAGATTGTTTGAAAATCCAAGAAGGTTCTGCAAAGCAAACTCTGCATTATTTTGAATAAGTGTGAGCCGAATATTTAATTCAGGTAACTCTATTCGTTGCATGTCATTGTGTACAGGTGAGTAGTGACTTAAAAAATACTCACCAACTTCATTCAGTTCTGGAAAATTCTTAAGCACTTTTGATATTTCTTCTTTTGACGGTAAGGCTTCTTCAATGGAAACATAATTTAAGACTTCAGGAGAGGACTTACATTTGGATTGATTCCAAATCATTGCAGTGACAAAAAAATTTAAACCAAACCCAAAGCCTAACTCCCCTATGGTAAGTTTTTTAGATTGCTTAAATCGATATTCAAGATTATTGGGAGTTATAAAAATATCTTTAATTTCTTTAATTGCATCGGCTTGAAAAAATCTATCATCATAGCTATGAGAGTATGGCAAACCGTCAATCCAATCTATCTCTTGCCGTTTAGTTTCAAATGGGTTCTTATAAACGCTATGATGTATCGGCATTAGGAGACGCTCATGAAATTAATTTTTAATTTTTCTTATCTATTTATTATAGGTGGTCTTTTTATCTCATGCTCAAAAACAGACCCATTACCTATTGAGCATAAAAATGATGATCTGTTGGTACAAGATCTGTACGAACACTCTAAAGAATTTATACAAAATATTTATTCATATGATAATGGCATTCATGCAGCCATTGGTTACGGAATAGCAAACTCCTATATGGTTGAAGGCGAAAACGGCAATATTATAATTGACGCAACTGACAGTGTGTATCAAGCAGAAAAAGTGTATGCAAAGTTTCAAGCAATTAACAGCAATCCAATCTCCGCAATTATTTATACTCATAATCATGCAGATCACACCTTGGGGGCAAGTTACTTCGTTGATCAGCAATTAGATGCACCCTTAATTATTGCTCACGACTCGACTGCAAAAGCAGTTGAGAAACTTTTTGGTATTTTAAATCCTATTATCTCGTCTCGCTCCTCCAAAATGTTCGGCACTCAACTTCCAGAATCAGAAGTAGTTAATGTGGGAATAGGTCCATTTCTCAGTGCTGGAAAAAGCGCTCCTGGCTATGTGAAGCCCACTCTGACATTCAAAGACGAATTAAAAATAACGCTTAGTGGAATTGCCTTTGAGTTTTACCATGCTCCGGGAGAAACGGACGATCAAATTTTTGTTTGGCTCCCTGAGCTTCAAGCCTTATTTCCCGGCGATAATATATATAAAACTTTTCCAAACCTTTATACCATTAGAGGTACATCACACAGAGATGTTAGCGCCTGGGTGAGAAGTTTAGATCATATGATTTCATTGCAGCCAAAGCATTTATATCCCAGCCATACTCGTCCTTTATCAGGCTTAGATGTATTAGATGTTCTAACCCTTTACAGGGATGGAATTCAGTTTGTGCATGATCAAACTATTAGGCTCATGAATTTAGGTTTTTACCCTGAGGAGATCATTGAGCAAATAAGTCTCCCACAAAATATTATTTCATCTCCATTTTTTAATGAGTTTTATGGCACAGTGAGATGGTCGGTTAGAAGTATTTTTAATGGTTACCTGGGCTGGTTCTCAGGTAATATTTCTGAACTTGATCCCACTTCAATCTCCAAAAAAGCCGAACTTATGTCAGAAATGATCGGCGGTTCCGATAATCTGTTTCAGGAGCTAGAAAAAGCAGTCACTAACGAAGAAATGCAATGGGCACTTGAGCTATCCGATCTGTTGATTGCTCAAAAGTACAAAACCAAAGAAGTTATGGCTTTAAGGGCTAAAGCAGCTTATTTTATTGGCAGAATGTCTTCAAATCCAAATAAAAGGAATTACTTTTTAAGTGAAGCTCAAATATTAAGAGATGGAGAAAAAGAGAATCTAGACGTTAGACCCAAAGCAAGCATGTTAAAAGAGGTTCCAATTGATATGTTTTTTGAGGTGTTAAGTGTTCGACTCAATCCTTCAAAAGTTTCAGCATCTGAAGTTACTAATGCATGTTTTACTTTTTCATCTGGAGCTATCATAACCATTACAATAAGGAATAAAATTGCTCAGATAACCAATCAAATTCCTGATGAATGTGATCTTCAAATCAGCACTTCAGAAGACACATTTAAGCAGGTTCTAGCTGGGCTTAAAAACCCCGTGACTGCAATTGCAAGTCAAGAACTAACAGTTAATAAGAATGTTGAGTTTATTAAATTACTTTCTAAGTTTACGCCTTAGTTGGTATATCTTTAAACGCTAAGCCTTTATCAGCCCTAGGATCTTGAGGAAGCCCAAGAACTCTTTCAGCAATAACATTGCGCAGGATCTCATCTGTTCCACCTGCAATTCTCAACCCAGGAGCGCCAAGCCATGCTCCTTGAAAAGAACTCATGCCATTGTCATCATCGATAAGCATCCCAGCCATATCCCCTGAATCAATGCCAAAGTTTCCAATTGATTGAAGTTTATTGGCACTAACAATTTTTGTAATAGAAGCCTCTGGTCCAGGTGCCTCGCCCTTAGATAAAGCTGAGATTGTTCTAAATTTAGTATATTTCAAGCCATTCGCGTCACAGAACCAGTCTGCCAATCTTTCTCTAACAGCATCATTTTTAATTAATGTCTCGCCAGCATCATCTTTGGTCTTAGAAAGAGTTAAAGCTTCTTCTATGTCAGCTCCACGAGCATCGCCTACAGCAAGTCTCTCGTTCATTAAGGTTGTGATTGCAACTTTCCAGCCATCTCCAATTTCTCCAAGCCTTTGAGAGTCAGGTATCCTAACATCATCAAAATAGACTTCATTAAAACCAGAGCCACTGCCAGATTGACCGGTAATCTGCTTAATCGGCTTCACAGTTATTCCCGGCGACTTCATGTCCACAAAGAAGAAAGTTAAGCCTTTATGTTTTGCTAAATCAGGGTCATGCCTGACCACTAAAATACCAAAATCAGAATAGTGAGCTCCTGAGGTCCAAACTTTTTGACCATTTATAATCCAATCATCTCCATCTTTCTCTGCCTTGCTTCTTAAGCCGGCTACATCTGATCCAGCTGCTGGCTCTGAAAAAAGCTGACACCAAATTTCTTTTCCTTGTGCCATAGGTGCAAGATATCTATTTTTCTGCTCTTCAGTAGAGTACTGCATCATGACTGGACCACACATACCAAGACCAATTTCAAAAATTCCACCAGGCACATTAAACTTTGCTTCTTCTTGACCCCAAATAATTCTCTCAATTGGTGAAGCCTCAATGCCACCAAATTCTTTCGGCCAATGCAGCATTGCCCAGCCTGCATCATATTTTTTTTGCTGCCATTCTTTGGCAGTTTTTAAGTGACTTTCAAGCGAAGATTCTGCATTCATATTTACTTTTTCTGCTTTAAGCTGTGCATTAGCCTCTAACCATTCTCTGCACGTAGCCCTAAATTTTGCTTGTTCTGGTGTGTCGTTAAAATCCATAAATTACTCCTTAACTAATGTGTTTGTTTTTTCTAAATTTTGAACTAGCTTCTCTTTCCATGAAGCCTCTGATCCTAAAAGCACAGAAAGAACCTTTGAGCGCTTGTAGAATAGGTGACAATCATATTCCCAGGTAAACCCATTGCCGCCATGAGTTTGAATATTCTCCTTGGAACATAATTGAAAAGCTTTTGTTGCACTTACTCTAGCTGTTGCTGCAGCCAGAGAAAGCTCAGAAGATTCAGAGGACAATGCCCAAGCACCGTAATAGCAGTTTGATTTCGCAAGGGTAATAGCAATGTACATATCAGCAAGCTTATGTTTGATAGCCTGATAAGAACCAATTTGTCGTCCAAAAGCAAATCTTTCTAGTGAATAGGCTTTGGCCATATCTAAAGCGGCTTGTGAGCCACCAACTTGCTCAAAAGCAAACAAGACAGCGGCTTGATCTAGAAGATGCTGAATATAATTCCAGCCCTCACCAGATTGCCCAATAAGAGTTGATGGAGTGTTGTTGAATTCAACTTTATAAAATGACTTAGAAGTATCTATATTTTTTTGAGGCGTGACGGTGATAGAGGAGTCCTGCAGATCTGCAAGCCTTAACTCTATTCCTTGAGATGATTTTGCAACCACAATCATGTGCGATGCCATCCCAGCATCCGGCACAGCAATCTTGATACCATTTAGCTTATCGGCGGAAATATTTACTTGAATATTTTCTTCAGTGGCCTGATGAGAATCTTCTGCAATTCCATAGGTCCCAATTACTTCTCCAGTAACTAATTTTGGCAGCAATTCCTTCTTTGTGTCTTCGCTTGCGTATTTTATTAGCGCTTCAGTAAAAAAGTAGACCGATGAAGCAAATGGTACTGGTGCGAGAGATCTGCCTAGCTCTTCAGCTACGACACATAATTCAAGATGGCCAAGTCCAAGCCCTTCATATGCTTCGGGAATTCTAATGGCTGTCCAGCCAAGCTCAACAATCTTATTCCATAATTCATGATCTGCATCTTGAGACTGATCCATAACATTTCGAGCATTGCCAAGCCCACCTTCTTTTTCAAAAAATTTTCTTGCTTCTTCTTGAAGATATTTTTGGTCGTCTGAGAAATCTAAATTCATAATAGTATTAAATTGTTTTAGGTTAAGGCTTATAATAAAAGCTCATATATTAGAACATATTATTTAATACAATTTAACCAGCTAATTATTTCTCACAATGGCCATTAAAATTTCAGCATCAAAAGAAGAGCAAACCATGGGAAATAAAAATTCTAGCGGTTTATTTCTTGGGGTTGTTTTTGTTTTATTGCTTTGCGGCATTCTTGCTTTGTCTCTATGGGTGAGCGAGATATCACGCTCATCAAATCAAATCAATGAGCTCGTTGAATCAAGACTTGCTATTCTTGAAGAGCAATTACAACTTGCTGATTCTACCTCCACTGAATTTTTAAGCGATATTAATACCCAATTGCAATTCCTGGATAAAGAAATTAGAAAGTTATGGGATCTGAGCAATAAAAGAAACAAAGCTAATATCTCAAAACTTACCCTAGATATGTCCAAGCAATCAAAATTATTAAAGGATATTGCTATAACCCAAACCAACGATCAAAAAAATATTCAAAAAATTGATGAGCATCTAGAAAAATTAGACCAGGCTGTGAAAAAACTTACACAATTAAATCAAAGCAATAGCAGCACAGAGGCTAAATTTCTTGAGCTTAATAGGAGCCTTTTGCTTTTAGAGGAAACAGTTCAGGCTTTTGATTCCTACAGAAAACAAAACAATGAGTTAATGCAAGACTTGCAATTGCAGGTATCAAGCATTAATACAGTAAATCAATAAAATTTACTTTTAAGTAAAAAGTTTGGGGTTTGAGCAAAAAACAGGTATATTTTCATAAAAACATTCTTCAATTATGGGGGGGAACCATGAAGAGACTATTAAGCCTATTAACTGTTGTGACTTTTGTTGCAATCCCGAATTATTCTTATGCGCAAAATGCTGAGTTAGTTCTAGAAGAGGTTGTTGTTACAGCAACTAAGAAAGAAGAAAATGTTCAGGACATTGCTCAGACTGTTAACGCAGTAACAGGAAGCACTCTTGATGATTATCAGATCAGAGATTTGAGTGAATTAGCTCAAGTTGTTTCAGGTGTTGAATTTACTAAAATTGATCCAAGACGGGCGACCATTATTATGCGTGGTCAAAAACTTGATCCAGATGGCGGAAACGATCAACCTATCCAGGGATACATCGATGAGGTTCCTCTTAGAGCTCAAGACGTATTTTCTCAAATGTACGATACGGAGCGTGTAGAAATACTAAAAGGTTCTCAAGGTACTTTGCAGGGAGTTGTTAGTACAGCTGGAGCAATTCAAATTTATACTCGATCCGCTCAAGTGGGAAGTGGCGAGAAAAATGGCTATGTTAAGACAATGTGGGCCGATAACATGACTTCAATGGTTGAAGCAGCTAGCGATCTTCATTTAACTGATACTCTTTCTATTAGGGTTGCAGGCCTAAGGAACACAACTGATGGAAATGAAATTCGAAACATTAGAACCCAAGTTAACGAATCTCATAATTTTGATTCAGGTCGCATCAGTCTCTCATGGCAGCCTTCAGATGAACTAAGTGTTAGATTTAAGTATCAAAACAGCGAAACAGATTCTATTTACCCTCAACCTGTAGCAGGATCTAATGGAACTCCTTCATACGAACAGGTAGTAAATGGTTATATTGGTGGTATTGCAATGGCAGAAGCTTTTGGACTAGCGCCAGCTGGTTCAGCAGCTCAGTTAGCTTTCTTAAATAGACCTACTTACACTGATATTCCTGCTGGTGGCCTAAAGGCTTCTGATGGAGTAGCTTTGCACTTTCACAACCCAAGACAAAATAACAGCGCTGAGATTCATAACTTAATGATTGATTATGATATGGGCAGTCATGCACTCGCTCTAAGATTCTCTAACTCTCAAAACGATGCCATGGGCCTTATTGATAGAGATTATGCGGGAGCTTATGTGTATGGTTATCCTCAAGAAGTTCGAACCAATACAGGTATCGAGACTGTTGAAATGAGAATTTCAAATCAAGACAGCGATAAGCTTGAATACACAATTGGTTTCTTCTCAAGAGACTCTCAGACTTTTACAACCGCTGACTTAGATCGCTCCTTTAGTATTACTGAAGTTGCGCCTGGGATGTTCAAACCAGCTGTTGGATTTGATTATAAAACCCCAAATCAAGCCTGTAATGCTGCAAGAGCTGCTCCAGGTTCAATGGCAGCTAAGAGTTGGGTTTTAACTTGTATGGAAATTCCTTTGGACAACAAAACAGAGGCTTATTTTGCAAACTTTAAATACAATCTAACTGATAAAACTTTTGTTCAATTTGGTTTCAGAGAGCAAGAGATCATTGGTTATAGAGCTCAAAACCTATACCTTCCTTTGACAGCTCTCTTGACTCAAGCTGATGGTGGTGGGATGACTATTCCAAGAATAGCTGCCGCAGATCAAAACTCTAATGTTGATTCAACTACAGGAAGTTTTAAAATTGGTCATTACATCAATGAAGATATGTTGCTTTATGTAACTACTGAGACTGGCTTCAGGAGCCCAGGACTCACAATTTCTCCTATTGCTATTAACCCATCTTTATTAACTTTTGTTGAAGAAGAAAGTGACATGACTGAGATTGGTATGAAAGGAACATTCATGGATGGCAGATTAAGAATAAATGCTGCTTACTTTGACTACACAATTGATAATTTCCAATCTAAGTGGGACAACGTTTCTGCTAGAGAATACACAAGAGCCGGCGCCGGCAATGTGACTCAAGTTCAAGGCGGTATTTTTACTAACAACGATGCTGAAGTTTCAGGTATAGATATTGAATATGCATACGTTGTAAATGAAAATACAGTCTTAGGTGGAAGCTATTCATCTAATGACAGCGAGTACGCTGCTGGTTCTATCGGTTATGCAAATAATCCAGCTGACACTGGCTTTGCAGGTGCTACTCAAGATGTGAGCGGCACACCGGTAAGTGACGCTGCTGAGTCATCATTAAACTTCTACCTAGATCATACTACTCCAGCATATTGGGGCGGCGAAAGATACACTCGATACAACGTGAGTTGGAGAGATGAGAGAACAAGTGCTATTAATTCAGACGTAAAAATTAAAGCGTTGTACCTTGCTAATATTATTGTTGGATGGAGATCTGCCGATGATGTTTGGGATGCCAGCTTCTTTGTAAAAAATATTACAGACGATGTTGATCTATCAAACATTCAAGGGTACTACTCTGATTACGCATTACCTGGTGGCAGTGGCTTAGCCTCTAAGTTCTATGCAGGTAACACTAATATGGGCAGACAAATGGGAGCTCAGCTCGTATACAACTTTTAATAAGTTGGTCTATTAAGACTTATTTTAAAACGGCAACTTAGGTTGCCGTTTTTTTTAGATATCTATTTATCATGATAAAAATATTTTTTTTACTTTCCTTGACCGTTTTATCGCAATTTATTGATTCTAATGAGAGGGAGCCATACTTAGCTGAAGATAGAATGCCATGCGATGTGCACGTACAAAATCGCATACCTCTTTTTGGTGATCTGCATGTTCATACAGCACTCTCACTTGATGCGAATACACAAGGCACACTTAATACCCCAGATGATGCATATAGGTATGCGAAGGGCCAATCTTTGTATCTTCAACCCTATAGCCCTGACGGAACCAGCTCTCGCACCTCTAGACTGAATAAGCCTTTAGATTTTGCAGCCGTAACAGATCATGCAGAACTTCTTGGTGAAGTAAGGATGTGTGTAGATAACAAGTCATCAAAATATAGCAGCTTGCAGTGCAAGGCATATCGGAATTTCCCCAAATTAGCTTATTTTTATATGAACGCTAAAGCTAGCATGAGAAAACCTTTAGGGTTTTGTGGTGAATCAAGAGAATTCTGTTTAGATGCTGCACAAGCTCCATGGCAAGAAACTATTCAGGCTGCCGAGAAACACTACGACAGAACAAGCAATTGTAAGTTCACTTCTTTTGTAGGATATGAATGGACTGGCGCAGCATACTCAGGGAATAACCTTCATCGAAATATTATTTTTAATAATTCAAATGCACCAATGGAGCCTGTAAGTTTTTATGAAGCTCCAACCAGAAAGGAGTTATGGAATCTTTTAGATCAAACCTGTTCTGAGAACTGCGACTATGTGGTGATTCCTCACAATTCAAACTTAAGCAATGGCTATATGTTTGAAGAGCCTGATCAAGATGAATTACTGATACAAAGCACCAAAGAACCTTTAGTAGAGATCTTTCAACACAAAGGAAGCTCGGAGTGCAATATTGACCCTAATGATCCCTTGTGTAATTTCGAGCAACTTCCCTACAAAGACTTTCGTTCAAAGTTTCAGAATGATCTTTCCTCATCTCCTGACTCTAGTTTTGTGAGAGAGGCATTGGGTAATGGCTTGCTATCTCAAGAAAAACAGTCAATTAACCCTTTAAAGTTTGGAATCATTGCCAGTACTGACACTCATTTGGGAACACCGGGCGCTGTTGATGAAACTTCATTTTCAGGTCATGGTGGTGCTGGCAAATCTTTTAAATCATCAATCCCTGCAGGCTTGCCAGATGATATTGAGTTTAATCCTGGAGGCTTAGCGGTGGCTTGGGCAGAAGAGAATTCTAGAAGTGCTATTTTTGATGCCTTTCAGCGCAAAGAAGTTTATGGAACATCGGGTCCACGCTTTATTGTTCGTTTTTTTGTTGGCGATAATCTAGATAAAAACATGTGCAATAACCCTGATAATATTTCGTATGCTTACGCTAACGCAACACCAATGGGAGGAACGATTTCCTCTGATTCTCTTGCTCAGCCATCAATTTTTATTTCTGCAAGTGCCGATAGTTCTATCAAGGATCAATTTATTGAAAAACTTCAAGTTGTTAAAGGCGTTGTAAGAAATGGCGAGCTTCTAACTTCTGTTCATGATGTTGGCGTGACCGATACTCAATCTAAACTAGATATTTCTAACTGTGAAGTTACTGGTTCTGGAGAGAAGGCTATGTGCAGTGTATGGAATGATCCTAATTTTAATAGTTCTGAAAATGCTTATTATTACGTCAGAGTTGTGGCAAATAAATCTTGTCGATGGTCTCACAATCTTTGTTTACAAAATCCTGAATATTGCGAGGCAGACTCAGATGCATCAATACCCAAGGTCATTCAAGAACGGGCTTGGACTTCTCCTGTTTGGCTCGAATCAACATAGCCTGTTTGACAGGTCTAGGATAAATATGTTCCCCTATAACCATGAATAAATTAGCTCTACAGTTATTTTTAGTTTTGGCATTTATTCCAATCGCCATTCTTATTAGCTCAATTATCATTACTCTTGCACCCTTATATTGTTGGGGGCTTGCGATTAATGCATACAGATTTGGGAATACTAAAGAACTTTATTTTTGGTTAGCCATGGGAGTTGTTGCTTTCTTTTTGGCTCTGTTTGTTTTGGGAGTTCTCTAAATGCTAAAGATTTCTATTTTATTTTCAGCACTTTGCTTGTTCGTAATTGGCTGTTACGTGATGTTTAAGCCTGATTTGTCTGATTTAGGATTCATCCCTGTTATTGCAACTAATCCAGAGACTGCATCAGAATTTAGGTCCTTATTTGCTGGTTCATTTATTGCTTATGCATATCTTTTGGTGAGATTTACATTTTCCTATAACTCTCTCTCCATTGCTGTTGTGATTGCATACATTATGGGATTTATTGCAATTGGTAGGTTGGTGAGTTTTTTCTATGAAGGCTTTAATACATTTGGCCTCTTTGTATTTCTTGGAGAAATTTTCTTAATGATAGTCTTATTAATGGCTCACAGAAAAAGAAAGAATGAGATTCCATATTTCTAAAAATTTCCATATCAATAAAACTACTTAACATTTCTGAATTCTGTAATATAATTCTTTTTCTTTACGGGGATGTGATGGAACTGGTAGACATGCTTGGCTTAGAACCAAGTGCCGAAAGGCGTGGGGGTTCGACTCCCTCCATCCCTACCAATTATTTTTTAGCTTTAAACTACAATCAAGATCACCTAAGGTCTTCTGCAACATGAAAGATCAAAATCACCTTTTAAACGATCAACAAGCCATAGAAAGGATTTTTGATCACATTGATAATAATACAACCGATCTTGGTGATGAGGTTTGGAGAGAGCCAGTCGAGAATTATTTTTCTCAAGAAAGATTCAATCAAGAAATTCAATTACTGAGAAGATTGCCAGTTCCTTTTTGTCCCTCTGCAGCTCTTCCTGAAAAGGGTAGCTATATTGCAAGGCAGGCGTCTGGAACACCGCTATTAACAGTTAGAGGTGATGACGGGATAGTCAGGTCATTCATCAATGCATGCAGGCACAGAGGCATGCAAGTTGCTCAAGGAAGCGGTTGTTCTAATAAAGCATTTGTTTGCCCATATCATGCTTGGTCTTATAGCCTAGATGGCAAATTAAAAAATATTCCAGGCGAAGAGGCTTTTCCTGGAATTGACAAGAATGACAATGGTCTTGTGGAAGTCGAGGCAGTTGAGAAAGGTGGGATCGTATATGTTCAACAAGAGGGCTCGATAGAGAAGAATTTTATCGACAATGTTTTAGATTACTTTCAACCTGAACAAGAGATGTTTGATCATAGTGAGGCAAACGATGAAACTAATTGGAAGCTTTTAACTGAAACCCTTCTTGAGGGCTACCATATCAAATCGCTGCATAAAAAAACTTTTTTTCCATATGGTCTAGATAACATCAATTTAGTAGAAACTTTTGGTCCTAACTCTAGAGTTATCTTTCCATTTAGGCGCATTGAAAAACTTAGAGAAATTAAACCTGAGGACAGAAAAATTGATGGAACAGTGACCAAGGTTTATCACCTTTTTCCAAATGCTAGTGTTTCCATGCTATCTAAACATTCAAACCTAACTGTGATGGAGCCAATTGCACCCAATGAAGTCAGAACAATCACATACTCAATGGCCAATGTTAATAGTTCAGGCCAGAGAGTCTCGAATGAAGACGCTCAAAAAGATCTAAAGTTTGTTAATGAGCAGGGTCAAAGTGAAGATAGGGAAGCTGCCACAGCAATCTTTAAAACAGTCACAGCAAAAGCAAATTCACATCTAACATTCGGATATTTTGAGAAGGCCATAGTTAATTTTCACCAGCATTTAAACAAAATGCTGTTGGTATTATTGTTGATTTCTTTCTAACCAAAATTTTACTCTTCTATTAATGTAACTCTCTCAAAGCTTTGTTACTATTAAGTCTATGAAAAATTTACCACTGTCACTGCTGTCACTTCTTTTTATTTTTTCCTGCTCCGAGAATGATTCTTACTCTGCTAGAGTTTTAAATGCAGATACGGAAAATGAATCATGGCTATTGCACGGAAGAACTTATGATGAATCTCGCTTTAGCCCTTTAAAAGATATTAATGATTCTAATGTTGCAGGCTTAGGTCTTGCGTGGTCATTTGAAACAGGCACAAACAGAGGCCATGAGACGACTCCAATCGTTGTTGATGGAATGATGTTTATTTCAGCGCCTTGGAGCGTAGTTTTTGCTCTAAATCCGATCACAGGAGAGAAAATTTGGTCTTTTGATCCTCAGGCAGATAAAGCTTGGGCCCGAAATGCTTGTTGTGATGTTGTGAATCGTGGCGTCGCAGTTTGGGAAGATCAGGTTATCATTGCCACCATAGACGGTCGATTAATTTCTTTAAATAAAAATTCAGGCGAAGTGAACTGGGATGTTCTAACCATTGATAAATCCAAACCCTACACCATCACCGGCGCCCCAAGAATCATTGATGGAAAAATCATTATTGGTAATGGAGGTGGTGAGTATGGCGTTCGAGGTTATATCTCTGCCTATGACGTTCAAGATGGGTCCATGTTGTGGAGATTCTTTACTGTTCCGGGAAACCCTGATGAGCCATTTGAATCTGAGGCCTTGGCTAAAGCAGCTGAAACTTGGTCTGGAGGTAAATGGTGGGAAGTTGGTGGAGGGGGAACTGTCTGGGACTCAATGGCATATGACCCTGATTTAAACCTTCTTTACATAGGCACAGGCAATGGTTCCCCTTGGAATAGATACGTTCGAAGCCCAGGTGGAGGAGATAATCTTTACCTTTCATCTATAGTTGCGATTAACCCGGATGATGGAGAGTATGTATGGCATTACCAAACCACGCCAGGCGATAGCTGGGACTATACTGCCACGCAACATATGATTCTTGCTGACATAGAGATTGATGGAGCATTAAGAAAAGTTATCATGCAGGCTCCAAAAAATGGTTTCTTTTATGTCATAGATAGAACATCAGGAGAATTTATCTCTGCCAATAATTTTGTTCCAATGAACTGGGCATCTCATGTAGACCCAGATACCGGCAGGCCAGTAGAGATTCAAGAAACCAATCATAAGTCTCAACCAGCACTAACAACCCCAGGTCCTCTGGGTGGTCATAACTGGCATCCAATGTCATATAGCCCCAAAACAGGCCTTGTGTATATTCCCGCTCAAGAAACGTTATTTATCTATTCAACTAATAAAGAGTTTGAATATAACCCAGGGACTTGGAATACAGCTCAAATTAATGAAATGACTTACTTACCAAAAGATCCAGATGAGCTTGCTATGGTCGACTCTGCAACCCTAGGTTATTTGCTTGCATGGGATCCGATAGCACAAAGAGAAGTTTGGAGAGCCCAATACAAAAGACCTTGGAGTGGAGGCGTCCTATCAACCGATGGTAATTTGGTATTTCAAGGAACTTCAGATGGTAGATTTGTAGCTTATGCTGCAGATAGCGGAGATTTATTGTGGAGCATGGATACTGGTCAAGGAATTGTTGCTCCTCCAATTACCTACAAAATAGATAATGAACAGTATGTTGCTGTTCAAGTGGGATATGGTGGTGTCTATGCTTTAATGGGAGGTTTTGAAGCAGCCAATGAGAATCCTGAAAGGGATGGAAGAATGATGGTTTTCAAAATGGGTGGCGACAAGTTAGAAAAGCCTGTTAAAACGATAGTACAGATGAATCCTACGGTAGTTGAGATGAACTCTGATGCGCTCACTATTGCCCGAGGAGAGTATGAGTATTATGAGCATTGTGGGGTTTGTCATGGATTGGATGCTATTGGAGGAGGGGTCCTTCCTGATTTAAGAATGCTAGATGCGCAATCCAATGCTTCATTTTTGGGTAGCGTCCTTGGTGGAGTTCATGGGAGTGGAATGGCTTCTTTCAAAGACGTCATAACTACAGAGCAAGCCACACAAATTCATGAATACATTAAGTCTCAAGCAGTTTTAACTGGTATCTCAGAGGCAGCCGAGCAGTAAACTGCATTACTTTGTAATCTATGGTTTATAATGGACCATGGATAATAAATATGACATAGCCAAAGACTGGCTGCCAAGGTATACAGGTATGCCTGTTGATGATTTTGGAGACTACATACTCCTTACTAATTTTCAAAATTATGTAGAACAATTTGCGGAAAGATTTGATGCTGATATTCAAGGTGAAAATAAGCCTATGTCGTCTTGCACCAATTCTGCTGGCTTGAGCATTATTAATTTTGGAATAGGCTCTCCTAATGCAGCAACAATTATGGATTTGTTGGTTGCTCGAAACCCTAAGGGAGTATTGTTTCTTGGTAAATGTGGCGGACTTAAAGAAACTTCAGAAATTGGAAATCTTATTCTGCCCATTGCTGCAATTAGAGGCGATGGAACTTCCAATGATTATTTTCCACCAGAGGTCCCGGCTTTGCCATCATTTAAACTGCATAAATTTGTCTCTGACAAGATCCTAGATTCAGGCACTGATTATCGAACGGGAGTTATTTACACAACAAATAGAAGAGTTTGGGAGCACGATAAGGCATTTTTAAAAAAGCTTAAAAAGACCACTGCGATTGGAATTGATATGGAGGTAGCAACAATTTTTATTGTTGGTCATTACAATGAAATTCCTCGAGGAGCTTTGTTGCTAGTGTCGGATGTACCTGTAACTCCGGATGGGGTCAAAACAGAAGCATCAGATAAGGCAGTTACATCTAAATGGGCAGATCAACATTTAGACATAGGGATTCAGGCAATGACTAACATAGGTCAAAGTCGCGATAAGATTAAACATTTTCGTTATTAATTTACTTTAATAAATTCCTGAAAATAATCAAAGATTTCTTGTGGAGACTGCTGCCGTGCAGTCCGCATCTTATCGTTTGAATCTATGTTTAAGGCTTTACCATTAATATCTAAGATAAATACTCTGGGTATGCCAGTCTCTATATTGGGATCAAAATACTTAAACAATTCTGTATTGATCTCATAATCCCCAACATCTACGTTCAATATATTGCATTTAGCATCAAGAAACTGCCGAACACTTGGTAATTGAAGGATTGCCTCTAATAATCTAGCATCAGGACACCAATTAGCTCCAAAAATAATAATTGGTTGTTTATTAAGATCAATCGATGATTGTATAAATTGTTTTAATTCCTTCAAATCAATTACATCATTGCAATAAGGTTCTGGATGAGGTGTCAGGGCTAGTTCTGATGGTTTTAAAGCGATACTCATTCTCGTTAACCTATTTAGAAAATTATTATGTTTAATATTTTCAGTGTATCCTAATTATCTTATGAATATGTTTGCTCGGTACTCATTGATTCTCATTGCACTTTATATGCTACTGAGAACAATAATTTCTTTATTTTTTTATGACCAATTTCCAATTGCATTTCTTGCTTCTGAGTTTAATCAAGATCAAATGGATGCATATAGAGCCAGAGTTATAATTCCAGCACTTTTTCTTACATGCATCTATTTTACGGGTCGGTATCTTTCAGGTAAAAGCCCCACATCAACAGTATGGCCGCTATACGTTGTTAGTTCTTCTTTGCTAATAACTCATATTATTGGATTCATAACTTTTATGCCTTTTTCTCAAGATCCAATTACAATGTTTCTTCTGACTTTGTTTGCTTTTTTTGTTACAAGAAAAGCCCACAATCATAGGAAAAACGAAATTTTTTAGGAGCAAAATGATCTGGATAATTAGAATATTCCTACTGGTTTATGCTGTTTTGTATTTTGGTATTGGGGCATGGGCTATTATTGATCCTGTTAAAGATGCGCTGGATCTTTCCGAGATTCCCTCCTATATGAATGCGGTTGGTTTAACGGTATCAAGCGAAATTGGTTATTCTGAAGTTGCAGGTTTATATGGTGGCATCAACATGGTCGTTGGCTTGCTTTGCTTCTTGGGTTTATTTAGCAGAGGGATAGCCGCGTATGCTTTTTCACTTCTTGCTTTTTTAACTTTGAGCATAGCCTTAGGAAGATTCCTTTTTGCCCTCATTCCCTCAACACCAACTTACTTAAATACATTCTTTATTTTTGAAGTGACAACTTTTATTTTATCTCTAAGTTGTTATTTGTACTTAAGGCTTTTATATAATCCCAGAAAGAGTACTAATATAGAGAACGTAGCTGGCGATTAGCGCCACTCCAGAAATTGAAAATATATTCTTTCTAAATTGAAGCTTGGTTAAAACAACAGCCAATAAAATAAAGACCATGCTTAGGGCTAACAAAATATAGAAGTCTCTTTGCATGACTATTGGGCTGAGCTCAACAGATCCAAAGAATCCAATCATAGGAATAATAAATACTAAATTGAATACATTTGAGCCGATAATGTTACCTACAACCATTTGATGCTTGCCTTTTCTAAGAGCAACTATGGTTGCAGCTAGCTCTGGAAGGCTGGTTCCAAGTGCAATAATGGTAAGTCCAATTATTAACTGGGGAACACCAAGCAATAGAGCAGTGTTTTCTGCATAAACAACTGCAATATTTGCACCGGCAATCAAGGCAACTAGACCAATTAAAGAGATAAATAGGCTGCGCCCAAATTCATTTGATTCTAACGAGTCTTCTTCTGCCAAACTATCTGTTTTAAATAAAACAAACATAAAAATCATTAATATGCCGACAAAACCCATGCTTTCATTAAAAGAAATCTTGCCATCCACGAGAGTTAGCCCGAGCAAAACTACTGATAGTCCAAAAGGCACGAAATTCCACAGTTGTGTTTTAGAGGGTCCGGTGAGGTACAAGCATGAGACCCC
>ENA-ORDA01000722-ORDA01000722.1-marine-metagenome-genome-assembly--contig:-NODE-722-length-31173-cov-3.834062_pt1 | contig 31173 bp, 33 predicted proteins | sample MGYA00237778_ERZ508506 | MGnify/ENA primary metagenome ERZ508506 (study PRJEB26177, sample SAMN06267891) | marine metagenome | isolation source: Monterey Bay, California, USA | place: Pacific... | reverse complement strand
CCCAGTAATAAATCATCACGTAAATGTGGTAATTCTAAAACATCACCCGGCATTAGTTTTCTTCCTATTGCATCTACCATACTTTCTGTATGAAAATTCATAAACAGTGTATCGTTTGCAAGAAAGGCACCAAATTGTGTTAGATCAAATGCATCATTATCGCCTAAGTTATATTGCCCACGCAGTTCAAAAATGTCTTTACTGTATTTTCTATCTCTGTTTTCTAAAAATAGTAAATCTTGTATAAACAATTCATTGGTGTTTACTCCACCTGGCCTGGTCGGGTCATTTGTTGTATTACTATCGGTAATCCCCATATATTTGTGTATGTGGACACCTGTTCCTCCGGCATAGATATGCTCTCCAACTATTCTATCTATAAAGTTGAAGTCATGTGTTTTAACCGGATTCCATAAACTTAATTTAGGCATAACACTATTTATCAGAACTTTAGTCATGTAAAATTAGTACTGATAAATATTGGCATGATGCAACATAAGTTATACCAAAAAGGCGCAAGGCCAGTACGCAGTAAAGAACTTTTAGATTTTTATGAGAACACTACGCCTGCAGAAGTAACAATGTCTGAGTATGAAGACACATGGAGAGAGTGGATTAATTACACTGACATGAAATCTATTGAAGGTCTTGATAACTTTCCCACAGCACATTATACACAAGGCACAAGTCAGGCCTTTGATAATTTTATTTTGCGCCATTGTAAAACAAGACAAATAAATGCATTACTTGGCGACTTCCAATATCATGCATGCCAAGGTAAACATGTAGATTTTGCTTACATAGATGATGTAAACTCTGACAGATTTGTCGGTAGAGGACTGAATGCATTAATTATATCAGCACCATTTAGTGACTTTGGTTGTATGCACCCTGAATTCGAACGCATGATGCGTATATGTTGTACATTAGATATACCTGTGTGCTTAGACTTAGCATATTGGGGTATATGTAAGAACATACACATAGACTTAGACAAATATCCATGCATAGAGGAAGTTGTATTCAGTCTCAGCAAACCTTTTTTCCCTCTTGAAACACACAGAGTTGGTATTCGATTCTCAAGAAAACCAACTGATGACGGTGTTACAATGATTAACGATGTTGGTTACCAAAATAAAACAAGCATGAATTTAGGTGTACACTTTATGAAACACTTTGATCCTGATTGGAATTGGAATAAACACGGCAAGGAATATGAAAAAGTGTGTGAAGCAGAAAATTTAGTATACACTGATACCTTGTTATTTGGTTTAGGTGATGAAGAAAGACATTACATGTATTCCAGAGGAGTTCCTGGTAATTTTAGAGTCTGTATTTCAGACTTTATGAGCGATTGTTAAATAAATAGTAGCATGATAGTTAACACACACAACGACTGGGATCCTTTAGAAGAAATTATTGTTGGACATGCCCATCACAGCAGAATAGCAACAGACAGAAGTGCTAATAGTTTTGGATATGCAACATTAACTCCCGAAGAATTACCTCCGGCAGGTCCTTACCCACAATGGGTAATAGACGAAGCCAATGAAGACGCAGATGGTCTTGCAAACACACTCACAAAAATGGGTGTTAAAGTGCATAGACCTAAAATTATCGACTGGGAAAACGTAGAATACGACATAGGCCAAGGTTGGAAAAGCAAAGGCTGGTATAGTTGGTGTCCACGTGATTGCATATTGCCGTTAGGTGACATGTTGATTGAAACACCAAGTCCTGTTCGAGCAAGATATTTTGAAAACAGGTTATACGAAGACATCATGTACGAAGCATTCGAAGATGGTGCTATGTGGTTACAAGCACCGAGACCTAAGTTACATGATGACTTGTATCAATTTGAAGATATAATTGGCAAACCTACATTATTAGATCACGAAATTATATTTGATGCACCTAATATAGTTAGAGTAGGCAAAGATTTATTATACCAAGTAAGTAATTCAGGTAACATGAAAGGCTATAAGTGGTTAAAACGTTTTCTTGAACCAATGGGATATAAATTACATTACAGTGAACTATATAGTTTTGCACATTTTGACAGCACTATTATACCACTAAGACCAGGCTTGGTTTTATTAAACAGTGCAAGGGTAACACCTGACAACTGTCCTGAAATGTTTAAATCATGGGATAAAATATACTTTGATGATTGCGTTACCAGAGGTAATGCAATAGAAGGCTACCCAGATCCTTGTTCACCATATATTGGTATGAACATATTGAGTGTTGATCCTAACACAGTTATATGTGATTCAGGACAAGAGCCATTAATGAGAGAACTTGAAAAACATAATATTGATTGTGTTCCAGTTCAATTTAGACATGCAATGACTTTAAGTGGAGGCATACATTGTGCTACACTCGATCTTCGAAGAAGAGGAGGCTTAGAGAGTTATTGTGATTAAAGGTAATGTTGATATTAATTTTGTCACCGACGAAATGCTTAACAATACTGTTTTCCCTGAAAGCACAGACACCAATCATGCAAACGGTTTATGGAAAACTTTAGATGTACCTGAACCAACATATCCAATAGGTTCTGCACATTTATATCAGTGCTTTGGAGAAGACTGCCCACAGTGGGCTATGGATGTTTGTAATAAGTTTGATTGGGTACAACACAAACAAGTTACTATAAACAAATTAACAACAGGAACATTTATTCCACCACATGTGGATTCGATGTATAGACTAAAGCAAGTCTTGAAAGATAATCAAGATACTTTAGAAAATTTAGAACTTGTTAGAATAAATATATTCTTGCAAGATCATCAACTCGGCCATTGGTTAAATATTGATGACGAGTCTTTTGATAACTATAACAAAGGGGATTATACTTTTATTTTCCCTGGCGTAATACACACGGTTGCAAACTTAGGTTATAAACCAAGGTATACAATGCAAATAACAGGACTAATAGATTATAGGTTAAAAATATGAGAATCTTTATTACAGGCTCCGATGGCTTCATTGGACAACACATGGTCGAAAGACTATCACCAAATCATGAACTAACTTTTCTTCGTGCAGATCTCAGAGATCACGATGAGGTTAAGAGACAAGTAAAGGAAGCAAATCCTGAAATAGTTGTCCATCTTGCCGCAAGAACAGAAGTAGAGCAAAGTTTTTACGAACAAACTACTTTTAGTGAAATTAACTATGTTGGCACAGTAAACTTAATTGAGAGTTGCAGAGACTTACCAGATTTTAAAAACTTTGTGTTTGCAAGTACAATGGAAGTATACGGTTGGCAACCTATCAGTGATGTTATCAAGCAGGGCTTCGATGGAACAATTCCTGCGTATGATGAACAAACACAACCAAATCCAAATGCACCATATGCCGTTGCAAAATACGGATGTGAAAAATATCTCGAGTATGCAGGACGTTGTTATGAAATGCCTTATACTATAATTAGGCAAACAAATGCATATGGTAGAAAGGACAATAACTTCTTTGTAACAGAGCAAATCATTTATCAAATGTTGAAAAATCCAAATGAGATTAATTTAGGATACGGCGAACCTTACAGAAACTTTATTTACATTGATGATTTACTTGATGCATGGGAAACAGTAATTGCAAACCCAGAAAAATGCATTAACGAAATCTTCTGTCTTGGTCCTAACAATGCAGTACGCATCAGAGATTATGTACAAACAATTGCAGATAAGATTGGTTGGACAGGCGAAGTGTTTTGGCACACAAAGCCAGATCGTCCAGGCGAAATATATCTGTTAAACAGTTCAAATGATAAGTTAACTAAGATGACAGGGTGGAAACCCAAAGTTGCCCTTAGTGATGGTCTCGATCAGACTATTGCTGATTGGAAAAACATTGTAGAAAATAACTTGCCATTCAAGGACGACACAAGACATAACAGGCAAAAATAGTGTTCTCTCTTGGATTAGCACAAATTAATTTTCAAACTGGTCCAAAAGTTTTGAACTCTTTCTATTTGCCCTACACATCTGGTGTGCTATGGGCCTATGCAAGACAAAATGAAGAAATAAGAGAACATTTTTCAGCAGACGTTTGGGCATTTAGACGAGACCCAGTTGAAGAAACAGCACAGCAGTTAGCCAAGTGTGATGTAGTGTTGTACAGTTTATATGTGTGGAATAAAAACTACACTTATGAATTAGCAAAACGTGTCAAAGAAATTAATCCTGCTGTTATAAGTTTAATTGGTGGCCCCGAAGTTGCACATACAAGTCCAAGTTACTTTATAGAACACCCTTACATAGACACCATTTGTGTTGGTGAGGGTGAAGTATGTGTACAAGAATTGCTATTAATGATTTTAGACGGTAAAGAACTACCACGAACACACACTGTTGAACGTCTTAAAAAATTAGAAACACCCAGTCCTTATCTGGATGGTGTGTTCGATCACTTCCTCACAGATTACCCAGATATAGAATGGGTGCCTACTTTAGAAACAGACAGAGGTTGTCCTTATAGATGTACGTTTTGTGATTGGGGCAGTTTAACTAACAGTAAAATTATTAAATTTAAATTAGATCGAGTGTTTGCTGAAATAGAATGGTTTGGCAAAAACGGTCTACCTTTCATTAATCTCACAAATGCAAACTACGGTGTGTTCAAAGAAAGAGATAATCTCATAGCAGATAAAATAGTAGAGTCTAAAAAACTGTATTCAGTTCCAACAGGTCTCAGTGTGAGTTATGCTAAAAACAGTAATGCAGATGTGTTTGGCCTCATTAGCAAGTTTCAAGAAGCAGGAGTAGGGAGTGGATTTACTTTAAGTTTACAAACAACTACCCCAAACGTATTAGAAGCAATTAAACGTACCAACATGGGTATTAATGATATACGAGACATCACAGACTTAGGAATAAAAAATCAAATCTCTATTCTCACAGAAATAATTGTTGGATTACCAACCGAAACACTTGACACCATTAAGAATGTTTATTATGATGTGCTTGATGCAGGACTACACAGTGGGCTCGATGTGTTCCTGTTAAACATGTTAGAAAATGCACCAATGCAACAGGATATTGAAAAGTATCAATTAGAAACATTTATTGCACATGACATGTTTTACGAAACCAATGACTTCAACTCAAAGGTGCCTGACGAAGACGTGCCTATTATAAAAAGTACCAGCACTATGTCAGAATCAGATATCATAGAAGCATTTATCACAGCATGGTACATAACAGGTTTGCACACACAAGGCATATCTGATATAATATCGAGAGCATTGGTTAAACAGGGTAATACCACTTACAAAGAATTTTATGAAGGATTGTTTTTAGAGTTCAAACGCGACCCAGTGTTTACCCAACTGGAAGATAGAATCAGAGACGGCATACATAAATGGCACAAAACCGGATACTTTTCACTCAAAAGCAAAGACTACGAATTCGACAGTTGGCAAATTATTATCAGTTTGATGTCTACATTGCAAAACGAAGACTTATTAGAATATGCTATACAATGTGTTAGCGATTACACACAACAACAATATCCTGACACCCCCGAGCAAATCCTTGCAGATTATAGAAATATAACCATAAAACGTATAAAACAATTCAAAAACACACGTTTTAATTCAGAATCTATAAATACCTTTACTAACCTTTGGGACTATGTACAAGACCAAAAAATTGACCTGGACATGACCCCGTCGACTTATATAGTAAGTGACAGAACAAATATGTTCCCGGAAAACATGACAGAACATGTGGACAATCTTTTGTTTAGACGTAGAAGAGGTTATTTAAGTAACATCATTGACAAAGCATAATGATGTGTTATACTAACGCAGTTTATTGTATGAGTAGTAAAGGATATGGCAAAAAGAAAATCAAAGAATATTTATTTAACACCAGAACCTGTCTGGAAAAATTTTAAAGACACCCCACCAGAAAACCAGGAGAAAGTATTTCGTGACTGCGACTACTTTGCTCGTACTGAAATTTCTGACAAACTAAAAAATGCAATCTTCCGCAAGTGGATGAAAGAATCGTCAGGTTGGGAAAAGGCAGAGATCGAAGTTATCCTACGAAATCCTGATTGGGCATGGAGCACATCAGCAACGGCGGCCTACTTAGAATCTAAGTTAGGATTCATGCCAGAGGTTATGAGAGCATATATTGAAAAACGTAAAGTTGAATGGTATGAACGTGGTCTAACAATTCTCGAAGAAAAAGAAGAAAAGGAAAAAGAAAAACCTAAAGTAGTCATTAGTATACAAGAACGTATGCGTGAGCAAGTTGCAGAGTTATGTGGTGAATGGGACGGTTTCTTAGATGACATGATTGACGGCAAAACAACATTAAAGCCATTTGATCCATACAATGATATGAGAGCATACGCAGGCGGTGTGATTAAACCAAACCATGCAAAAATTATCAAGGACATATATGAGAATGAACATGCAGAAGCAAAGGTAGTTTCTGAATGGAAAGATGAAGATATCAAAGAAGCATACAGCAATTTTTCACCTAAATTACGTAAAGCATTTTTAGAGTTCTATGAAAAAATAAACACTGCATGTGATACATTTATTGCTACAGGTAAAGCAAGTCGTAAGCCTCGTAAACCAAAAGCAGTAAGCAGAGACAAGATAGTCAGCAAATTAAAGTACCAAATTAACGACAGTGACTTAGGTATTGCAAGTGTTAATCCAACAGAAATAATTGATTCTACTGAAGTTTGGGTCTATAATACTAAAACAAGAAAGATTGGTATTTACTATGTTGAAGCATTAAAAACAGGCATCAGTGTTAAAGGCACTACCTTACAAGAATTTGATGCTCTTAAAAGTAGACAAAAAACATTACGTAAACCAGCAGAGCAACTAAAGTTGTTTAAGGGTAATGCTAAAACAAAGTATCAAAAAGCATTCGACGACATCAAAACCACAGATACTGTATTAAATGGCAGATTTAACGAAAACACAATCATTCTTAAGACCTTTTAGTCAAATAAGTGATAAATAGTGTTATGCCAAAAGACCAAATAGGATATAACAACAGAGAAGAGCTTATCAAAGAGACGCAATTACGTCTTGCTGATGGCGTTGTTGATGTGGAATTAGATCGTGAACATTACGATGTTGCGATTGATCAAGCATTAAAAAAATATAGACAGTTAAGTTCAGGTGCTGTAGAAGAGAGTGTTATCTTTATTCAAACGCAACCTAACACAACTGAGTATACCTTACCTAATGAGGTAATGGAAGTACGCAGATTATATCGACGAGGTGTTGGAACTAACAGTGGATCCGGTAGTAATTTTGATCCATTTGATGTAGCATTCAATAACATGTATCTACTAAATGCAGGCCAGATTGGTGGCTTAGCAACTTTTGATGCATTCTCACAATACAAAGAAACAATTGGTCGTATCTTTGGTAGCGAATATAATTTCCTCTGGAACAGGAACACTAAGGTGTTAAAGATTCTACGCAACGTAGCAGTCGATGAGGAAGTAGCAGTTGGTGTGTATAATTTCATACCAGAACACATGCTGTTAAATGATGTGTATGCAGGCAAGTGGTTAGCAGACTGGACATTAGCATCTGCTAAACAGATGTTAGGTGAAGCAAGAAGCAAGTATGCTTCAGGATTACCAGGAGCCGGCGGCGCAATACAACTTAACGGTGAAACACTTAAAGGTGAAGCACAGGCTGAAATAGAGTCGCTGATTCAATCAGTACACAATATGGAAGAAGGTAATTTACCGCTTGGATTTATTATAGGATAAAATTTATGCTAATAGGCTTAGTCGGATTTATAGGATCAGGAAAAGACACCGTAGCAAAAATGTTTGTAGAAAAAGGCTGTCAGCAAGACAGTTTTGCCGCCCCACTTAAAGATGTATGTTCAGCAATATTTGGTTGGGAAAGATCGTTACTCACAGGCGATACTATTGAAAGCAGAGACTTCAGAGAAACTCCAGACATGTATTGGACAAAAAAATTAGGTATATCTAATTTTACTCCACGTCTTGCATTACAGTTAATGGGCACAGAAGTAATGCGTAATCATTTCAATGAAGACATATGGTTAAGCAGTCTCGAATATCGCATAATGAAACAACGTGCTGATGCACCTTGTGTTGTGATAAGCGATGCACGTTTTACAAATGAGTTAGATCTTATTAAAAATATGGGTGGAAAAATTATTTGGGTGCAACGAGGTGAATTACCAGACTGGTTTGAAACAGCATCTACGTCAGCAACTAACGTTGTTAGCAGACGTATAATGGAAACTACTTATAAAGATGTTCACGAAAGTGAATGGAATTGGGCTGGTTATCCTTGTGATTATACCATAAACAACAATGGTACATTACAAGACTTACAGCATCAAGTGGATAATATAAGGAATTGGGACACTGGAGAGTTCAGAGAACTTAAAGTTGTTTAATCGTTGTATTTAGTTATATTGCTAAAAATAATACTACCTAATACCGTCTAATATCAGTCAATACCTTTCAAAACGCCATAAAATCTTCCAAATGTCATAAATACATGTAGCCAAGTAGAAATACTTGTCCATATATTTTAAATTTAAAAATGGGAGAAATAAAATGGCAGAATTAACATCACCAGGTGTTAGCATTAGTGTCACTGACGAATCCTTTTATGCGGCGGCTGGAACAGGTACAGTTCCACTTATTATTATCGCTACAGCACAAGATAAAAGTGCTCCAGCAGGTAGTACAGCGGCATTCACGGCATCGGCAGAAGCAGGTAACGTAAAACTTATCACTTCGCAGAGAGAACTATTAACTAACTATGGTAATCCAGCATTCAAGGCAAGCGGCGGAACTCAATTACACGGACATGAACTAAACGAATATGGTTTAATGGCCGCTTACAGTTTCTTAGGCTTAGCCAACAGAGCATACGTTTTAAGAGCAGACTTAGACTTAGGTCAATTAGAAGCAAGATCTTCAGCACCTACATCACGTCCTAACAATGGAGCGTATTGGTTAGACACATCAGCAACCGTTTGGGGACTAAAGCAGTTCAACGGTAGTGCATGGGTCAAGCAAACAGTTAAGCAACCTTCATCAGCAGATGTAACAGCAGGCTCAGAGCCTAAAGCGGCATTTGGTGTTGACGGCGATTATTGTGTTGTTTATCAAGATGCGGCAGGCGCCTCACTTGCAGACACAAAACTATATAATAAATTATCAGGCACATGGTATCACATTGGTGCTACAGCATGGGACACAGCAAGTGGATCAAAAGATTTCCAAATTGCTCCTCATACATCAGTACCTACTACCAAATCAGGTGGTGGTGCATTAGCAAGTGGTGATTTATACTTACAAACTAACAAACCAAACAATGGTACAGACGTTGTGGTTAAAGTTTATAACAGTTCAACAGGACAGTGGGTATTAGAAACAGTTGAAGGTAAGGAACATTCTTACCAAGCATTTGCGGCTTATCCAGTATTAACAACTGGTGACATTTGGGTAGATTATTCAAGTGCAGACGCTACAGTGTCAATTAAAAGACACAACGGCGCACAAACTCTTACTGCTCAATCAACAGCGGCATTAAGTGATACAGCAACATCGGCTACAGCTCATACTAACGGTACTACAGCAGTCAAGTTAATTGTTAACGACAGAGATGACGTTAATGGTGCTTCAGGTGAAATTGCAGTAACATTCCATAACTTTGACGTAGACACAGACGGATTCCTAAGTGTTGACGAAATGGTTGCAGGATTTAACTCAGCATTAAGCACAGCAGTAGCGGCAGATACGTTCTCTGATAAAGTTGCAGTGGCTAACGTTGCAGGTAAAATCACTATCACAAGTAGTGCAGGTTACGATCTCGAAATTAAGGCAGGAACTGTAGGTGGATTTGATCCAACAGATTTAAATCTTGTTGCAGATACTCCATATAGTAACTGGGAAGCCTTAAGTTTTGAAGCAAGTACAACCGCAATCACAGGTACATTAACTGACGGTACATTATGGTATGACAGTGTTGTATCAGATGACAGCATTGACATTCTATACAACAACGGTGGCACATGGGCTACTTGGGCATATGATGTTAACGTTGCGGCAAGTGAGCCAACAGTACAATCAGATGGCGCAAGTGCATTAGTAGACGGCGACATTTGGGTTGACAGCAGTGACTTAGAAAACTATCCTAAGATGTACAAAAGAGCATCTGCTTTATGGGTAGCAATTGACAACACTGATCAAGTAAGTGATGCAGGTATTGTATTTGCTGACTTCAGAGCATCAGCATCAGCATCAGTAGATGCAGACGCACCAAACGCCGACTTATATCCAACTAATATTTTAGCATGGAATAAGAGAGCAAGTGGCGGTAACGTTAAGCAATGGAACATTGCTTACACAGTAGCCGGAACACTTATTGGTGACAGATGGGTAGACTACAGTGGACAAAAAGCAGACGGTTCTCCATATATGTTGCGTAAAGCACAGAGAAGATCAGTTGTACAAGGTTTACAATCGGCTATCAGCACTAACCAAGAAATCAGAAATGAAACAAATCGTTTCAATCTAATTGCTTCTCCAGGTTATCCTGAATTAGCAGACGAAATGATTGCTTTAAATGTAGATCGTAAAGAAACAGCATTTATTGTTGCAGACGCACCATTTAGATTAGCGGCAGATTCATCCAGCACAGCGGCGTGGGCAAACAACAGTAATGTTGCTCTTGAAAACGGCGAAGATGGACTTTTATCAAGTTCACCTTACATGGGTGTTTACTATCCACATGGTCTTTCTTCTAACTTAGACGGTTCAAGTGTTGCTGTACCAGGTTCACATATTGCTTTAAGAACTATTGCATATAACGACCAGGTATCATTCCCTTGGTTTGCACCAGCAGGCTTCCAAAGAGGTCTTGTTTCAAACGCTTCCGGCGTAGGTTACATCGATGCAACAACAGGTAAGTGGACAGCAGTTAGTTTAAGTGAAGGTCAAAGAGACAGTCTTTACAGTAACAAAATTAACCCAATTGGCAACTTCCCAGGAAGAGGCCTTGCAGTATTTGGTCAAAAGACTCTTAACCCAACATCAAGTGCGTTGGATAGAGTTAATGTTGCACGTTTAGTTGTGTACATAAGAGAAAGACTTGACGATATCGTTAAGCCATTCTTATTTGAACCAAATGATGAAGTAACACGTCAGAATGCTAAAGTATTAGTTGATCGTTTCCTTGGAAACCTTGTAACACAACGAGGTCTATTTGACTTCTTAACAGTTTGTGATACATCAAACAATACACCAGCAAGAATAGATAGAAACGAATTGCACGTTGACATTGCTATACAGCCTGTCAAATCAGTTGAATTTATCTACATTCCGATTCGTGTACAAAACACATTGGGTCAAACTGGTTAATATAACAGTAAGTTATAACTTTAAAGGGCGGTTTTTATCGCCCTTTTTTATGGCCGTATTATAATAGTTGTTAATTAAAAATCACAAAAACAGATAAATAAAAGCATAAGATACAATTAGTATTATTATTTTAAAACGTTCGTAGGAGAACAACAATGGCAAATATACAAACAATTGAAACCAAAAGCAAATTTGGTGTGCCTATAGGAAACAGTGCATCTGGTTCCGGTATTTTAATGCCTAAATTAAAATATCGATTCCGTGTAACTATGTTAGGCGGATTTGCAGGTAAACCACAATCAACTGTATTGACCCAAAATGTAATGAGCGTTGGACGTCCAAAGATTACTTATGAAGAAGTGATACTTGATAGTTACAACTCACGTTCTTACATTCAAGGTAAGCACAGTTGGGAACAGGTTACGTTGATGGTACGTGATGATATCACTAACCAAACAACAAACATAGTAGGTGCTCAGATACAACGACAATTAAATCATTACCAACAAACAACTCCAGCCGCAGGCGGAGACTATAAGTTCGATATGCATATCGAAATACTTGATGGTGTGAATGTCGGTGCAACTGAAGTATGGTTCTTGGAAGGCTGTTTCTTAACTAACGTTGATTACAGTGAAAGTGACTATGCGGCAACAGACCCAGTTACTATTACTATGCAGATTCGTTACGATAATGCAACACATTATAATGGCGACAACTCAATCAACGGTAGAACAGAAGGCGGCAATCCAATGCCTCAGTCTACTCCAGATATCTCATCTGGTACTGGCGTATAATATAACGCATAAATAATATTGAGGGCATTGACCCTCAATATTTTTTTAAAGGTTTACAATACATGTCAGGCATATTAGACTTATTAGGATTTGATAACGGTGGCGGGTCTTATTTTTTAAGAGACTTTAAAAATGCATACAGATTTAGGCCTGATGTAAACCCCCCTCGTCAGCAATTCAACGGCTATGTAAACTTTATTCTTAACCGTTCTCTTTTCAATAACTTAATTGATGATCCCTCCGGAGGTCAAGGTGGCGATAAAGCATTTGGTACTACCATTAGTAGTCTTGTTAGAACAGCAGAACTACCAAGTGTCGATTTTCAAACTGAAATAAAAAATTCATACAACAGGAAAAAGATTATCCAAACAGGTGTAACTTATAATCCTGTTAGCATGACTGTGTTTGATACAGTAGGCAACGAATGGCTCACAGTGCTAATGAAATACTTTGCATATCATTTTATGGATCCGAGAAATAAACAGGATGGTACAAGCAGAGATATAGAAGGCAATGTGGATCGACGTGGAGGATTTGAAGTAAATGACGATGGCTTTGGTGCTGGTAGTTTGTGGGATAGTAATAGAGCAGGCATAAATGCACAAATTGATCCTCACTTTTTTGAAAGGATAGATATTGTTTTATACCACGGACAAAAATTAGTACAATACAGTTTACATAATCCTAAGTTATCAAGTTTTAAACCAAGCTCAATAGATTATGCATCAAGTGAAGCAATGGGATTTGATTTAGCATTTGATTACGAACGATTCACAACATATAGTAAATTCAATGAAGACATGTCACCTCAAGATTTAGAAAGATTTGACAAAACAGGAATACAACTAAAAGGCGAGTTGTTTGAAAAACAAGCAGAATCCAAAGAAACAATATTTGAACAGTTAGGCAATACAGATCTTGATCCTATATTATCAGGTAGACCGAGGTCAGCATTTATACAAGCAAACGCTGGTACGCCAGTAGTAGCACAAGGTGGCTCAGACTCAGAGTCTGATGATGGCACAGGCGACGATGCCGCTGAAGCACCTCCAGCCGAAGCAGTTAGTACTGCATTAAACAGAGATGATCCTAATTTGTTGTCTACATACGGCAGTGCGGCACTCATGCCTTCTGCGGCAGACTTAGCAGAAGATGATTCCCCGGGCGGAATATTTGGAGAAATACTTGATACAGCATTAAGTTCTTTGATAAGTGGCGGTAACGTAAAAGAAAATACACTGAGGGTAGTGCAAAATAGAGTTATAAACGCAACAGTTCAAGAACGTGGTACAAGATTCAACGACGACGGAGGTGGTGAATAGTGCCAAGCACAAGTTTATACACAACATTTGGTAATGAAGTAAAGTATCAAGTTACCCAAGGCACGTTGATTGCTTATTTAGAAAATGCTACTATTAAGTTTCCTTTGCCTGAGGCAAGTGTTGATATATTAGAAAATCTTGCTGATACAAGACACATTAATCCTGTAGAACTTGATACAATCACAACACGACTACAAAAGATAGGTTTTGCTGATGCAAAAGCAAAAACTATGGCATCAATACTAATACAAGTTTCACAAGTAGAAGGTGTTAGTCCTCATGATTATTTTTCTACTGGTGATGAAGCATTAAAACTCACAGTTGATACATATGAAGTCATGAATACACTTCGACCAGCAGGAAACAAAATAGGATTAGTTTCACCTGTTGTTAACAGCAAAAGTAGATTTAAGTCACAAATACAAAAATGAGTAGATTCGCACAAGGTGAATACACTGTAGAAAACCCTACTAAGTACGTAGGTAACAAAAAACCTTATTATCGTAGCAGTTGGGAGTTAGCATTCATGCGTATGTGTGATAGCCATCCTAACATACACAAATGGGCCAGCGAAAACGTAAAAATTCCTTACATGAACCCACTAACAAACAGGTATGCAAATTATGTACCTGATTTTATGATACAGTACACCGATAGAAACGGCAGTACTAATGTAGAACTCATAGAAATAAAACCTTCTAATCAAACTACAATGGAAAACGCCAAAGGCAGAGGTCAACAATTAGCAGTAGCACAGAATGCCGCTAAATGGACAGCCGCACAGGAATGGTGTCAACGTAAAGGTATAAGATTCAAAGTAGTTAACGAAGATCAAATATTTCAAACCAACAAAAAACGTAACTCAAAGAAACGTATTTCTAAAAAACGTAAATAAATCAGGATCTTTTGGTATTAGTGGGTCGTTAATATTGTCCCAGCGATGACTTTTTAACAGTATAAATTCTATACCGTGTCGTTTTGCTAAAGCAGATGCTAATGATATTTGATGCTCGTTAGTGCTAAACGGTATCCATTGCCACGTAATACTTTTTCCAGCCTTTGCACCCATTTTCATTCCTGTGAATGCACTTTCCCAGTCTTGATTCTTTCTGTACATACTGTTTGTGTCTTTTAAACCATCGATGCCAAATACTATTTTGTCTGAATCTCTCATAAGACTATAATATGTGTTCCACCATTCTTTGGTTTTGCCAGCACCGTTTGTGTGTATGCGTAATGTATTACACTTTGTTTGTAGTAACTTTATCACATCAAATAAGTCAGGGTGATATATAGGGTCACCTAAATTACCAGAACAAATTATAGTGTTAAAAAAATTATTGCTCAAGGATTGTTCTAACAAAGAAACAGGCAAATCAGTACTTGCATTGTATGTTCCTCGTTGTATAGTTCTCAAACACTTTGAACATTCCAGTGGACATCTTCGAGTAAGTTCTAAATGTATTCGTCTAAGATCTGACATGTACTATCTCTACATCCACATTATCAATACAATGCAATTTACATATAGAGTCAACGTTGCATATATCCTTGTCCATTTCTATTTGTAACCATTTTTGTGATTCGACTATTGCAGAATCTAATGTGACTATGCGTAGGTCGTACTTGTCTTTAACAAATTCAGGGTCGTTTGTTTCTCTCCAGCAACAAGGTCTATAGTATCCGGTTGCAGTTATAAAACTTTCTAAATTATTAATGCATTTAGGTTTAAAGCTCATATATCTATTTACCAGCAGTTAAGTATGTATAAATACTATTATGACACGTAAACTTGAAGAAGAATTTAACCTACCCCACATGGACGAAATGGATAACGATAATATTCCTGCAACTACTGAGGATTCGTTACCACTGCAATCTGTGGAAGAAGCATTAAGCATATCAGAAAAAATTAATGGTGCATTACAGCAAGTTAGAGGTATGGAAGCACACGATAGCGAAATGGATACTATTGCAAAGCAAGCCATCGAAAGTTATGAACAATTAATGAGTTTAGGCATGAATATGACGGATATGGCCGCAGGCCCTGTGTTCAATAATGCCGCTAATATGCTTAAAATTGCACTTGAAGCCAAAGATAGTAAGGTAACACGCAAGTTAAAACAAGTTGATCTCATGCTTAAAAAGGCAAATTTAGATCAAAGAGCCGCGGCAAAAGGTGAAGATTCCGGTGGTATACCTACGCAGGCTAATGTTTTTGACCGCAACGAACTATTAAAAATCTTAGGCGAAGGTAAATCTGATAAAAAAGATAAATAGTTGTAACAGGAGATTTTTGCAATGCAATTTAAAGAATTTATATCAGAAAGTTTTAATAAAGAATATGCTTACAGGGTAAAACTTGCGGCAGACTGTGGTAGTGAGCATATGACTACACTTGAACAGTGTTTGTCAAAGTATAATCTTGTTAGTGCGGCTCCTTTTAAAAGATCTCCAATAGAAGAAAATCCAATGGAATTTGTCCGTGCTAAAGGTATTAAACTTGTAACAGAAGTTTGTGCAACAGACATAGTTCTTAAGTATCCAGTCAATCCACGTATATTAGAAGTATGGTTAGCAATTAACTTAGGCTTAGATCATGAACGTGTATTATGCTACGGTGTTAACGAACCACGTAGACTTGAAGCAGATATGCAATCAGAAAGACTTGAAGCAGACGAAGATAGACAAGTATCAGAAGAAGATGCGTTACTCAATGATGAGAACATGGAGCATTACGAAGCACAACAAGACGATGTTAAAGATTACGGTTTTGGTGAAGACTTTAACAAAAAATTCTTAGACGAGTTACAAAAAATCAAAGCAGAAAAAGGCGCAGACTATTTCCGTTGTTACCCATCAAAAGATGAAATCATGGGAGACAACCTAAGACCAATGTTTGATACTATAATGAACACTCCTAATATGGGACAAGGTGCAGAACAGTCAAAGCATGTTGATGTAATATCACAGAGCAGTAAAAGGAACTAAGATGAACGAAAGAGATTTTAACAAAAAGTTATTAAACATTATGGAAGGTGTTTCTTTTAATAGTTTTGGCATGCCACAAGTATCAGCAGAACCAGAAGTAACAGGTTCAGTAGAATTCAAACAGCACAAGAACACTGATAAAGGTTCAGTAAGTATAGAAGCAAGTGCAGATGATATGCAAGAACTTGCAAAAGTATTAAAACTTGCAGGATTAACATTACCAAGTGAAATGAATGCTGACCAAGATCCAATTCAACCTGAAAAGGAAGAAGAGCCAGAAGTTGTTGCAGACAGCGAAGTTGCAGAAAATGATTGTCCACGTTGTGATGATCCTGAATGCAAAGACGAAGAGTGCGAAGAAGATGACGGCTATTTTGGCGGTACAAAGGAATATGAAGATATTTCTTACAGCACAGACAAAGAAGAACTTGTTAATTCGCTAAGAGCTAAACTCCAAAACATTCTTTCCTAAGTCTCAAATCCTATAAATAACTAATATGGCAAGAGGTACAGCAGATTCCAGTCTGGTTAAACCAGCACACTCTAAAGTTGATTACACTCCTGATGAATTAAGACAATTCCAGCAGTGTTGCGATTTGACGTCTGGTGCATTATATTTCATGACAAACTTTATGAAAATACAGCATCCTACCAGGGGTGGTATAAAATTTATACCTTTTGATTATCAGTTAGAACTAATAAAAAATTACAACGACTATCGTTATAGTATTAACATGCTGGGTAGACAGATGGGTAAAACCACTGTAGCCGCAGGTTACTTGTTGTGGTATGCAATGTTTCAACCAGACAGTACAATACTTGTTGCGGCTCACAAGGCGGCAGGTGCAAGTGAAATTATGCAACGTATCAGATATGCGTATGAGAATGTACCAGATCATATCAGAGCAGGAGTAAGTGAGTACAACAAAGGCAGTATAACATTTGATAATGGTAGTCGTATTTTAAGTAGCACAACCACTGAAACAACTGGACGTGGTATGTCCTTAACACTTGTTTACTGTGATGAGTTTGCGTTTGTGCGTAATACCATTGCTAAAGAGTTTTGGACTTCATTATCTCCTACACTTGCAACAGGTGGTAAAGCCATTGTAACATCAACACCGAACAACGATGATGACCAGTTTGCAATGATTTGGGCAGGTGCAAACAACACATTTGACGAATACGGTAATGATTCACACCTTGGTGTAAATGGTTTCAAACCATATTTGGCTGTGTGGGATCAACATCCTGACAGAGATGAAGCATGGGCGGCACAAGAAAGAGCAAGTATTGGTGAAGAACGTTTTAGACGAGAACACCAATGTGAGTTTGTTATATATGACGAGACACTTATTGCTCCGCTAAAACTTGTTAATATGCGTGGACAAGATCCTATAAGACAAATGGGTCAAGTACGTTGGTATAAACATCCACATCCTAATTGCACTTATGTAGTTAGTTTAGATCCAAGCACAGGCACAGGCGGCGATGCCGCTGGAATACAAGTTGTAGAGTTACCAACATTAACACAGGTAGCAGAATGGCAACATAATAAAACACCTGTAGAAGGCCAAATGCGTACTATGATGGATATACTACAGTACCTAAAAGAATTACAAGTAGCACAAATATACTGGAGTGTTGAAAGTAATGCAGTTGGTGAAGCGGCTCTGGTTGTTATCAGAGACACAGGTGAGGAAAACTTCCCAGGTGAAATGCTACACGAACCAAAGAAAGTATCAGGAAAGAAAGGCAGACGTGGTTTTTATACCAGTCACAAGTCTAAAGTAGAATCATGTTTATCACTAAAACGTTTAGTTGAACATGATAAAATTACACTTCAAAGTAAACCTCTGATGTCAGAGTTAAAAAACTTTGTTGCAAAAGGTAACAGTTTTGCCGCTAAAGTAGGCGAACACGATGACCTTGTAATGAGTCTTGTATTAGCAGTACGTATGATTGATTATATAGCAACATTTGAAGATGAAGTGTATGAACGAGTAAACTCTAATCTCACCAATGATGTGCTATCAGAGTACAGCGATGAAGATGAATGGGACGGACCAATGCCAATAGATCTTCTATAAGTGATAAATAGTTGTACTAAAGGAGATAACAGCAATGGCAGTTAACGCAGATGCAGTAGGAGAAAAAATCTTTAACCTTATGAAAGGCTTCGGTCTTGAGGTTAAAAGTTTTAGTTCTGAAGGCAAAATTACAATTGATCCACAGGACGCAACACGATTTGTAGTAGCGGATCCTAACATGATTGTGCGTTATGACAAGCCTAATCAAACAATTCAGTTTGCTACAAGTACAGCAGAAGAATCAGAGCAATTACGTACTATGTTAAAAGATTTAGCAACTGACAATTTACAAAACTTTGACTTTAAAGTGTTTGATAGAAGATTAGAACCTAAATCAGAGATGATTGATATCGCACAAAAGCAGGAGAAAGACATGGCAGATGTATTAGAAGGATTTGGTGCAATGACTGGCAGTACTAAAACCAGTTACCAAGGACTTGATAATGTCAAAATCGTTGTGAGACACAAGAAAGCAGTTAACGAAGAAGTACGTGGAGCAAGAAGCAGAAATATCCACAGCATCTTTATACAACGTGGTGACGAAAGATTTAAAATGGCTGAAAACAATTTGAAAGCCGCAAGAGCAATGGCACGCCATATACAGAAAGGCGGAGAAATGCATGACACAGTAGGTGAGAGCATTACTGAAATGGCCGCTGAACATAGAACATTAAAAGAGTTTGTTCGTTATGTTAAGAAGGGCGGGTTGGTAAATGAAACCAACGAAGAGTATGTAAACATTGCTGTTGAAAATATTAACAGTATCAATGACACATTACAGAAACTTGCAGGTGCTAAAACTTATGCAAATACATCTGAGAGCGTTATTGGTAGAAGTCAAATAGAAGTACTTGAAGATGATATTGACTTAGAAGCAAAATTCACAGAAACACATTTTGATGACAGAGTAGCAAATGCTATGTCAAGTATCAAAAGTGCTATGTCAAGAAGATCACAGTTTGAAGAAAGTATTACATTAGCAGTACAGAATGAAAAGTTTGATAACCTCAAGAACTTGTTGTCAGAAGATGACGGTGTTGAATTTATTTCACCAGCGGCAAAACTCAGTCACCAAGTATCACAAATGAGCCAATCATCTACTAACCCAATGTTAGGTACTTACTTGAACGGCATCAGTAAAAAGATTGGTGGTGGAGCAGGACTTAATCAACACGAGTATGCAACTATTAAGAGTTGTCTACTAAGTGCTAACCAACCACAAATTAAAGCAGTAGCAGAAGATCACAGTGCTAAGTTTGAAGCATTTATGGAATCATTAGATATCCTATAAGTTACTGATTTAAAATAACAAACCAAATAAAACCCGCTATATGCGGGTTTTTTGATAAATAAAACTGTTAGAAGGAGTTAACTCCACAAACAAAGTTTTTTTTGAAACAATGTAAAAAAACGGTTGACAAATTCTATCTTGGCATATATAATAAACCAGTAATCATATGATTACGAACATGGCAAACATGGCAATTACAGGAGAAACATCATGGCCTCATTAGCAGAAATCAGAGCAAAGCTCTCATCAATGGAAACCAAACCCGGTTCCAAAAATAACTCACAAAGCGACAACGCAATATATCCACACTGGAATATCGACGAAGGTACCTCAGCAGTATTGAGATTCTTACCAGACTCAGATCCAGATAACACATTCTTTTGGGTAGAACGTCAAATGATTCGTTTGACTTTCCCAGGTGTGAAAGGTGGAGAAAACAAACCAGTTACAGTACAAGTACCTTGCGGTGAAATGTACGGCGATTCGTGTCCAGTACTAACTGAAGTACGTCCTTGGTTCAAAGACGCATCTTTAGAAGATATGGGCAGAAAGTATTGGAAAAAACGTTCATACATTTTCCAAGGATTTGTATCTGAGAATCCTCTCAACGAGGAGTCACCAGAAAACCCAATTAGACGTTTTGTGATTTCACCACAGATCTTCAACATTATTAAATCAGCACTTATGGATCCAGATATGGAAAACATTCCTACTGATTATGTTGCAGGTACAGACTTTAGAGTCACAAAAACAACCAAAGGGCAATACGCAGACTACAGTACATCAAAATGGGCTCGTAAAGAGAGTGCATTAGATGAAGTACAACTTGCGGCAGTAGACACTAATGGTTTACACAACTTAGCAGACTTTTTGCCTGCAAAACCAACTGCAGAAGGATACCAAGCAATTACAGAAATGTTTGCGGCATCAGTAGATGGTGAGTTGTATGATCCAGAGCGTTGGGGTAACTTTTACAAGCCATATGGCGTAGAAGTTCCAAGCACAGCGACACCAGCCACAAGTGCTCCGGCACAAGCGGCGGCTCCAGTAGCACCAGCGGCTCCAGTAGCACCAGCGGCGTCACCTGCTCCAGTAGTAGAAACACCGGCTCCAGTTGCAACTGCTCCAGTAGTAGAAACAGCGGCACCGGCGGCACCTACGCCCGAAGTAGACAAAGGAAAGCAATCAGCAGATGACATCTTACAGATGATTCGTAATAGAAGCAACGGTTAAGGAGATACATCATGCAAAAACCTTTTGACCTAAGTAAGTTCCGTACTGGTATCACTAAAAGTATTAGTGGTATTAGTGCAGGATTCCACGATCCACAGGATTGGATTAGCACAGGCAACTACACACTAAACTACTTAATCAGTAGTGACTTTAACAAAGGAATTCCGTTAGGAAAGGTTAGTGTGTTTGCAGGTGAATCCGGTTCTGGTAAATCGTTTATATGTTCAGGCAATATTGTAAAGAACGCTCAAGATATGGGCTGTCAGGTAGTATTGTTTGATTCAGAAAACGCACTCGACGAAGATTGGCTACAAGCACTTGACGTTGATACATCACCAGAAAAACTATTAAAGATCAGTGTTAGCATGATTGACGATGTTGCAAAAGCAATTAGTGAATTTGTTAAAGACTATAAAGCACACTACAGCGATCTCCCCTATGAAGAAATGCCTAAGTTAGCATTTGTTGTAGATAGTTTAGGAATGTTATTAACACCAACTGACGTAGCACAATTTGAAAAAGGTGACATGAAAGGTGACATGGGTAGAAAGCCTAAGGCATTAACAGCCTTGGTTAGAAACACTGTTAACCAGATTGCACCTTTTCCGATTGCCTTAATTGCTACTAACCACACTTATGCATCACAGGACATGTTTGATCCAGATGATAAAATAAGTGGTGGTCAAGGCTTTATCTATGCAAGTAGTATTGTTGTTGCTATGAGAAAACTTAAATTAAAAGAAGATCTCGATGGTAATAAAGTATCTACAGTGCAAGGTATTAGAGCGGCATGTAAGGTAGTTAAGTCACGTTACGCAAAACCTTTCGAAGGTGTGCAAATCAAGATTCCTTATGAGACAGGCATGGACCCATATAGTGGCCTATTAGAAATGCTTGAAACAAGAGGCATCGTTGATAAAGTTGGTAACAAACTCTCTTATGTCTCACCAGTAACAGGTGAAGAGATTAAAGAGTTCAGAAAAGGCTGGTCCGGAGATAAACTCCAGATAATTATAGATGAGTGGAGTCAAAATCCTAAAGCAACAGGTGTCGAACAAGACCTTGATGTTGGCGATGTTGACCCTGACGAATTTGATAACATAGAGGAGTTGATGGATGAGTCCTGAGATAGCATTACTTAGTGAGACATGGGAACTTGTAAAAACCCATGTCAACACTAAAGATCGTTTACACGTAGCAGAATCCATGTTGAGATTGTTTGAGGAAAATATTGATATCCAGGATATTAGTGTTTACATGAACGAATTTGACAAAGTTATGAAAACTGCCATTGTCACTTATTTTGACGAAGGTGTTGATGACGAGGATGACGACGACGAGTACGAGTATTAAAAATGAGTACTTGGTATAATAAAGTAGTTGGTAATTTAGGTGAGATCGTTGATTCAGTAAATTACTTTGAAAACGAACTTGAGGAAGCCAAGTATGAAGTTGGGATAAGAGGCAGTCTGGAGAAATCCAGTTCTGCCTTACCCGGCATTACAGAACATCGTTTTAATCAGTTACAAGAGATTGAAGCAATCCTCGAACACTTAAACATAGAACTTCGCAAAGAACGTTCTAAAACATTCCGCAAGTATTTGGAAACATACAATAGACAACTGTCCAGCAGAGATGCTGAAAAGTATGTTGACGGTGAAGATAGTGTTATTGACCTAACGCATCTATGTAACCAATTCAGTCTATTGAGAAATAGGTACTTAGGTATTATGAAAGGCTTAGATGTCAAGCAATGGCAAATAGGACACATCACAAAACTTAGAACTGCTGGAATGGAAGATATTGTAATTCAATAAACAGGTTGACAAACTTTTCTAATTTGCTATAATAGTAGCATGGAACAAAATTATACAGAAGAACAAATAAGATCATTAGTTGGTGCGCCAACTCTTGAGGAAGAGCAAACCTGTGCATGTGGCGAGCAAATCACGGAATGTGATGAAGCATACGAACACATGACCAGTGGAGTTTAATAGGGGTCGAGAGACTCGGGTAAGGGACAGGATTACAAGTGATTACCAGTCCACAATTCGTTTACGACAGAGTAACGACAGTAATCCATCCCTCCAATTTATATTTGCTCCGTTCGTCTAATGGTTAGGACACTGGGTTTTCATCTCAGCAATAGGAGTTCGATCCTCCTACGGAGTACCATACTATAGTCTGATTTTTGCGTATTGACGCTCGTTTTGTACAGACTTTAAACAACAAAAACAAATGGCAGGTCAACAGCTCTTGGACCTACATAAACTAAATAGAGCCAGAGTAGAAAGCAATGTGGGTGATTAGCTCAGTTTGGTAGAGCATCTCGTTTACACCGAGAGGGTCGGCAGTTCGAACCTGTCATCACCCACCATTTGTACATAACCGGTCCGGTAGTTAAACGGTTATAATTCCGCCCTGTCACGGCGGTGTTCGGGGTTCGATTCCCCGTCGGACCGCCACTATTAAATTATAAATACAAATATGCTTAAACTTGAATGTGGTCCTGAGGACAATAGAGAAACAGTAACAATAGACATAGACACTACAAAAAAGATTGGTCTCTTTTTAAGTGGGGGTTTAGACAGTACTGTATTGTTATCTTGCATGTGCAAAGATATAATTGCACAGGGCAAACAACCTAAGGATGTTATCAAGTATATCTTTAACATACCCAAGCACGATGGTGCTGAATTGTATCCACCCGCACTTATAGATCTTGTTAGGAAAAAGTTTGATATAGAATTACCTTCAATGACTCGTGTTAGGATAACACAATTACATCAACGTTTTCATGGACAAAAAGTTTGGGAATCTATATTGTATGCTTTAGACAAGTTTGATGTAGATCAAATATACTTAGGCGATCAACGTGTTAACCCAGACTTAGATACTACACTTCCTGTTAGAAGTCAAAAGATAGAAGGTCCAATGCCGGGCACATTGTTCTTTCCTTTTAACCATACCAAAAAGAGCCACACCATTGATATTATGTTTCAGTTAGGTGTAGAAGAAATATCAAACTTATCACATAGTTGTACAGAAACAATGACTGGCAGATGTAAGCAGTGTTATCATTGCAAAGAACGTGCATGGGCATTTGAGGCCATGGACAAAGTCGATACAGGGAATGGATAGGACAAAACGTAGATATATTAGATTTAATTTACCTACTGGCGGCGGCGGAATGCCAGCTCAAATGCACAGAGGCAGAATAACTAACGCAGTTAATAAATGGTCAAACACATACGACATTGATGTTTCATTTAATACAGTTGGTTACGAACTACACCTTTCTTTCCAATCAGATCCAGAACTTGCACAATTCATCCTCACGTTTGATGAGGACCTCGGATTTACTAAATTTAAAACCATAGAAATGTAGGTTGACAAATACCTAAAAGATGCTATACTTATTTCATAGGTAGGCGGCTGTAGCTCAGTTGGATAGAGTATGTGGCTACGAACCACAGGGTCGGGAGTTCGAATCTCTCCAGCCGCGCCAACAAATTAGAGGAGTATATATTATTAACAATATGGGTATTAGAAAAAACAAAATAATTTTAACAGACGTAGATGGTGTAGTTCTTGATTGGGAAGAAGGCTTCTCTGTCTGGATGGAGCATCACGGTCATAGCAAAGTTGATGGATATCAGTTTATGTATTCCATTGGTGATCGCTACGGTATGTCCAGAAACAACGGACATAAACTTGTTAAAGTATTCAATGAGTCTGCCGCAATAGGCTTTCTCCCTCCCCTCAGAGATGCACAGTACTTTGTTAAGAAGTTATCTGAGCAACATGGATATAAGTTTATAGCCATAACATCTCTGTCTTTAGATCCTTATGCCAAGGAATTGAGGACTCGTAATTTAAACAAGTTGTTTGGTGATGCATTCATTGACGTTGTTTGTTTAGATACTGGTGCTGATAAGGATGAAATACTTGCAGAATACGGCGCCAAATACACTGATAACTACTGGATTGAGGATAAGCCTGAGAATGTACAAGCAGGAATCAATGCAGGATTGAAGGGAATTTTGGTAGAACACGGGCATAATATGGTAGAACCTAAGGGTATTGTAGTAAAGAATTGGGAAGAAATTTACAATCTTGTTACAAATCAATAGGTTACAGCATACTAAAACGGTTGACAGATCACTAAAAACTGCTATAATATGTACATAAATTAATTAATTGCTGTGGGAGGCAATATTATGGAAAAGCAAGTTCGCATTATACAAGGTACTTACAGAAACGCACCTATCACTGATACAGTGTTTCCGTTAGTAAAACCAAGCACTTTCGGTAAGAAAGGTTTATTTATTACTGTAGACGCCAGCAAGGTGTTAGGTCCAGACAAAAAAGCAATTCGTGTATTGTTGGAGAATCCAAACGATATCGAATATGTTGATGGACCAGCAACCGAAGTTGAGTCTACTACAACTGCACCTGCAAAAGCAGTAAAAGAAACTGAAGAGCAGGCCATGGATAGAATCAAACGTAGATTTAATATCCTTGATGAGATGACTGATGCTGTGGCAAACGGTGTTGTTAGAGGTCTTATCGTAAGTGGCCCTCCAGGTGTTGGTAAGAGTTTTGGTGTTGAGAAGATACTTGACGAATACGATGTTATGGCTAAACTTAGCAGTAAGCCGCCAAGAACAGAAGTAGTTAAGGGTTCAATGACACCAATTGGTCTGTATCAGACACTATATAACAATTCGCAGAAAGGTGACATCCTTGTGTTTGATGACTGCGATAGTGTATTGTTTGATGAAGTATGCTTGAACATGTTGAAGGCAGTACTTGACTCAGGCAAGAAAAGAACTATTAGTTGGAAGTCAGAATCGCAGGCTCTTCGTAGAGAAGGTATTCCTGATAGATTTGAGTTCAAAGGTGGTTGTATCTTTATTACTAACGTTGACTTTGAAAACGTTCGTTCTAAGAAGATTAAAGATCACTTAGCGGCACTTATGTCCAGATGTCATTACATTGACCTTGAGATGAATAGTGTTAGCGATAGATTCTTACGTATTAACCAAATTGTGCGTGACGGTATGTTAGACGAGTATAACTTCGGTAAAGAAGGAGACCAGGAAGTAGTGGACTTTATGGTTTTGAAGGCTAACAGGTTACGTGAAATTTCACTCAGGATGGTTCTTAAGGTAGCAGACCTTAAACAGATGTCTCCGGACACTTGGCAAGAACTTGCGGAATCAACCTGTATGAAACGTGTTGCATAACATTCTCCCACAACTTGTTTGTAACGCAAAGCACTCTGCCCGGATTATCCGGGTAGAGTTATTTTAACTTTAACATTAAGGAATATAATGAATAAAAGAAGGATAGTGCCATTAGTAGCTCTTGCATTTTTACTTAACAGTAATGTGTATGCTGATGACCTAATAGAAGAAATTGTTGTAGTAGGTGCTACGGTAATCGAGAGCAAACCCAATGCCAATGAAGACTTTGGTTTAGTTGAAACAATAATGCCAGCAATGGCTTATACCTCAGGCGGCTTCGGCGGCTTTAGTGGATATAACGAACGTGGAGCACAGACAGAACACACAACTATTTTTAGGAATGGTGTACCTGTTAACGATGCAGGCTCAGGATGGTATGACTTTGGTCACGACATTGTTACTGGACAAGAAGCATTAAAAATTGTTAGTGGTCCTAACAGTGTGCTATATGGTTCAGGCAGTTTGGGTGGTTCAGTGTTTATCACAGACGACCTACAAGACGGCTATGTATCAAGAATAGGTTCAAACCACACACTTGTTAATGCAAGTAAAGGTGGAGTCGGTATTACGTATTTTGATGTATCAAATGGTTCTGTGAGAACTGACAACGATGAATCAGATAACTATGTAAACAAAACAGCAAGGCTTGATCAAACAATTGGCGGGTTTGATGTTAATGTTAATTACACTGACTACGATTATGATTATGATAACTGCTACACTGCAAGTTTTTCTCAGTCAAATGATTGCACACAGGTTGGTAACAAAGTTGCTGTGAGTATTCGTAATGATAATATCACATTAGGTTACAACAAAAATAACGCAGATTATTTTACTGGTAACGATGTAACATACGACAGTGAAGCAGAAAGGTTCTATTTAGATGTTAAGAACACATACTTAATTGGTACACCTGCCGCTGAACTTATTGTAGGTATGACTGGCGACCAAGAAACATACATGGATAACGAACAAACAAACGTTAGTGGTTATGCTTCTATTAACTTTGCAGACCAGTTTGGTTTAGGTGTTAGAGTATCAGAAGATGCATTTGTTTACAGAGTAGGATACAGCAAAGAACTTCTTTCTGTGAATTTTGCTACCAGTTATCGTAACCCTACCTTATATCAACTTAACGGTGATATTTGGGTTGACGGCAATAGCACACTTGAAGCAGAAGAGTCCATGGGACTTGAATTAGGTGTTGGCGCATTTATTATTTACAGGTACGAGTTTGAAGAAGGCATCCAATATCAATCAGGTTACACTGACGATGAAGGCACATATAACAATGCTACATATCTAAACTCTGGAGCATACAGCACACAGGGTATTAGATTTATGGATACGTATTCTGTACCATATGGTGGATTGAGTGTGATGGTTGGATATACAGATAGTGATCAACCACGTGTACCAGAATTTAAAACTCAACTGAGTTATTTTGCAACATTTGGTAACATAAACTTTAAAACTATTTACAGTGGTATGTTTGAACGAGCACCTGGACCGTATGACGGACCAAGTTTAGATAATCTTAGCACACTTGATGTTGTATTCAGCAGACAGTTTGAAAAAGCCACAGTATCGTTTACAGTTCGCGATGTATTAGACAACGAGTTTGAAATGACTCCTGGCTATGGCGCTGGCGGTAGAAAATACTTCTTGACAATATCATCGAACTAAGGTATATATTAGTATGCATAAAACAGTTTTAGAAATTAGAGACGAGGTAAACATCAAGTTCATTGGACTCGATGTAAAGACAAGACGTAAGATTTCTGATTCGGTAAAATTCTTTTTACCTTATGCATACCATATGCCAGCATATAAGTTAGGCCGCTGGGATGGTTGCGTTAGATTTTGCGACATCGGCGGCCGATCCTATTTGAATTTACTCGACACTCTACTACCAATTGTAACCGCGGCAGGTTACGATGTAGAAGTTGATGATCAAAGACAAACATGGGATTTCAAATTCAGCCCTGTCCAGGCAAACAGTTATGAAGATACTGCATGGCCTCCCAGACATCCTGCCGCAGGGTTACCTATTATTTTAAGAGACTATCAAGTAGAAGTTATTAATCGATTCCTTGATAATCCTCAGTGTTTACAGGAAGTGGCAACAGGAGCCGGTAAAACACTTATCACAGCAGTGCTCAGTCATCGTTGTGAGGACTTTGGCAGAACTATAGTAATTGTGCCAAACAAAGATCTTGTTGTGCAAACAGAAAAAGATTACAAAAATTTAGGTATGGACGTTGGTGTTCTTTATGGCGACAGAAAAGAATATGACAAGACCCATACTATATGCACATGGCAAAGTCTTGCAGTACTGGAAAAGAAAACAAAGGCAGGTGAAGCCGAAGTTGACTTAGATGTATTTCTCGATCAAGTTGTGTGTGTAATGGTTGACGAAGTACACAAAGCAAAAGCAGATGTATTGCGTGACCAGTTGAGTGGTATGTTTAAAAATGTTCCTATACGTTGGGGACTAACTGGTACAATACCGCAAGACGAACACGAAGCAGTAGCATGTACCTGTGCATTAGGACCTGTTACAGGTAGCCTAAGCAGTAAAGAGTTACAAGACATGGGTGTATTGGCTGACTTGGACATTAGTATTTTGCAGATGCAAGATGGTCCACTTGGGTTCAATGGCTATGCACAAGAACTTAAATGGCTTACCACAGATGAAACAAGATTAAAACACTTGTCACAGATAATTAATCAAATGTCACAACAAGGTAACACACTTGTTCTCATAGATAGAATTGCCACAGGAAATATATTTTCAGAGATGAATCCTGAATGGGCATTTGTTAGTGGTGGCATGAAAGTTAAAGACAGGCAATCTGAGTACGATGAGATATCAGAAATGGATAACAAAGTTATTGTTGCTACATATGGTGTAGCGGCAGTAGGTATCAACATACCTCGAATATTTAATTTGATTATGTTGGAACCAGGTAAAAGTTTTGTTCGTGTTATACAGAGTATCGGTAGAGGTATTCGTAAAGCAGAGGATAAAGATTATGTAAATGTGATTGACATAACAAGCAATCTAAAGTATAGTAAGAGACATTTAACTAAACGTAAAGTGTTTTACAAAGAAAAAGAATTTAGACACACTATGACGAAAGTTGAATACAAATAAGGAAAACTATGAAAATATTAACAATTGAAAACGAGCCATTTGATCTCAATACGGTTCCCGATGAAGTTGAGGACATGCGATATTGTGTTCTTGATGCATCAGACAAAGATGAGATAGACTTTTACTTCCTGCCATTGATATTTTTAGAGAGTTTTCATGCTCCTGCAATATGTTTGCAAATAGGAAATTCGTCTATACAGATGCCAATGGATTGGAGCATATTAATTTGTGATGATGACTACGGTGGAGTAGAAGTTATTCCGTTGACAAGTTTGAACAACAGAGGATTTAAAGCATTAGCAACTAATCCACTAAGCACTAAGATACCAGACTGTTATGATATAACTATCACAAACATCTATCAAGACGTAAAATGGTTCTTCCCTAAACTAAAGCACGGTCACATGTTGGCTGTTCCTTTGGAAAGCAAAGATAAGCCTCGGTGTGCATACTTTGTAAAAGAGCAAAACAAAATTTGTAATATTGAGGTTGGAGATTTAATGTAATGGCAAAGGAGCCTAAACTACCACTTAAAACAGTACTACATGCAATTGATAAAAGGGACAAGAATTTTTATAATAACTTAACTATTGAACAACGTAAGTCTTTAGGGCTGTGGATGATGTTGAGATATGCAAGTAGTGTACAAGGTAAGAATGCACCACAGTATATCTTTATGGTTAATGAGTTGTTTAATCAAGACTTTTATTCAATTAACAAACATCCAGAATTACAATGGCTGTTATTAAGTGCATGTGGTTCAGGCAAAGTAGAATTCCATCCGTATATTAAACCACCTACACAAAAGAAAAAGAAAAACAAGTCTCAGCAATTTATAGCAGACTTATTACCACATCTAAAAGCAGATGAAATAGAAATGGTATTGAGCATGAACACAAAACAAGAATTAAAAGACTTAGCAAAAGATTATGGGTACGATGACAAAACAATCAAAGACATCTTCGGTAAGTGATCAAGTTTGTAAATGGTGCGACAAAAGTTTTCGCAGTGATAGAACTTTAGCCGCTCATATGTGTCCACGCAAAAGGCGTTGGGCAGACAAAGATATGACACATGTTAGATTAGGATACCGTGTATTCCAGATGTTCTATGAAATCAATACTGCGACCAGCAAACCAAAAAGTCAAGAAGACTTTATTCGCAGTCAATATTATGAAGGCTTTACCAAGTTTGGTAGAAGTTGTATTGTAAACGAATATATGTCTCCAGAGAAATTTGCAGAATGGTTAATTAAAGAAGGTAAGAAACTTGCAGATTGGAGCAAAGACAAAATGTATGATGAGTTTTTGCTAACTTATGTAAGAAAGGAACCTGGCTTAAAAGCACTAGAGCGTACTATAATATATCTAAACAAGTGGGCAGAAGAGTCAGACAATGATTGGCAAGATTATTTTAAAATAGTAACTCCTGCTAGAGCAGTACATGATATCAGAAGTGCTAAAGTAAGTCCCTGGGTATTATATTTGAGCGAAACAGGCGGTGAATTGCTTACAAGGTTTAATGATGAACAAGTTAAAATGATCCAACATGTTATAGATACAACATTTTGGATGAAACAGTTTGGACATAATAGAGAAGAAGTAGAAGAAATTAAAACAACATGCGAGGTAGCAGGAATA
>ENA-ORDA01000718-ORDA01000718.1-marine-metagenome-genome-assembly--contig:-NODE-718-length-31250-cov-3.278927_pt1 | contig 31250 bp, 25 predicted proteins | sample MGYA00237778_ERZ508506 | MGnify/ENA primary metagenome ERZ508506 (study PRJEB26177, sample SAMN06267891) | marine metagenome | isolation source: Monterey Bay, California, USA | place: Pacific... | reverse complement strand
TATGTGTGGGAGTACGTGAGTATTGGCCCCAAGGCTGTGCAATCGGATCCCATGGCTCAGAACTACCTGAATATGAGGTATTATCTGTTTCAATGGTAAAATCACGGTCATCATAATGATTCACCATCAATGGCGATAATGAGGTTAGCAAAAGCAACAACAACATGAATATGGAGCGTGAATTCGCTCTAGCACTCATGGCATTAGCCGATGTCATAATTGGTTGTGCTAGTAAGGGGTTGTTATGACTTATGGCAGTTCGGACCTTTTATGCTTCATTTTTGAGTATTGAAGTGAACTCCATAAGGCGTTTTTTCACACATTTATACATTGTATTCTTCCGCTTTCATTAAATAGGGGTCGTCGGTGGCCAAATTGACTACGGTCGGATTCTCTCCCGAGGTTAAACCGGTGAAGGACGGAATAGGTTCAAACCTATCCCTTTTCACCGACGCCTTTGAATCTGGCAAATGGACGTGAAAATATGTACAAAATTGTTACTAAGGAAGATACTATTCGTATCCCTGCAGAATATATGCGCAAAGGTCAATCTCTTGACCAACACATTGACCGTCTTTCAATGACTGCATTTGAAGGACGATTCGATGACGATAACAGATTTATTCTAGTTACCAATAACCACCAACCTCTAGGAAGAGGAAGAATCATCCACGGAGATGGTGCTATTTACCAGAGAGTTCGTTTCGATGCGGTACTTTTCTGCATGGATGATTATGAAGTAGTAGAAGGCGCAGTTTCTGAAATCAATGAATTCGGTGCGTTCGTAAGAATCGGTCCTATGGAAGCATTGCTTCACAAATCACAAATCATGGAAGACATGGTAGATGCTAATGTCGGAATGGGCTGGATTGAAGGCCGACAAACAGGCAGAAGAATCGGAATTGGTGACTCGGTTAGAGCAAGAATCGTATCTCTTTCTCCAGATACAAGCGATCCAAGACGTTCTAAGATTGGTCTAACAAGTAAGCAACCTGGACTTGGTTGCCACTCTTGGTTAGAAGAGGATAACGAGTGAGGTGTTAGTATGGTAAAGGTTCCTTTCGCATGTGGTGAATGTCACCAAGTTTTAGCTGATGGCGTAGACCAATGTACTCGTTGTCCTTCCGCTCAAGTATCCTCGGATTGGCAAGGTTATGTCATAATCATGAACCCTGAGCGTTCAGAAATCGCAAAGAGACTGAATGTTGAGCACCCTGGGAAATATGCACTCAAAGTAAATACTCGATGATGGAGATGAAAATATGGAAAAAGTAAATCGTAAAGAAAATAAATTATTGAATCGTGTTGAAATTGGTTTCAAGTGGAAGCACGATGGAAAAGCTACTCCCTCAAGAAAAGAAGTCATGGACCTCGTTAAAACTCTTGAGCCAGGTTCAAATCCAGATTATATTGTTATCAAGGATTGCAGTACTAGATTTGGTCAACCTTTGACTACTGGAACCGCTTTCATTTATGGTGATGAAGATTCAATGAAGGTTGAACCAGATTATATTCACAAGAGACACGAGTCGCTACGTTCCTCATCAGGTAAAGATGAGGCATCTGCTGAAGAAGGAGGTGAGCAATGATGGGAGACGGTCCTAGTTCATCTGCTAAGTGGTCCAAATACTCCGTTGGAGAAGATGGAACATTAACACGTAATGCTGAGTTCTGCCCTAATTGCGGACCAGGTGTTTTCCTTGCTGTTCACTCAAACAGGAAATCCTGCGGTCGCTGTGGCCACACTGAGTTAAACGAGTGATTACTCTTCCTCGTCATCAAATTGTACTCTGTACCAATTTGAATCATTGCACATTGCAATTTTACGGCTATAATCATAGTATACTGGGATTTCTTCCAGTTCCATTCTTTTGAAATTATTCTGCGATAGGAATACAATTTCACGCCACCCAGAAATGTACCAGCCATCGGTATTTTCACACCATGATACATTACTAACTGGGCCTGATAACTTGGCCTTGAGAATTATTTTCTCCCCATCAAATAGAGCTACAAAACCATCATTCAATTTCAACAGATAGTTATTGGAATCATGATATACATCAAGAATGAATCCATCTAAATCTAGAATGATATTTTCTACTAGTGAACCATTTTCATGGTCATACCTGTTGAGTCCTCCTCCACGTGACCAAACCTCAACATATTTGTCATTCATAATCACATTTACAGTCTCTTGGGACCTTGGATACTTTGCTAATTTTTTCCAAGACGGCTCCTCACTTCGCCACTTCTCAAGTGCATCCATAGTCATGTTGTAGATTCCTTTTTTCCATAGAACAAAGGTAAACGATGAGTCTTGTGAGTCCATTGCTAATGGCTCGGCATCTAAAACATGTGACCAGATATTTCCGGCGGGATGAATTGCTTTGTCTATTGCTCTACGTACTCTTAATTCACTTCTCTCGACTCCTTGAACAAAATCTTGCGTGAGGTCAAATGCCGCCATTCTAGCCAACATCAACTCCGAATCAATCCATGTCACAACCATTTTCGAACCGAGTATAGTTGCATTTCTGATGGGGGTAGGGAATGGCATAGTAGGTTTTTTTAGAGGAGCGTAATCTAAGTCTAACTTCTGTAATTCTCCATCGACTCCAATTGCGATATAACCTTCATTCCAAGGTAGAATTTCCTTTGGGGTAAACTCCAAATTAACGGGAAGTTCACTTGCCATGATGTATCCAGTGTGGCTTAGTTTGTCAATTCTCGCATTGGGGAGGTGTCAAAAATGAGATACTAATACGGCATACATGCTTCCAACCCAAGTCCGTCTGATTATAGTCAGTGGAGGGGATATTGCATCAACAAATCAGGCAGATGTTTTACTTTCGAATTATTCCTGGTTCAGAATGGATGATGTCGAAGGTCTCCCTAGTTATTCGTTAGGTCAAATCCGTATGTGGATTCATGATGATGGTGTTCTATTCGAAGATGATTTAGATAAAAGATGGAATTTAGCAACTGGTGAGACTGTAATTGAGGCTATTTTCCCCTCGCGACACTCTGCCAAAAGTGGTAAGCCTTCTTTGACACTACATCCAATTGGTGTCCCACAGTCAGATTTTGATGAAGTACCTCTTTATGGAGGGAGAGGTGGAAGTGCTCCACCTCCATCACCACGAATCTCTTCCTGGTGGCGTAATCTGATTTCCATGGTCGAGGGGACGGATTTAGAGCAACAGTTTGATTTGTCTTTGGAAGTAACTCACCATGGCCCTTGGATTAGTGTCCCATCAATATTTGTCGAAGTTGGTTCGACAGAAAAAACATGGGGACACCTTGGAGCAGCCAATATTTTGGCTGAACTGATCGCTAAGGGTCTCGGTTTGAGCGATGGCCAAGAAATTGGGGTTTGGGATGAACAAAAAAACGCTGGTGAACCCGTGATTATCACACTAGGGGGAGGACATTATTCACCTCGGGCCAATAAGTTGGCTCTAAATGAAGGAATTTGGATTGGTCATATGTTGGCTGCATATGCAATGCCTTTCATCAAACCAGAAGATGAAAATTCTATTCCTGGTGGTAACTGGAAGAATTCACTCAATGTAGCTATAGAGTCCACAAAGAGGGCTTTTCCAAATGGAAAAATAATCTGTTCAATGGATAGAAAGGCCTTCAAAGGATGGCAGAAACAGGCGATAAGAGCACATTTGGCAGAATTGGATATACCCTTGCTTAAATCCAAATCAATCCTCGAATTGATTATTTGACAATCACAAGCCTCAAGAATCTCCTTTGTAAGCATCAGATGAGGGTGGGCATGGTTAGTTGGTTTTCCAAGTTGGTTGTCGCTAGTACCGTTCGCATGCCGAAATGGTTTGTTAAATGGGTTTCTAGGAGATATGTTGCTGGCCCTCAACTTTCAGATGCAATAGTAATAATGAATCGACTGAGCAAGGAGAATACCTGCTTCACCGTTGATGTTCTAGGTGAAGAGATTTCGACTATGGAAGAAGCACAATATTTCTATGATGAATATGTAAGTGCGACTAAAGCAATTATTGAAAATAATTTAGATGCCAATTTGAGTATCAAGCCTACTGCATTTGGCTTGTTGATAGACCCCAAAAAGGGTTTTGAAAACATCAAAAATCTTGTGGAAATGGCATCAAAAAACGACATATTTGTGCGACTGGATATGGAAGACCACCGAGTGACTGAAGATACAATAAAGGTAGTAGTCGATCTTCACGCCCAAGGTTTAACTAATGTTGGTACAGTTCTACAAGGCCGCTTGTTTAGAACTCTTGAGGATATAGATGCGCTTGAATCAGAACTGGGTCCATTAGCAGATTATAGGATTTGTAAAGGAATCTATTTGGAACCTGAGGAAATATCGTTCACTTCGTACTCAGACATAGTTTCAGCAACCAATTCGTCTATCGACAAGATTCTTGCAGCAGGTGCTTATTGTGCTATTGCTTCGCACGATGTTCCAGTAGTGAAACATGCAAAATCAGCATTGGAGTCATTTGGTATGGGGCCTGGTATTGACGACCCAAGAGAAAATGCAGGTGCAAAAAGAAATGGTAAAGGCAATGGATATGAATTCCAAATGCTCCTAGGAGTTCGTGGTCCAATGCGTAGAAAGTTAGCTGCAGAAGGGCATAGGACTAGGGTTTACGTTCCTTATGGTGCAAAATGGTATGAGTATAGCATCCGACGATTAAAAGAGAATCCAACAATTGGTTCGCAAGTGGCCAAGGCTTTCTTGATGCCATGGACAAACAGGCCCTAATTTCTTGGTCGCTTTTGCTTGCGCTTATTTGATGGAGTGACACGTTTCTTTGTAACTTCTTTTGGAACTTCAGGATTTGGATTGTATCCTAATCTTCCTTCCTTCCATGCTTGCCTTCTTTCTCTCGGAGTTTTTGGTTCGAAGTGTTCGAGTTGAGGAGGTTCATGCAAGTACATTCTCTTGATGTCTTGTACCTCAACAGTTCCACGCATTGTTCTTCCTTCTCCAGTGTGAATGGCACGAATCCTCCATGTCTCTCCTTTGTGATCCATTAAATGCCCTGCAGTGAAAGTCTTACCGTATTCAACTAGTATTGCTTCAGAGTCAGATTGCTCCCCTCGAGTTAGTGTCATTTTGACTCTAACCATGTCGGTTCTTAATGCAGAAATACGCATCACTTCTCCAGCCATAGACCTTTTTGCCTTTCGCTCCCCAGACACTAATATTTGATTTACAGTCCATAATTTATCATCTTCTTCAAACACATCACCGAGTCTAAACTCCTCATCACCATCTACGTCAATAGTAATTTTTTGCGAGTCTGGACCCTCTGTCAGGATAAATGGGATTCTAATTAATTTAGGCGGTCGAATCTCTAATGTTGAAACTAGGTTACACTCATTACATTTGATTAACAGGTCACGACCTTCACCAACTGGCTTTTCGCGTAGTAGTTCATGGCCAGTCATTTCATTGCAAGCTTCACAATGAGTTGCGTTCTCTAGGACTACTTCATCATCGAACTCATTTTCTTCATCAGACATGATATCCCTCAACCAGCCGTGAAAGGTTCCATGTTTGAAGTCACCGGCTGATATTTTCTAAAGCGAGCATTCATCATGGTTGCCCTATTGGGTTGATTATGGGTGATGGAATGCAGGGCAGTGCTCCATCAAAAGCAGATGTTCTCCCATACATTTTATCTAAGGATTCAGACATGTCGAAGGATGAGCCTGAAATCGCCGCTAACATTTCACAGCAATTGCAACACATGGGATTATCTTCATGGTCACAATCAGTAATTAGGAGGTTACGTAATTCGATTCACAAACTGAAACCGAAGAGAGTAATTGAGGTTGGTGCAGGGATTGGGCATCGTTCAGCTTGGCTGTATGACTTGTTTACCGTGACTTCCAAACCCGAAAGATATGATTTAGTAGAGCAAGGCGCTAAATTTGCAGTCATTCTTCATCGCCTAATGACTAGATATGAGGCAAATGATTGGACCAATATCGTTGTAGGAGAAGTTTCTTCTTTGGTTGCTGAAACAACGGCATGGAAAGCAGCATCATCCACTGGTCTGGAAGTAGGTGATTCGCCTTTATCACTCGACTCGGATGTAATTATTGTTGACTCTAAGATTGAATCATTAGCCGAATCTATTGAAAATCTACTGCCGTTACTTAGTGAGGGAGGAGTACTTTTTACCTGTGAGCCACCAGTTCCATCGGGTGATGTCGACGAAAACGACGAAGAGATGATGAAGCATGTGAATGGTTTTAATTCTTGGATTGAGTTGATTACTAATTGCCAAGATAGTCACCATATTGCTTTTACTCCCTTATTTGAAGGGACCTTAGTTGCCTTTTTAGCAAAGAATTAGACCGAACTAGAAGCGATTATCAAGTTATCGATCTGAAGTAAACCATATCCATAATTATCATCATGGCCTTCTTGTCCTTCTTTGGTTTTAACTGAATTTAAAATCAGTTGCTTTATCTGTGCTACTGTATCCGAATTAGCTTGCTCGTTATTACTACTTAATTCGGGAGAATTTTCTAGCAATAATGCGATTGCACCAGTAACAAATACCGTTGCTGCGCTGGTACCATCAACTATTGACCAAGAATTCTGATTATTAATTACTGGAACAGATTCTGCCGGGGCGACAATCTCCGGTTTTTTATTCGGGTCTTGTCTTGGTAATATTAGAGGAAAAAGACTACCATCATTATCGCCGATTGAAGAGCCTGACCAATGGCTCTCAGAAAGTGTCACACCACCAACTGAAATCACTAGTTGCTCGCTACTAGGGTGGGCAACATCTCCGTCATCATCTCCTCCTCCATCATTTCCGGCTGCCGCAACTACGATGATTCCCTGTTCAATAGCATCATTTGCAGCATCTCCTGAATCTCTGCCACTAAATGGATTGAAGGGCAAAATACCAGGTGCTCCACCAAGTGAGAGCGATATAATATTGACATTCTGCTCTACGCACCAGTCAATTGCTTGTGCAACAGTTTCGTCACTACCTTCTCCATTCACTCCATCAAGTGCTTTGGCTACATAGAGGTCGACATTAGGAGCAACACCCTCAATCCAACCATCGGCCACCAATATCCCCGCCATACTTGTGCCATGCCCATTATCGTCATACGGTTCGGTTCCAGTAGAAATGAAATCTCTCCAACCAGCTAGGCTTAATCCAGAAAGGTCAGGGTGAGTTAGGTCAATTCCTGAGTCTACGATACAAACCGAAACTCCTTGCCCGTCCAGAGAAACCTCATCTAACTGTATCATATCTCCGTATGTGTCTTGATAATTCATAGCCTTATCACTTGGTCTGAGAGAAAAAATCCCTTCATCATCGACATAACTTATCAGCCAATATATTGAGACTATTAGAAGTAAGGATATCCCTATACTCACAATTCTTCTTGCCCAAAATAAGTCCCCGGAATACAAGATTGCATTTTCTACCTCCTCGGTAGGGAATGTAGATGGCGATTCAGGAATAACTAAGTCATCTATCATAGAAATCAACTAAATGCTTCGACCGCCTCACAAAAGGTATCTACAAATAATTTAGCCTCATCTTCTGTATTATAAAGGTAAGCAGAAGCCCTTAGAGATCCGTTTTGATGCCCTCTAGCATTGAACCAAGAATGTACGCAGTGTTGACCACTTCGAACCATCACGCCAGCTGCCTCATCAAGTAAGATTGCGATATCATGGGCAGGCAGTTCTCCCATTAAAATCGAGCAGATTCCACTACGCATTTCAGGGTTTTCAGGTCCAATAATCTCTATACCATTCAAGTGCTTGATACCATCCGTTATTATACGATTTAATTTGACTTCATGGGAATGAACTGCATCCATATCTAACTTAGATAGATAATCGATTGCAGAACCACTAGCAATTAGGCCTGCAAAGTTTCCAAGACCGCCCTCGAATTTTGCAGGTGGTTTCGCCCACTGAAGAGAATCATAAGTAGTGTTAGTCACGGTTTGTCCTCCAGCTTGAATAGTTCGCATATCCTCTAACAGTTCGCTTCGCCCCCATAAGCCTCCCATTCCTGAAGGACCACACATTTTGTGGATGGAGAATGATAGGAAATCAATGTCTAAATCTTGCACATCCACATTCATATGCGGCGTAGATTGGGCTCCATCGACACTGATTAGAGCGCCGTTATCATGAGTGATTTTTGCGATTTCTTTGATAGGTATTTGGACACCATCTAAATTACCTACATGGCTCATTGAAACAAGTTTCAGCCTATTGCCAGCATCGGCACAGGCTTGTTCAAAATTTTGCATATTGAATGAGTTGTCTGGGTTAGACTTGACCACTTTATGTTCAATTCCAAACTCTTCTTTGAGTTGTAGCCATGGAACTAGATTCGAGTTATGCTCACGGTCGCCTGTCAAAATGACATCACCTTTTTGCCACTTAAGTCCCTTTGCAATCTGATTTAGTGAATTAGTTGCATTTCTCGTAAAAATCATTTCATTTACTGAATAAGCATTGATAAAATCCGCCGCAGTCTTACGGGAATCTCGAACTAAACGTGATACTTGAGTGCCATATCTGTGTACGGAACGACCTCCGCAGCCAGGGTATCTCGTGTAGTAATCAGAAATTGAATCAATGACTTGTTGTGGTTTGAGCGTGACACAGGCATTGTCCAAATATGCCGGTGGACTATCTTGGTTTAGAGTGGGGAAATCCTTGCGTAAGTGTGAGAAACTCATCACCACGCCTCCAAATCAGGTATACAATCAATATATGGTAAATTTACACCACATGATTTACATTCAAACCGGGTAGGATATTTCTCCTTACAAATATTACAGACAGTTCCAATTATTCCTTTCTGTTCTACACATGTTTCAGTGGCGCAAGGTACAGAAATTTGACCATCACTCTCTCTCTGTAATTCGACATCTTCCTTACATTCTGGGCACTTTGCATCATCATCAATTTTCAGATCACCCTGTGCTAATTCAATTTCTGCAGTCATAGCCGCAGTAGTACTAATTTTCACTTCACTGCCTAGCATTCTTTGCGGATACCACATCAATAACATGAACATTGGGACAATAAGAATACCAGAAATTACATGCATGAAGTAATAGGTTGAACTTTGGTCACCTCGCCTTGCAATGTAGTGAACACCATTCCAGCATGAGTAGAATGTATTGGCCAGCCAGAATACTAGCAGACTACCCCACCCAACCAACGAATGCTCTCGCATCTCCTGTTCCGTTACCCGGACATCCTCGTGGAAATGATGAATTTGTACATGCAAATCCCTTGTTTCTATTACTGCTTTCCAGAAGAAGTAAACAAAGAAAAAGATGACGAGCATAATTAGTACGCCATACATCATATCAGAGAGTACCATGTTTTTTGGAAAGTTAGAATTATTTTGGTGGAATAATATCTGTAAAAACATCACTCCATTCCAAATTACTAGCATCGATAGTGAGTGGACACGCATAACTGGGAATTGAACCCATATCAAGTAGACAAACCAAACCCAAGCAATCAGCCCAAGTAGCATTTGAAAGAACGAAAAACTACCTATTTTCCTCATTCCTTCAAGCCCTACCAACTCCGGATTACCACCTGAGAAAATATCAGCGGATAGAGAACCTAAAAGAAATGCTAATGTTCCAACACAAAGGGCTACGATTAGATTCTTATTCCATTCTGCGAAAGCGAGAAGAACGATGAATTTGATCTCTTTTCTCATCTTATCTATTGGACTAAACACCGGATGCATGTTTGAGAGTTCAAATTTTAATTCCATGTCGCGTAGATGAAAAGGCATGCTAGACATTGCTTCTTCAATGTCTTCGGTGGCCTCAACCGCCTCGCTCATGTTGACGGCCTAACGAGTTCACATATGAGTTCTTTCGCCTTCTAGTTCATCAAATTCAAGCGAGAGCGTTAAACATGGGATGGGAGTCGCAGGGTTGCGAGCCGAGATCGCATAGCCTGGTATTGCGCGCGACTGGAAATCGCGTGTCCTTGTGGCACGAGAGTTCAAATCTCTCTCTCGGCGCCAACTATCATTAATAATTTATTTTGATTATTGTTTAAGCGTTTGTAAACATGGATTAAATGGAGCCACCGGCGAGATTTGAACTCGCGACCTCCTCATTACCAATGAGGTGCTATACCGCTAAGCCACGGTGGCGCAATCCCAGCGAATCGCCTTCTTATTATAATCGCTTCGAGTCATCCAAATACTGTGTGGTGGGGTTATAGTAGGGGTTAGTAAAAGTCTAATTGCCAACTTTTTTTCCCTCAAAGATTAAAGGGCTATTTTGTTAACTCGGTAATAAGGAAGGCGACTTCCTTAGATGGGATATTGATGGGACAAGAAGTAGAATCTAAAGTAGATATGCGCCGACGTGTGCATGATTTACAAAGCCAAGTTGATGAATTAAAAGAACTAGTTAACACATTATTGAGTGTTATTTGTGAGGAGCCAGATGGTGTGCACACAGGTGCAGCACCGATGATTCCTGGTCAAAGCACATCCAAGTTTTGTATGTGATTAACCCTTTACTACGACTTTTGGAATAATTCTCGCAACTGGTCTAGCTAGGCCTGCTTTTGCAGTTAGTTTAATCACTTCATCGACATCTTTGTACGCCTGTGGGGCCTCTTCTGAAAGTACATTTGGAGTGGAGGCATGAACTCTTATTCCCGCGTTTTCCAATTCTAACTTCAATGCTTTACCATCAATTGTTTTCTTCGCTTTAGTCCTTGATAGAGAACGACCAGCGCCATGGCAAGAAGAGCCGAATGCCTGATTCTGTCCACTTGTTGGTCCAGCCATAAGCCACGAACCTGTCCCCATGTCGCCCGGAATCAGAACAGGTTGTCCGGTCATTTTGAAACTTGAATTTAATTCGAGTTGGTCTCCACCAAATGCTCTTGTTGCACCTTTACGATGTACTGCGCATTGACATTTCTCGCCGTGAATCATGTGAGTTTCAACTTTGGCAATATTATGTGCAACATCATACAGGGTTCTAGCTTCACCATCTTGACCCATTTCAAGCATCAATACTTCTCTTAGGCGGTGTGCTAAGGCACTTCTGTTAGCAAATGCATAGTTAGCAGCGCCATTCATATCATCCAAATATTGCTGGCCCTCTTTTGAGTGGAATGGTGCGCAGGCCAACTGTCTATCCGCTACGGTAAAATCCCAATTTTCATTATACCATTTACTGCCATCACGTTTGTACATTTGTTCTAGTTTTCGAGAATGTTCGCTACACACTTGATGTCCAAGTCCTCTTGAACCCGAGTGTATCATTGCTAAAAGCTGACCTTCATACAGACCCCAATGTTTAGCAGTGTCATTGTCTTCTACGGATTCAACACACTGGATTTCTAAGAAATGATTTCCACTTCCAAGCGTACCTAATGCTCGCATTCCTCGCTCTTTAGCCCGTGTAGAAAGTTCAACATCATTAGTTTCCAATCGTCCACTTGATTCTAAGTTTTTCAGATCATCTGAGCTTCCAAAACCGAGTTCTGCAGCATATTCTGCACCACCGGAAATGATGTTTTGAAGTTCCGACATACTGATTTCAAGGCCACCTTTACCAGATGCGCCAGCAGGTATCCGTCCAGCAATTCGACCACCTAATTTCTTAATATTGGGGATATCATCTATTGTGGCGTCAAGGGCTAATACTCTCACGCCGCAATTGATGTCAAATCCTACGCCTCCAGGGGAAATAGCGCCTCCTTGTTCTCCAGCCTCTGTATCGGTAGCAATCACTCCACCAATTGGCAAACCATATCCGAAGTGCCAATCAGCCATCGCCCATGCTTCTCCAACGATTCCTGGTAAACTTGCTGCGTTGACCAACTGTTCAGGGCCCCTATCGTCTGCATACTTGGCTAGATGTTCATGGTCGGTAACAATTCTAGCATCAACTTTCATATCGCCATGTGCTTTAATGCGCATTGTACCATCATTTTCAGAATGAAGATGCTCTCTCCAATCTTCGCCCATGTACCGGTGTTGAGTCTGTCCTCTTTGAGCATTGTTCATGTGATTCTATGCTTTTACACCCGTAGGTTTCAATATGTGTCGTCGTTAGGGATGGGTGTCACAAGTTGACAGGTGTGCATATGAGTCTACCTCCGATAGATTTGATAGTGTTTCATGAGAATGGATATGTGCGTAAGCAATGTAGAGTCACAGACCTATGGTTTTGGACTACTGACCAATCACGAGATACTTGTGGAGATACTAGTGAAGATGAGTACACATTCATTGGTAAACCCTTGATTCAAGGTTATGAAATGCGTGGTAAAGATTTGAAAGATTCCATGAGAGAAGCATTTTTACAATTTTTTGAGAATGTTGAACATACCAGAATCGCTCCTTACCCTGTGCTTGCAAGATGGCGAGATGATATTCACTTGACCATAGCATCTATCGCAGACTTTCAGCCTCACGTCACATCCGGTGAAGTTGAACCACCAGCCAACCCTCTAACTATATCGCAACCTTGCATTAGGCTTACTGACGTAGATGCAGTTGGTCGCTCTGGTAGACATTTGACTACTTTTGAAATGATGGCACATCACGTATTCAATCGCCCTGAAGAAGGTCGGATGTTCTACTGGATGGAAGAGTGTGTTCAGTATTGTCATGATATGTTTACCAAAACATTTGGTATTGATTCCAAAGAAATAACCTATGTCGAGAATCCATGGTGCGGTGGAGGAAATGCTGGAGCTGCTGTAGAAGTAATAGTTGGTGGTCTAGAGTTGGCGACGTTAGTTTTCATGAATCTCGAGGAGCATCCCGAAGGTGATGTAGAGTTGAAGGGTGACCGATACCGAGAGATGCCACTACAAATTATCGATACTGGATATGGATTGGAAAGGTTCTGTTGGGCTGCAGCAGGCACTCCAACAATTTATGAGGCTATTTACCCAGATACTGTTGAATGGTTAAAACAATTATCAGGATTTGAGAATATCGCCAAACAATGGCCTGAATTGAATTTGGATGATGTTTTGGGAGAGATGAGCCGATTGAATGGAATCATGAATATCGAAGCAGGTGTAGACGGAGAGAAATTACGCTCTATCTTTATCGAGAGATTGTCTCAGAGAGGACATATCCTTAACGAAGAGCAGTTTTCTAGTATCACAGAACCTCTCGCAAGAATATATGCTATACCTGACCACCTTCATGCCCTTTGCAATATGCTTGGTGACGGACTTGTTCCTTCAAATGCTAAAGCAGGTTATTTGGCTAGAATGATGGCTCGAAGGACTCTGAGACTACGTGATGAGTTAGGGTTGGATGTATCCCTTTCTCAACTTGCGATACATCACTTAGAAGTCAATTTGGGCAATTCTAAGATGAAACAGACCAAGGATGGTCTCTGTACTATTTTAGACCTTGAAGAACAGAAATATGCTGAAATGGTACGTAAAGGCGGCAATGTGATTTTAACACAGTTGCGTAATTTGAATAAATCTAGCCAATCCATCGACGACGAGATTCTGTTCACATTGAATGATTCTCATGGAATACCTCCCGATATGGTTATCTCTTTGGCTAAAGAATCAGGGTGGAATAGTGTCAAACTACGTATTGGTTTCTCTGCTGAGATGGCGGAAAGACATGCTTTGATGGCCAAAAAGGCTGCTACGGCAGTAATTGTGAAAAAATTGGTAGACGCTTCGGATTCACTGCCTTTCACTAAATCTCTGTATTATGAAGATGTACAGCAACGAGAATTTGATGCAAGTGTCTTGTTTTGTGGCCCACTAAATGGAGATGATCTTCCAGAAGATGCTAGCCATGGAATAATTTTAGACAGAACTTGCTTCTATCCGGAAGGTGGTGGTCAAGAAGGTGATTACGGTACATTATCTACTGATTCAAACCTTCGTAATGTTTTGGATACTAGAACTTCAGGTTCGCACATTGTACACTTGGTCGATGGCGCCTTTGAGGTTGGAGATTTAGTTCATGGAAGTTTAGATTGGGATAGAAGAAAGCAATTGATGGACCACCACACTTCAGTTCACATTGTTGGTGGTGCAGCAAGACGTATTCTAGGCCCTCATATTTATCAGGCAGGTGCAAATAAATCGGTTGAATCAGCGAGGCTTGATATTACTCACTTCAAACGCTTGACACGAGATGATTTAGATGCGATAGAAAGTATGGCCAACGAGATCATTGGACAAGTTCAACGAACTGATAAAACAGAACTCAATCGTAAAGATGCAGACAAGAAGTATGGATTCGATTTGTACCAAGGTGGAGCACCTAAAGGCGATTCTATTAGAGTCTTGAGAATTTCCGACCATGATGTGCAGGCTTGCGGTGGAACACATCACGATGAACCAGGTCAGATAGGTTCGATACGAGTTATTAGATCCACTGCTGTTCAAGATGGCGTGGAAAGATTACATATTGTCGCTGGACAGGCTGCATTGAACTATGCCAGAGAGCAAGATGAATTACTGCGAAGAACAGTAGATATTTTTGGTATTAACTCTGAAGACCTACCAAGAACTGCTGAACGTTTCTTCACAGAGTGGAAGGAACAACGTAAGCGTATTCAACACCTAGAGGCGGAAATAGTTCGAATTAAAACCTCAGGTGGAGATGATTCATCATATTCCAAAGACGGTGTTAGAATCGTTGTTATGGAAAGTGATGGAGATTTGAAGCAGATGACTAAGATGCTGAAAGAATTAACATTGGATAACAGTAACCCTACACTAGCAATTCTCGGTTCGAGAGTTGGCGGAGGCAAACTGATGATTGCAACCACTGAAGATACTATTGCCAGCGAGAGATATAATGCAGTAGACCTTCTAAGAAAAATATCACCCCTTATTTCTGGCGGCGGTGGGGGAAGGCCGACATTTGCTCAAGGTGGAGGAAGTAATCCCGACGGACTAGATGATGCTTTGAATGAAGCGAAAAATATTCTTGAACTTTAAGATAAAGATTCTCTAATCGCTTCTCTGTCAAAGTGAGAAGGAACAATCTCTAAGGCTGACTTTTCGTCGAACCATTTGACATCTGAGATTTCATCTTCCTGGAGTTGCAATTCATCCAATTCTCCATTCCATTTCGAATGATAAGTGAACGAAACAAATGATATTCCTTCATCAGTGAATATTTGTTGTGTGATAATCGGTTGTTCCTTGCTTAAAATCAATTCGAGACCTAATTCTTCCATGGCTTCTCTAACACATCCGGTGCTTGGATGTTCATTGTGTTCCATATATCCGCCAGGCAGCGTCCAATGCCCGGTGAAGTGACCTCTTGAAACTCGAGCAAGTAGAATTTGATTAGATGAATTTCTTACGATTACCTTGGACACCAAACGGTGTATTGAGCGATATACTGATTCTCTAGCGATAGGATGTACAGAATTATCAGAAATCAAATCATCTTTCCAAGCCCAATTCTTTGGCCAAGGAATCTTAGGATAACCTTTGATGACCATGAAATCATTCCCTCCAATATTCATTCTAATCAATAGTAACTGTTCCCACTTGATGTCGAAGGATTCAATTTCTTGAATTGTCGGGAAACGTAATTCGTTTTCTATATTTGTCCTGCCTCTGACAGGTATTTGAGGCCCAATACCATCTTCGTCAACCAGCAATACTTTGCCATCGTGTTCTAAGTGAACAACAGTTTGAGGGTGAGTCATATGTCTCCGACAAGTCTCTCTAATTTGAAATCTCGTAATTCTATGATGTTCTGATTGCCTGTTCGGGTGTAATTTGAAGTATAACCTTCACTTAGCCGATACATGCGTGTCGAACAGTTAAATGATGAAGGTTGGGCGAAGACATACCTTCTTGTTGCTGAAAATAGTGACGAGGCGTGTTTGATTGACCCTGTATATGATTTTACTCAGAAATACGTTGAACTTGTTGCGAGTCGAGGCTTGACTCTGAAGTATGCAATTGCAACTCACACCCATGCAGACCATATCACTGGCTGCTTTACGCTTAAGGAAGAAACAAATTGCGAATATATTATGTGGAAAGATACAGCTTCATTAGGTGTCTCGAAATATGTGGATGAAAATTCGAACCTTATTCTTGGTGAGGAATCTATCACATTTCACCATGTACCAGGCCATACAGCAGATTCTATGATTTTAAAAGTGGATAATAATATCTTCACTGGAGATTTTCTTTTTACTGGTAAAGGTGGAGTTGGTAGAGATGACCTTCCAGGTGGCAGAATGGAAGATCATTGGAATTCTTTAGTCAACCTATCAAAATTTCCGGGTCATGTCATAGTACAAACGGGACATGATCCTCCTGGCACTAAAATGCAAACGCTTCAATGGAACAGAGAGCACAACCCTATTCTTAGTATGAATTCATGGGAGCAATACCGTGATTGGCAGAATGACTCTATCAAACAATTAGGCTATGTTTCAAAAATGAAGGTCGCTTTACCTGCTAATATTTTTGGAGAGATACCAGAAGTTGTTCCGTGGTTGGAGTAGTTACTTTTTCATCGGATTACTCGGAACTTTACCACTATTTTCACCACTAGGAATGGCCTGTAAATCTGCAAACGATAATTGCCGCTGAGGTTCTTCAGAAAGTAGTGCTAATCTTTCGTCCATTGTCATTTGGGCATTGAACTCAATTCTTCCGCGTGTTCGAGTTAAGTCATATGATAATGGCTTCAAATGTTCAACAATCTGCTGTTCAAACATTTTTCTAACCTGGTCTCCTCTCCACATAGAATAGCCCCATTTATACGCAATTCCCACAACAGATGCTCCATAGAGTAACAATATTACAGTTGAAGCAAATAATACTGGATTATCAGTTCTTGCTTCATCAATTAGATTACGTATGATCAGGAAAAGTAAACCAATTCCAACTACTGGTTTAAGTATGCTTTCAAGCCACTGGTCGACAGGAACTAATCTTCCCTTGGCTGGGTCGACAAACACTAAATCAGACTCAAATGCAGTATTTAGTACCCCTAGACCACCAAGGAGAATTATATACAAAAATGCAGAAATTGCTAGTTCAATGCCCCATGAATCAAAATTGAATATCCAATGTACAATTAGCCAAGCAAACAGTCCAAGAAATGCACCTTGCGGGACATAATTAAAATGGATTACATGGTTTGAGAATTCATTTACATTTCCTACTTTTTCAACAGAACCTCGATGAGGCTTTGGGATGTGAATAACTTGCCAATGAAGAACTCTTTCCATCTCTTTCAATGTTTTAATTAATATTTTTTTACGGATTAACAAGTACTCTATTAAAATAAGAATTGGCAGCCCTAGAAGGATAATCGGAAGAGCCATAATTGCTGCTAGTGGAAATATGATTATGGTTGGTAGTAAGAGGAAATGCGAAAGTGTCAATGGGTGAAATAAATCTGCTTCAATTAATCTTTGTTTTGAAGGTTGGATATGTAGGCTTCGTGCCAAATCATCAAGTGTAGTTCTAAATGGTGAAACTTGTTTTCCAGCATCGATTATCTGACGCACAGAATTGCGGTATTGTGATTCTTCATGGCCAACTCCAATGAAAAGTCTCCATGCTAGTCGCATCGGTAATGCGAGCAATATTGGAATAGATAAAATCCCAGTCGCCCAGAGTAAACCGGCAACGTCAATTTCTGTACTCATACTACTCCTCAATACCGCGAGGCTTCAATCTGTTTTCAATGGTTGTGAAGATTTCATCGATTCAACAAGTTTCATGGCCTTTATGGCCATAGCCAAATCATGGCCAAGATAGTTGTTACAGATGGGATGTCTAAAGATGCTGTTAGACTACTAGAGAAAAATGGCCATGAAGTCACACTGCAATCATTCTCTAAGGAAGAATTGTTACAAGGATGTCTTTCAGATTTTGATGCTATTATCGTTCGCAGCGCTACTAAATTACCAAAAGAGGTTATTGAATCGACAGGAGGTAATCTAAGAGTGATTGGGAGAGCTGGCGTTGGTGTTGATAACATCGATTTAGCAGCCGCTTCAGATGCGGGTATTGCAGTTGTAAATGCACCTCTTGCATCGACGCAATCGGTTGTTGAACTGACTATTGCTCACCTTCTTGCGTCGATTAGACATATTAGTAAAGCAGACAGAGGACTTAGGCTAGGTAAGTGGGAGAAAAAGAAAATGACCGGTACAGAATTATCGGGTAAGTCACTTGGATTAATCGGATTTGGTAGAATTGCTCAAGGTGTGGGGATGGTTGCTCAAGCAATGGGTATGGATGTTCATACATATGACCCATATCTTCCGCCTAAAGTGGCCAGAAATCAATCAACTAGGCTGCATAAAGATGTAGACGATTTATTCAAGTCATGTACTCATATTTCTGTCCACTGTAATTTGACTGATGAAACCCATCATTTAGTGAATTACGAGAGGATGAAATTGATGCCAGGTAAGTCTAGATTAGGACTTAAGTGTGGAAATCATATTGTGAATTGTGCACGTGGAGGAATAGTGGATGAAGATGGTCTTTTGCAAGCATTAGACGAAGGAGTGATATCTTCTGCAGCGCTTGATGTATTTGAACATGAACCAGTTGATCCTGAACATAAATTACTCAATCATGTCGATTTTCATGGCACTCCTCACATAGGTGCTGCAACTATAGAGGCACAAAGTAGAGTTGGTACAGACATAGCGAAGAATGTTATGGATTTTCTAAATGGTAAGGCTGTCAAAGCAACGCTAAATTCTCACTTATTGAAATAATACAAGAGTTAATTTGAAACACCTATGGCAATTTATTTGATTTGGTGGAAGGATGTCTGAGGATGGCGAACAACTTCCCCAGGAAAACAGAATACTGGTTCATTGTGATTTAGATGCTTTTTTTGCAGCAGTAGAAACATTACATCATGGATTTCCCGAAGATACTCCTCTTATCATTGGCTCTGACCCGCAGCAGGGAAGGGGCAGAGGTATTGTATCAACCTGTAATTATGAGGCAAGAAAGTATGGTATTAGGTCGGCGATGTCGATAAGTGAAGCATGGCGAAGATGCCCTGGTAAACCATATGGAAATGGAATTTTCGTACGAGGTAGCCGTGGACTTTATACACGTGCCTCCAGGAAAGTCATGAGTGTCTTGTCAAAACCAGCGGAATTTTTTGAGCAGGCAAGCATAGATGAAGCATACTTGGATATTACAAGTCATGTCGATGGTGATTGGGATCGTGCTTTGGCTCTTTGCCGGGAATTACAAGAGGAAATAATTCAGCAGGTTGGTCTTACTGCATCATTTGGAATAGGCTCCACTAGAATACTTGCCAAGATGGCTAGTGAGGTCAATAAGCCGAAAGGGATTTTTCGAATACTACCAGATGAAATCAGTGAATTTTTCGCAGGAAGAGATATCCGAGAAGTTCCAGGTATAGGTGCTAAGCGGGCGGTGCAGTTAGCAGAGTGGGGCATTAGTACAGTTGATGAAATGTATGATTACGGTGAACTTTCTTTATCTAGGATGACCGGTGAAAGGTTTGCATCATGGATAATCAAGGTTTACGAAGGTAAAACCAGTGTTGAAATTAGTCCTCTGCGAAGTAGGAAGTCCATCGGTAAGGAACATACATTTGCATCGGACCAAGGTGATTATCAGGAAGTCCTTTCTCACCTTTTAGATATAACTCGACAGGTTATATTAAAAGCTAAAGAGTTAGGTGTTTGTGGTAGATTAGCAGAGGTGAAAATTCGATATACTGGATTTGAAACCCACACTCACGGTCGCTCTATTCCAGTTGCTATGGATGAGCAAGAAGTATTCAATCGTCTAAGTAGCAACTTGTTTGCTAACAACATACAAATTGGAAAACGTGTTAGATTAATTGGCTTCCGTTTGGGGCATCTTGATGCACCAAATACACGTCAAAGCACACTCGAATTTGATGAAATAGAACTCTGAAGAAGTACTGATAGTTTGACTTCATTCCAGCTTATGCATTCGAGAAAACACTTCGGAGAATTCTTGTATATTTTCTGGTATTAACATTCCCGATATGGGTTGATTGAGAGAGATGCCATTCTCTTTCTTAGTTGACCATACTTCACTGTTGAATGCTTGTAAATCAACTGATAGAGATCTAAGTTCATCACCCTTCGCAGAATTTGAACTTAACTCCGAAATAATGTTTCCTGGGAATGACGAGACATCTACTGCAGAAGAGCCATAAATTGTAGTTGAAATATGGTGCGTGAAAAATGGACATATTGGGCTGAAAGCAGACATGAAATCTCTAACAACTCTATGAAGTGTCCAAGCAGCCACTTTGTCTTCATCATATAATCTTGATTTGACCATTTCCAAGTAATGACTTGGTAAAATCCCTGTGCCGAAAGTTTTCAGTGCTTGCGTTGCAGAGTAAATATCTAAGTTTTCCCATGATTTCTTTACTTCTTCCATTGTATTTTGAAATTCAGAAATAATCCATTTATCTTCAATTGATAGATTAGCTGGAACCTCATCAAGATCACTAGGGACTTCAAATTGAGATGCAAATCGTGCTACATTGAACAGTTTTGTCAATACACCAAAGTATCTCTGTTCAATTTCTTCGGGGTTAATATGGAAATCATCTCCTACTTGTGCATCACATGCCTTCCAAAGTCTGAAACATTCACTACCAATTTTATTCGCTCTAAGGCTGATAGTTTTTTCAGGACCTTTGACTTTCCAAGAGCCGGTTCTACCTCCAGCCCCACATTCCAATACAGAATCAGCATCAATACCATTGCCTAATGATTTACTCATCTTTCGACCCCATGGGTCCATGCCTAGTCCATCTATCCATACATGATTAAAGCCAGGCTTGTCCAGTAGTAATGTTGATTTCAATAAAGTGTAATAAAGCCATGTTCTAACTATTTCTTTCCCTTGAGGTCGCAAGGCTGTTGGGAATGCTTTCTTGAATACATCTGGCTGGTTTAGGTAGCCACTTACGAAGAGATTGGAGTTGGAAGAATCCATCCATGTGTCGAACACTTTCTCCTCACCGACGATATCCCCAAGCGTTTCTTTCAATTCGTCATAGCCGCCAACATCTTCACGTTCGAGTCGGCTTAATACTCGGCTTCCACTAGGTGGCATCTCTTTCCACGGCTGAACATATGTTCCAGAAGGTGGAACGATAATGAAGTTGTTATCTTCACTATACCATATTGGAATTTCGGTATGATACCATCTACGGCGCGAGATTGGCCAATCAATACTGATGTTATCCATCCAATCTAACAAAAATTGTTTATTTCGAACCGGATGAAATTCAATGTCTTCAATCAGTTCTTTCATTCTTCCTTGAATGTGAGTTTGGCGTATGTACCATTCCTTCAACAGAATTATTTCAACCGGATTTTTCCCACGCTCTGAGACCGGAATTTCCTGTTCTCTATCTTCTATCTTAGCAATTTTTCCTTGACTTTCAAGCAGTCCAATTATCTCTTTTCTGGCATCTTTGACACGCATTCCCGATATTGGTCCTGCTATTTCTGTCATGCATCCATCAAGATTGATAGCTTGGAATGGATCAAGGCCAAGTTCTCTAAATACAGCAACATCGTTTTGGTCGCCAAAAGAACAAACCATTAGCACTCCAGAGCCGAATTCAGATTTAACCGATGCATGAGTTTTGATTTCAACAAAATCTTCTCTTCCATTAACCGGCACAGGCAACTTGATTTTCTTACCGACTAGATCGGTATATCTCTTATCATCCGGGTGAACTGCAACTACGCCGCATGCACAAATCAATTCAGGCCTAGTTGTTGATATTATGACTTCCTGTCCATCCTCAGTTTCCCATTTTATGTCCACCAGTTGTGTTCTTCGATTCAATCTTTCAACCTCGGCATCAGCAATCGTAGTACCTTCTACTGGGTCGTAAATATTGGGCCGCAAATCTTCAATAATTGCTCCTTTCTTGAACAATTCTACAAATATTGATTGAGTTACTACGCGGTAATCTGCTGAATCGGTCAGGTACTCTTTATCAAAATCACATGACAACCCAACCCGCCTAGCAGTATTTCTCATCGCCTGGGTGAATTCTTCAATTGTTTCTCGACAAAGTCCAAGAAATTCCTCACGGTCATAGGTCTTCATCTTGCGTTTTGTATTCTTCTCAACAGTAAACTCGATATTAATACCATTTCTATCCACTCCCCAAGGAAAGTAAACCTCCTTGCCTAGTAACCTTTGAGAACGTGCAATTACATCAATCATAGAATATTGAGCAACAGCACCGATGTGCCATGTTCCAGACGGATAAGGTGGAGGGGTATCGATTACGAAGATTTCTTTTCCGGAATCAGGTTTGAACCCATACCGCTTAGAATATGTAGCAGCATCGCTATTATGCTCTTCTTGGATCTTCTTTTCAAGGTCAACAGACCAGCGCTTTTCGGATAATGTTGGGGATGGCATGTGCCTCACCGGCCCCCTACTCGCTATCAGTACGGGTCCATCCGGCCGTCATCTTTTACTCTTTCAAACCAACGCATGGAGATTGAATAAATACGCCTAAAACGAACTCATCTTGTCGGCAAGCATTTGAAGTGCCGTTAATTGGCTGGTATGGGGAGAGTCTATGGTAGGTGATAGCAAATCAGAACCCCCAAGCGCAGATAAGCGTAAATTCTCCAAAAGAGTAGCCGCTTTGGCAGAATATAGTCGTTCTAAAATCCAGTCTGGTGCAGTTGATTTGACTGCCAGAGTAAAAGACTTCAATGCAAAATCTGCTATCGATGCGGTTTTAGATGCGCCAGACAGATTCAAGCGTGAATGGCAAAAGTCTGGTGCTACAGGGGCAATTACTCGTTTTCCTATTGCAACAGTTCTAATTTTCTTGATGATTACAGCGTATTTTGTGACCACCTCTGGGTTTTTGGATGGGACTCGATTTGATGATGATATAGATAATCCAGCTCTAAATGTCAATGGGGATTTAGAAGTATATCTACCCGAAGGTAGTGAAGTCGGCCGTCTAATTAGTCTGGTCGAAGAAGATTGGACCACCAACGTGATGATTATTTACATAGAATCTGGTGATGGTAATATCACTGATAAAAGAATTTTAGAACAAATAAGTTTGGTTGAAAATGTATTGAATCCATGTCTTTCATCTTTCACATGCGATTTAGATGGTGATGGTGTAAATGAGACCGAAGACGATGTTATCTATATTCTCTCACTGTCTACTGTTCTAAAGGAAGTTAATTCAAGTGCTCCTCGTGTAAGAGAAGCGATAGTAACGGAACTTGGTCAGTTGGGCTGTGCTGCAGGAGAGGAAGAGTGTACTAGTGCAACTGCGGCAGACACTCTAAATCAATTATTTGAATCAACGGATGAACAATTTGGTGGCTCGTACGAAATTCCTAGTCAAAACACAATTGACTTGGTGGTTGGCGAAATGTATGAGGATGACGGGACTTCTACTCCCGGTTTAGATAAACTGGCTCGTGATGTTTGCACTACTGGTTACGGCGATGTTAGGGCTGATAGTTACAAAAATGAATGCGGTTCTCCTGATTATATATTGGATAAAGCCATTATGGCTGTTGCCCTTTCAGATGAAATCGACGCTAAAACTTTCATTGCAGAAACTCAAGCAATGCTTGAAGAGATGGAAGAACGCGAGATTTTCTGTGATGATGAAAATGGTGATGGGATAGCGGATTCGAAACCTTGTAACTGGAAAGATGAAAATGAAGGATTGAATCTACAAATGGTTCTCACTGGCCCAGTACCTATAACAAATGCAGTTACTGAATTCTCTTTCAAATTATTCTGGGAAATTTTCCCACTTGCAATAGTACTTGTTGCCGGTGGTTTATTCGTTTTCCACTCAGATATTCTTCAAACTGGAATTACTGGAATTAGACCTATTCAAGGCATGAAGGTGGTGATTATTGCGGGTTTGCCCACCCTTTGCGCTGTATTTTGGACCTTAGGTCTGATTGGTGCAACAAATTATGAAGTCACGATGACAGTTATTATTGTTGGACCAATTCTACTTGCCTTAGGTGTGTCATACGGTCTTCACATCACTAACCGTTATGCGGAAGAGGGTGGTACAAAATCGGAAAAGATGAAAGCCTCTCTTTCTTCTACAGGTAAAGCGGTTTTCCTTTCAGCAGTGACTACTGTGATAGGTTTCATTTCACTTGTCTTCACGCCAATGGCCCCTATCCAAACAGTCGGTATTGCTCTTTCCACTGGTATTGTAATTGTATATATTTTAACCATGTTCATGGTACCAAATTTGACTTTGATTCTAGATTTACGTAAACCAAAGCACCCTCCTCTTAAGGCGTTTGAACATCTAGTCAATGTTCCAGTTAAGCATAACAAAGCAGTCATAGGTGTATTCGTTTTAGTGATTCTTATCTCAGCAACAGTTGGACAGGCTAATGTTGAAGAAAATATTGATTTGTTAGGTATGGCGCCTGAATACGAGCCTTCCGTACAAAAAATGAAGCAATATAGTTCTGATTTCGACGCAGGTCAAATAGGAATGGTACTAATTCATGCAAAGGTTACTGGAGATACCAATGACCAGGATACAGGGAATGATGATCCGGCTGAGAATCTTAAACGAATAGATCAATTAGAAGCGAAGTTGAATACAGTAAATAACGCATCAGCGGTCTCTATTGTTTTCTTAATGAAGTCTACAGGAATTGCTCCTACTGTATCTGGCACTCAACTCTATCAATTCATCAATAATACTCCGTTACCAGACGATATTAAGGAGACTGCATCATTATTGCTGAATAGGGAGGTTACAGCAGACGCCTCATTTTGGGATTTACTAACACAGCCTGATAATTATGGCCTTCCTGGAACCACGCAATCACAAATTTTCTTATTGGATGTATTTTATGCATCAATTACCGATGAAACACGTGAAATTTTTATCAATAGCGAATTTGACAGAACTCTAATCTATGTTGATATGCCTTTTATCCCGGTTGCTGAAACTGCTTCTGGTGTTGAGGCTATCAATCAGCATACAGATACTTTCACCTCGGTTGATGGAGGCGGTGCTGAGCACTTGACTGGCGTTGCTGCAACTGCAATAGAAGTCAATGAATTGATCGTAGGTTCGCAATGGACATCTCTAGGATTTGCAATTATTCTCACTCTAATTACTCTGGCAGTTGTATTTAGAGATATACAATACTCATTCTGGACAACAGCACCGGTTATCGCTACAGTTGCACTGCAATGGCTTGTGATGTGGCAATTAGATGTCTCACTTTCATTGGTAACAGTCATGATAGGTTCTATTCTTGTGGGTGTCGGTGTTGACTTTTCCATACATATTTCTAATCGTATTAGGGAACTTGGTGGTGGAATTAATGCAATTAAGAGTGCAGCAATCGGTACAGGTATGTCATTATTTGAAGCTGCTATTGTTACATCTCTGGGTATGCTAACGGCCTATAAAATTCCAATTCCTGAAATTAAACCGTTCATTACAGTAATCTTAATTTTACTTTGGGTCGCAGCTGCAAGCGCACTTATTTTACTGCCAGCAATATTCGTGACTTTAGAGAAAATGGGTATTGGTTCAGTCCAGGGTACCACTGGTATGGCGAGAAAATTAGGATTGATTAAAACAAACAGGAAAGAAGTAGATGTCCTTGATGCCGCCATTGTCAAAGATGTCAAAGATGTCTGGTGAATCAATATATCCAAATGATGTCAACCACTGGCACATATATGCCCGGATATTGGTTGATGAAATCAGAGCCGCATGTATACCCCTTTGAGCAATTAGTTTCGGATGGTTCGACCCACTGGGATGGTGTGCGAAATTATCAAGCTCGAAATATGATGAGAGACCAAATGAAAGAAGGAGATTTAGTTTTGTTTTATCACTCCAACTTCAAACCACCTCATGTTGCTGGTGTTGCTAGAGTCTCCCGTGAGGGATATCCAGATTTCACTGCTCAAGATGTCAATTCTAAATATTTCGATCCAAAGGCTAGCCCAGAGAATCCAAGGTGGATGATGGTCGATATTGAACCAGTTATAGGACTTGAAAATACGGTTAGCCTACAAGATATCAAGGAAAATCCAAAATGTGATGATATGTTACTCGTGAGAAAAGGGCAAAGACTTTCTGTACAACCTGTAGAGGAATTTCATTTTCATACCGTACTAGAAATGGGTGGAGTAGATTATAATTCTCTTTAGGTGATTTGATGCCAGTTGACCAAATTCCAGTCTCCAAAAGAGCTTCAAGTATTGAGTATGCAATTAGAGATGTCGTGGTTCCTGCAACTGAACTAGAAAAGCAAGGCCATAAAATCTTGAAATTGAATATAGGCGACCCGATTGCCTATCCTGGCCTGCCGACTCCTAAACACATGGTAGATGCATATGTCAGTGCTTTACAGAACGGGCGCAATGGATATTCACCTTCTTATGGTCTACCAGAACTCCGTTCAGCAATAGCCCATGATGAACGAAGAAAGGGTTGGAATGCAAGTGAAAACGATGTTTATGTCTGCCATGGCGTTACTGAAGCGTTACAGATAATTTTTGCAGCCACTCTCGAGGAAGGCTCGAAGGTTTTAGCGCCTGGACCACACTACCCTCCATACATGGCATATCCACAAATGTATGGTGCTCAAACTGTCGAATACAAGTTGAAACCTGATGATGGTTGGGCTGTTGATTTTGAAGATATTGAGGATAAAATGGATGAAAATGTCAGACTATTAGTTTTGATAAATCCGAATAATCCTTGCGGTAATGTTTCAGGTAAAGATGAGATATATCGTTTGTTGTCCATTGCACGCAAATGGCCCAATTGTATGATTGTAGCAGATGAGATTTATGATGGGTTAGATTTCACTGGAAATCATATCAGTGTTGCCAGTTTATCTAATGATGTCCCAGTATTTTCTCTGAATGGTGTTTCAAAGGTCTTTTATGCCCCAGGTTGGAGAATTGGGTATCTCGCTATACATGACCCAAAAAAGAGATTAATCGATGTTAGGGATGGCATCGAAAGGCTACTCCGCTCCCGATTATGTGCCTCTACTCCAGCACAAATAGGATATTTGGCAGGACTTGATTCAGACCGTACATGGATGAAATCATATTCTGACAAAGTTGTTAGGCAAAGAGACTTGTGCGTACGCCGAATTTCTGATATTGATGGGCTTGAAGTTCAATCAGCTGGAGGTGCATTCTATATGTTTGTTAGATTAACAGATGATAAATGGTCGAATAATGACAAAGAATTCGTTCTTCAATTACTTCACGAGGAGCATGTATTGGTAGTCCATGGCAGTGGTTTTTCACCCGAACTCGGAGCAGGACATTTTAGAATAGTATTCTTGCCTGATGTCGATGTATTAGATGAAGCATTTAACAGAATTGAGAGATTTTTAATCCGCCATAGAGAAGTCTAGCAGGCGAAGTATTGATGATTGGTAACAAAGTGGGAGTTGCATGCAAGCGATGAGAAAAAGGGGTTTTGTATTCCTCATCGTCTCATTTGTCGCAATCTCATCTTTATCAATTGTCAAAGCAGAAGGCGACTCAGTGTCTCAATTCTCGATAGAACAATTATTTCCATTACTTTCGGCTATCTTGATTGCATCGATGGTATGGAGATGGTTCATTCCCAATCAATTAGCAAATCTCCAAGTTGCTTTCGAGATTGATGATGATTTGTATGAAGTTCATCGAATTACCCGTGATGTCTCAGATGCTAGAGAATTACTGAGTGAAGGTTCAGTAGGTTATGGTGTAGGGCTTTACATGATGGGAATGACTGGAATTTTAGTTTTGATTGCAGAATTCATATTTGACCCGAATTCCTTTTTCACTCCAGATTTGTATATCATAGGTTTGTTGGTATTAGTGCCTATTTTGATTTCTCCTTGGGAGACGCTCAATGCACAACTTACCAGTAAAAAGCAGAACTCAATGGCTGGAAGTGCCATAGTTAAATTTTTAAGAAGAACCTTTACTTTGATACTTCTAATTGGTTCAACTATAGCAGTACTTTACTACGGAATGCGGCAGTCAGATGATTTACTGATTGAACCGGTTTGGTTAGCAGCAGCCATGCTAGTGTTCATGTCTCCGACAATTTTTGCCTATGGGAGAATAATGGGTGCCTCTTGGAACATGCTACTGATAAATAAGTGGCGAACATCTAACGGGCGTAAAAATCCAATAGACCCTGATAAAGCAGGAATTCTGAATCGTTTATTTTCTCTAATTTTGGTAATATTCCTTCTTACAATGCCGCTCACTGCTTTGAATGGAATCGTTACTGTAATACACGTTTTGATAAACGAACCAACAAATTCGACTGAAGTATTGAACTATGGGGGAATAATTGGACATTCATTGTATGAGCGAATAGATATTATCTCAGAGATCTTATTTGAGTGGGAAATTATCAAGAGTATGCCACAATTCTTATCGCTTTACTTATCGATGAATATTGCTATTGTTGGTCTAGCCTTCATATTTGAATTAACGCGAAACTTAGTTTTGGGTGGTCAAACTTTTGGAGGAGTATTTGGAGTCACTCTTGATACACCTAGAGATATTAGGTCTGAGGTAAGTGCTCAAACTCGACAATTGAAATTTGCATTTGCTGGTTTTTCAGGTTATACTGTGCTTCTACTAGTACTAGTCTGTTACAAAGAATTTGGCGCCCTAATGCCGTTCACAGATTGGATTGAATCCAAAGGCTTTGATGAGGGTATGCGCCTACTCACTACATGGATGTTCATAGCCGTTGGTCAAACCGTTTTCTTATTGACATGGTTGGTTTCAATAATCAGATATTCTTCTCTTCGTAAGTTAAGATTTGACTTGAATCCAGATGAAAGACGAGAAGGTGCGGTTAAACTGGCGGGCGGAGATTGGATGAGAACCCTCGTAGATGAAGCCGCTTTAGAGGAAAACTTAGACACGTTGATTGAATTCCAGCGTCGCTCGCTAGATGGAGATCCTTCCCTAGTACGCCATGAGAAAGCCAGAGCAAGGATGTGGGAACTTGCAATTCGGGGGCTTTGGCCTTTAGCAATTGAAGAATCTAGGAAAGTTTTAGCTCAATCTGGTGGCGATGATGATATCGCTAGAATGTTGATTGCCGTTGGTCACATGGCTTCTAGAAGACTTGATGCAGCTCGTGAAGCGCTACATGGGCTAGAGCAACCGGAAGGTTATGATGAACCAGAGTTGCTAAGTTTTGTTTGTGAATGGTTAGACCCTTGGCAAGGAAATGTCAACGAGGACGATTTCTGGGATTGGGAAAATAATTCTTGCATTGACCATATCCAGAATACTATGCAAATGATAAGGAACTGGAATCCGAAGCAAAATATGGACGTCATTCACAAGGATAGACTAACTAGAGTTGCCCAGTTATCTATGGTTTCACTTTTGCGTGCTCAAAGAATGCATGATGACGCACTAGATCTTGCTTTGAAACTTGTCAGAGCAGAACCAACTGGAGTCCGTCCTAGAATTGCGTCAGCACTGTGTCTTATTGACAAAGGTGATTGGCACAGTGCAAGGTCAATAGAAAAAGAATTATTGGAAAGTGATCCACATGACCCTAGAGTATTAGCACTTTCAACCATACTTGGCCAGACGATGGACGAGGATGAATTTGAAGTTGCGCTAGTCACGGGCGAAGGTAAGAAAATGAAAAAGTGGATTAACAGTGCACCTGTGAATTCTGTTGCTGCTCTAGGGGTCAAGGGTGGCATGGATGAAGCCATTAATGCCAATGTTCTAATCACTGCACATGAAGCAACTAGACGTTCGATGCCACCAAGATATTCATCCGGTCGACTGACATTAATTGCTAACATCTTAATTTTAATTCCACTCTGGATTCTCATTGGGATTTATGTGGCTTCGATAAGGGCAGAAATACAAGGTTTTGCGGTCACCAGTACACTCCTATTACTTCACTACTCATCAAGAAAGTTACTTATGCAACAAAGAAGACAAATACGTCACCGTGACCAAAAAGCGATGGTTGCTTATGCCAAGAGAATGAAGAGATTTAAGGTATCTCCAGACCGTTCCAACCTACCAGTTGGTACACACTTATTGCTTTCTGGAATTTTAGTTTCTGTTAATGGAGTTGTGTTGGATATTGGAGTACCTGCATGGCTTACTGAACATCTTCCTAAAGATTCAGATAAGACCATCAGGGCCAGACTGAAAAGAAGGAGTAAGAAGATTTCAAAATCAAGGCCACCTAGGCTTCAGCCTCTTGGTGAAGGATGGTGGTTGAAGAGGCCGAAGGAAGAAGGTTCAGACACTCCAGCGCTGGAGAGGTTAATTGGCCCAGTTGCATATAGAGGTCGACCATCATATATCGATAGGAAATCTGGAAAGAATATGCGTCCTACTGGAATGGTTAGAACATCTCCTAGACCGGCGCATTCGGTGGATTTAGGTTCCAGAGGAATTCCAACTAATACTCGCAAGTCGGAAAGACGCTCTAAATTACCTCAAAATAGGCCAAACGTTAGAGTCGGTAATTCAAAAAATTTACCAAGTAATAGTGGAAAAAAGAGAAGACCGCCGAAGTGAATTGAATCAATGTATTCAAAGACCGTATGCGCTGACGCTAATTTATGAGCAGAGAGAATGGTTCATGGAGTCCTAGCGAGTCGACCTTTGGCAAAGCTAAGCAGGTACTTGATGCAACAGCATCAAGTGGTGACTTATACCGTAACGGGCTTGGAATGATTGCTTCAGAAAATATAGTTTCACCTATGGTGCAAAAAATAGTTGCTAGTGATTTACATGGAAGATATGCTGAAGGACTCCCTGGCAGAAGATATTACCAAGGTTGCGACGATTTTGATACAATAGAGAGTCTTGGTATTGATTTGGCCAAGTCAGTTTTCAATGCTCCCTTTGCTAACATTCAGTCAACTTCTGGTACTGTCTCAAACATCGCAGCCCTGAAAGCATTGGCCAAACCTGGTGACAAGATAACTGCTGTATCAACTGCAGATGGTGGTCATATTTCTCATGCTAGAATGGGTGCGGTTGGTCTTAGAGACCTTGACCTTTCGACTTATCCTTGGGATGAAGAACGTATGGAGCCAGACGTTGATGGTGCTTGCGCTCTGATAAGAGAACTAGAACCCAAAGTCTCCTTGATTGGTCAGTCTGTATTTTTGTT
>ENA-ORDA01000716-ORDA01000716.1-marine-metagenome-genome-assembly--contig:-NODE-716-length-31274-cov-4.752925_pt1 | contig 31274 bp, 34 predicted proteins | sample MGYA00237778_ERZ508506 | MGnify/ENA primary metagenome ERZ508506 (study PRJEB26177, sample SAMN06267891) | marine metagenome | isolation source: Monterey Bay, California, USA | place: Pacific... | reverse complement strand
AACCTGATGCTAATAAACCATAATCTGCACTTGTAGAAATACTGGATGTTGTACAAAATCCTATAACATTTTCTGCCCATGCTGATGCATATTGACTATCTGGTCCGGGAGATATAAATTTAACTGACCATTCAGGGGTGGGTTCATCTTGACCATGAAGATAAAGGGTGGGTACAAATGATCTTGTAAGATGAGGAGTAGATCCTGTTAAGTTGTTTGTTATTTTTTGTTGTCTAGTATTTGGATTTAGGGCGTTAGGTAAGAATTCAGCTCCCGCAAATCTATAATGAGCATAAGTATAATCCTCTGATGTATTATTTATAACTAAATATCCTGGATTTTCTATCCCTGGGTATCTAGTAACTACAGCAGATGCTGTTGGATTTGAAGGTTCATGTTCAGATAATATTCCTATAAATTCTCCGTCGGGCATACTACCAAAAGCTCCCCCTAATCCACTGTCGGCAAAAAAGCTTGCACTAAATGATGAAGTATATGAAGAGGAAATAAGTTGAAGAGAACCTGTTCTTAGTATGAATTCTAAATATTGGGCTTTTAGTTCTTCTTTTTCAACGTATAATGCTTTTTCATTAGTAGAAGGGTCTACTTCTACATGGTATTTTTCAGGTTTCTTTTTAACTTCGTCGTATGAAAAAAAACCTTTTTGTGCTTTACTATCCTTTCCAATTCTTAATTTTTTAGGTATAGCCTCATAATAAGGTTTAAATTGTGTACCTGCAGATGCTGTTCTTTGGGTAAACTTAATTTTTTTAAATTGCTCTAATGCCATGTTAACTTTGTTATTTGATTATAAATATAATAGGGAGTAGAAAAACAAAAAAAAATGATTTAATGTTTTAAATTTCTAAGCCTATAAAAAATTCACTTCCACTGTATAAGAACCCCCCATTAACAGGTGTGGGGGTGTATGTAAATTCATCAAATACAATTAATCCTTCTGGATTTATAGTTATTGGTGAATTACCTTCTGATGTCTTTATTAATAATATACTATTAATACCATCCCCTGTAAATTGAGCTATAGAGGCTGAAATTACATCTGTAAATATAGTATCAGAAACTGTTAAAGTCCCCCCTAACGCATTTTGACTAGAACCTGATATTATTAAAGATCCAGTAATTAACGCATTACCCGTAAAAGGAAAACCAGTTGATGATGATTCACTTCCATCAATTAGATTCCAGCTTGATTCTAATGAGGGGTTAGAAGGGTCTATACAAACATATAATTCGCTAGTATCTTGCTGAAATACTAATAAACCTTTATAACAGTTAAAAGAAACAAGAGACAATCTATCACTAGCATTAGATGCTATGAATCGTGAATCTATAGGTTCTTCTGTGTCAGGTCTAAAACCAACTAATACATCTACAGCCATATTATGCGAAGGTTATTTTATGTTCATAAGTTCCATTTTTTAAAGCTTTAGTTCTATATACTTTATAGTTTCCTATTATATCAGGAGAATTGAATGCTGTTATTTCATTAAATAATGATGTTTGATTCATTATTATGTTTATATTGGGTAAACTTGAATCATATACTATATATAAATATTCACCTGAAGAGGATGGATCAAAATTTATTGTTAGAGATTCTATTTCTGATTCTGAATTATACCCATATTTTATAGTCCCCACACTAATCCAATTATTTAAGTTTTGTAATTGGGAGTTTGTAAAAGAAGTAGCTCTTGAGGTTCCATATCTTAAACTTCTAACACGGGTCCATGTTTTAGATGTTTCTCCTGTATGGAATACAAGGGAACTATTATTATTACCTGAATTCCAAAATTGACTTACTGTTCCCGTAGTTACATTACCCGTTGAATTTACGGTTAAGGTAGTGTTGTAAGAATTAAAGTGAGGTGAAGAGGGGATCCATCCATTAGGTTCATTTTCTACTCCTGGGGTAAGTGACCACGTAATAGTACCTGTAGCTCCTTCTTCTATTTCATTTTGTGCATTTCGATAAGCGTTGGTTGTAACTGAAATATTACTAACATTTATACTTGGAGGTGTAGGATTTAATTTATTTAAACTTACGGATCCATTAACCTGAATAGTATCTAAAGAATTATCTGACAATCTAGCTATAATTTTAGCTGTAAATGTGTGACTGCCACTAGCATATGTTGGAAAAGTTGTTGGGTTTATAGTAATTGAACCATTCTCATCAAATTCAGTGAGTCCTACTAGTGAGGAAGATAGCATCCCTTTTACAAATGTGGTTCCATTTAAATTAAATTGGGGGGTTAAAGTATAAGTATCATTTACTTTATCAAATCTATTAGTATTAAAGCCACTTACATTTATGCTAGATATTGTGGGTGTAGAGGGGGTACCAAATGTAAGTTCTAAAGTACCATTATTTACATTGATTGATACATTATTACTAAAATCCTTAATAATTAAATTAGCTAAAGGGGTAGCATCACCTGTGGATCCTGTGTTAAATAACGTTGAGACAATTGCATTAGCTAAAGAGGCGGATGTAAATGTACCTCCTCCTACTACTATTTGGTTAGTTGTTATGGTTCCACTTGAACTTATATCACCTGAGGCGGTTATATTAACCGCATTTGTTATACTATTAGAATTTAAATTTAAATTTTGAACAGCTGTGTGGTTACCTAAATTGTCCCCCCCTGCTACTGCAGCTGCAAGAGATGAAGATAAATTGGGGAAACCTGGGATTGTTAATATACCCGTAGATATTATACCATTTGATTTAATAATTCCACTTGCACTTATATTACCTGAGGATGTTATATTACCTAAAGTTTGTAACGAACTAGAAATTAAACCATCAGGTAATTGTAATGAACTTGAAATAATCCCACTAGGTACATTAGTTAAATCAGTGTAACTACTAACTCCTCCTGATGCTAAAGATGCAGATGTAAATATACTTCCCCCTACTTTTATTCTACTACCTATTATATCCCCACTTGAACTTATATTACCTGAAGCAGTAATATTAGTAAATATTGTTTTAGATGAAACAATTAGTATCCAATTATTTAAATTGGTTCTATCACTACCATTCCACCTATATGTTTTATAATTTTCATTAATTACTGATACTAATATACCACCATATATGTTGGGGAAAGTAGAAGAACTTGTCAGGTCAGATAAGTTTTCTACAACTAATCTGTCATCTAACGGTGAGGGGTTATCTACCCTAAATCCCGTAGCTAATACTATTCCTCCTGAGTGTTCTTTAGCCATTAATTTAAATTATATTATAAGTAAAATTAGTTAATGTTTTTGTGTTTATAGTTCTATACTGATATAAAGTTTGGGTATTACCATTAGCATATGTTGTTGTTATAGTTGTTTTAGAAAAATCATTAGTATTATTGAATCCATTTCCATCTGTTATAGTAGCATCCTCATTTGTACTTAGAAAATATACATACTGATTATTAGGTGATACTATTTGTGAAATTGGACCTCCTGATTGAATTATTTTATTTAAAAAAGAGTTTACAGCACCATAAGTAGTATTATTCATAGATGTTTGATTACTTATCCCATAATATTGGGGGTTAAGTGCAGTAGATGTTCGTCTTAATGAATCAGTAGTACCACTATTATATGTTGTATTATATGTTTTAGAAGTTGAATTTATAATAGAAAATGATTGATTATTATTAGGAGTAGATGTAACATCAATTGAGTTAAAAGTTGCATTACTTAATACTTCATCCCCCAAAATTACACTATATGTGTAAGTAACTGTTGTTGGGTTGTTTTTTTCAAATGTAAGAGGAGATACTGATAAAGATATAGTAGCGTTATTAAATATAAGTGATAAAAATGAACTTAATTGACTATCTGATAGTTGATTTGAGGAACCTGGTGGGGCAATTGATTGTGTAATATTATATATAATTGACTGAGTAGCAAATGATTGGGTAATATTGTTTATTTGTACTTGATCTTCAGTAATTTCTATAACATTATTAGTAATTGTAGTTTCAACTATAGATGAGGGGTCTGTAGATATATTTATATTAACATTATCAGGTGTAGATTTTACTACTAATGTATTAGTTTGGGTGTCAATATTTAAATCATTAGAGTCTAAAGTGGTTTCTACTATTTCAATTAATGTAGAATTTCCCTCAATTACTTCTATACGCCCACCACCAATTTCAACTATTTCTAGTTGAACCGAAGATTCCTCTATTATTTCGGTAATATTTGCCATATTAAAATTATCTTGTTACTTCTTTAGATAATTTTATTTTTCCTTGTAATAAACGTGTAACAACATTTAATGATTCAATTTCTAAATCATATACTGCTGTATCAAAAGACATTGCAGCTGTATCGGTAGCTGATATAGTTATTAAGATTTCATTATTATTGGTTCCCCCTACTGTGAGTATGCTTCCGTTAGGTCCTGCTATTTCAGTTAAGGATATAATGGTAGAATTATTTCCTATACTTGTTCTGAGTTGCATTCTAATATCATAAGATGATAAGCTTATTGCATCCCCATTAGAATCTTTATATTTAAAAGTCCGTATAAATGTTGCTCCTTGTTCAATTGTAAAATTATATATTCCTGCTGCCATAATTTAAATAGATTTATTCTATAATAAATATAACAGAAAAATGGATAAATTACATAGCTTGCAAACGATCAAACACATCATCAATTGCTTCATGACGGTGATTGTCTTCTAATATTCTTTTGTAAACATAATCGGAAGCTGCAATTTTAGCTACATCGTGAATTGCTGAGTAATTTATGTCTTTTAAATCGATTTGTTGATTGTCACCACAAAATATCATTGTTGAGTTTTTTCCTAATCTACCTAAAGCCATTCTAAATTGTGAACGAGTTAAATTTTGAAATTCGTCTATAATGACAACACTATTTTCAAATGTGCGGCCTCTAAAGTGGGCTAATGAAACCAATTCAATAGATTCTTCTTTTTCTAAGCGATCTAATGTTTCAGGTTTATTGTAAATTTTTCGCATATTTGAACGAATAGGCACTAGCCATGGCTCCATCTTTTCCTTTTCTGACCCTGGTAAAAATCCATTATCCTCAGTGGATACCGTGGGCCTTGTTATGATGACTTTATTGATCATCCGTTTAAAAAACATGTCTAAAGCTACTTGACAAGCTAATAGTGTTTTACCTGAACCTGCCTTTCCAACTATAAAGTTGTAGGGGTGATGTAGAATTGCTTGTTTTGCTGCTTTTTGTTCTTCTGAAAGTGTTAGAGAAAATTTAACAGAACCTTTTGGTGGGGTTTTTTCAATGTTTGACTTTGCCATAAAATGTAACGTTTTGTTATACATATAAAAAAAAGAGCCGCAAATGCGGCTCTCTTAAAATATAATAGTAAATTAAATACTATAGTACATCTAAGTCACGAACTAAGATTTTACCATAGAAGTCAGGACGAACCATTTTCTTAGCGTAACGAGTCATAATCCCTTTACGTGGAGTAAAGGAAGCTGGATCGTACACAAGAGGCGTCATGATTAACGGAATATATGGAGCAAATACAGCACCTGTTTCAAGGAATTGTGATCCTTTATAACCCATTAAGATAACATTTTCAGTTAAATATGGATTTTTGTAAACAGTGTAACGTGAGTTAATTGCACCAATTTTCTGAACACCCATAGCATATTTACCTTGGTCTCCAGCTGAATCAGCTGCAAATCCTGGGATTGATTCTAAAATTGTAGAAACTTTAGGCGAAACTACCATGAAATTAGCACCACCACGAAGAGTTTTCTGGTGAATTAAGTTACTAACTTTTTGTAATTTAACTCCTAATGTTTGGAACCAAGACATTTTAGTGTAATATAATCCTGTTCCAGATTCGTCAACTACAGCACCTGCGTCATTTACTTCGCGAGCAACTTTAGCACTCCAAGCAGAAGTAGTATCTGCATTACGGATCAACATATCTAGGATTTCAAGATCAATTTCCATTGAAATGTATTCACTTAAGATAGACGTCAATTCAGCTTCTGCATCAATTGAATGGTAAGCATTCAAATCTTGAGCAAATTCTGGTGTCCATTGAGCCTTTAACTTACGTGTTTTGGCAGCAACTGTGTCAGATCTTAACTGAACGTTAATTTCTGGAATTGCTAAGGATGAATTAGCAGTACCTGAAGATGCTACTGATGAATTTTTACCTTCTTCAAAATCACCTCTATCATCTAAGTTATCAGGTCCTAATGAATATTTTAAAGTAACTACACCTAATGCATCAATATTAGATGATGAAACTACAAATTCAACATTATTACCAACAACTCTAGTAAATTGTGGAAAGAATCCTTTAAAGTTAGAAGCTGCTGAGAACTCAATTGCTTTAACTGCTTCAAGGTCTACATTATCTAAACCTTCAGTTGCTACTTGTACTGTGTGAGTACCCGCAGCTGCAACTGCACCAAATCCACCTGCTGCTGCTAAGGAAGCAGAAACTTCAGTATCACCATTTAGAATTCCAGTGAATGTTGCGGATGCAGTAGCATAAGTTGCTAGTGTTCCTGCTGCAGTACCAATTGCCGCTACTGCAGATGAAGTTTGGTTACTAGAGTATCCATACTGACCTGCTCCATAAAGACCTTTATTAAATGCACCATCAGTTTTAGATAAATCTGCTGTTGCACCATAAAGTGATTCATTTGCTGCTCTACCTGCTTGACCATCAGTTCCATACTGGAAATCAAGATAGAAAATTAGACCTGCTGGTAAATTCATTGGTTGAACTGATACTAAATCTTTAGCAACAATTTCTCCAAATACTCTACGTACTAATGGAAGAGCAACTCCTGCCCATGCTTCTGAATTAGCACCATTAGAAACAGACATACCTGTTCCAGTAGAGTTTGCTTCGTTTACAAGCTGTTTAGCTTGATTTTCTAACAACATAGACATGTTGTTTGCTTCGGTTGAAGACTCGATGCCTTCTAACAAGCCTGACTTTTCCCACTTAGACGAAAGCTTTGCAGCTTCGTTTTGTTGAGATTGGTAAGGACTTGCACCTTCTAATAAATTATTTACGTTCATTTTGTAAAAATTTTAAGTTAATTAATTTTAATGTTTGCCAATTTTTGGAAACGTGTCATCATATCATTTGATTCTGAGATTACAGCTTTCTTAGATGCAGTAGATTTACCTGCTGCCTTTGAAGCCATTCCTAAACCTTCTTTGATTGATGATTTTACTTTACGTTTTTCACCTTTAGAGATGTTAAACGTGTCTTTAATTGTTTCGTAAATTAACTTAGCTTCTTTAGCTGTACCTGCTTTGTCAAGTGACTCAACTACACGTAGTTTTTGTGACTCATTAAGCGTGTTTGCTTTAAAGATTCGGTTAACATACAACAATTTAGAATTTAATAGATTGACTTCGTTTAGTTCAGCACGAACAGTAGTTAAAGCGTTGTTAGTTTCTTCTAATTCTTTTTTAGTTTCTTCTAATTCTTTGTCTTTAGCTTCATCTAATTCTTTGTCTTTAGCTTCGTCTAAGTCTTTATCTTTAGCTTCATCTAAATCTTCTTCTTTAGCTTCGTCTAAACCATGGTCTAGTCCATCTAATTCTTCAAGAAGTGCGTCAAGATCAAATCCTTCATCTAGATCTTCATCTTTTGCTTCTTCAAGTTCTTCTTCTTTTTCACCTTCAGCGATTTCTTCTTCGCCTTCCATGAATGTTGGTTCCGTAGCACCACCTTCGTCTAATTCTAATTCTGCAAGAATTTCTTCCAAATTGATCTCTTCATCCATAGATTCCATTTTGTATCCTTCGTCATCTGAATCTTTGTCTTCATCATAATTCATCATCTCATCAAATGAAGCTTCTTCGATAGTAGTTTCTTCAACGCTTTCGTTGGTTTCTTCTTCTTCGTGTAAGTCTTCCTCTAATTCTTCAGATAATTTAGCTGACAACATAGATTGTAGTCTTGGAGTAAATGCTTCCTCTAGGGCTGCTTTGGCGTTTGAAAGAGCAACTTCACGAACAGCTTTAGCGTCGGCGATAGCCTCTTTTAAAATGTCATTTTTTGCCATTTTTTTACTTGTTTTTTCTCTTTCGAGTCTCGTTTATAAATTGTACGGGAAATAAGGTTATTAGGAACCTTAATAGATTATTTTAAAAATCAGGGACGTCTTATTAGGAAGATCGTATGTTAACACACATACATATGGGTAGAATTTGTAAACCAAAAAAGGCGCCAAAAGGCGCCTTAATTGATATAATTAATTATTCTTACTTTTTCCCACCGGGAGCAAAGAAAGAACATACTATTACTAGAACTACTAAACCTACAAATCCGCCTTGACCTAAGCCAGAAACTAGAGATGTTAAGTTTGCAATTACATCAATACCAAATACAGATGTACCTGAAAGCACATACCATAAAATTGATACTGGAACTAATGCTAAAAACAATTTTCCTAGTCCACCTAAGAAGTCTGTTAATAAATTGAATACTTTTTCCATTTTTTTAGATTTAATTGATTAATAATTAGTTAAAATTTAAGACCTACACCCAATCCAAGATTGGTTGTCTTAGTACCTGTGTTGTACACCAAACGTGGGTCAACATAAACGTTTCTCGAAAAAGAAAACATTTTACCTACACCAAGGTCCATTTGTTCTGTGTCTAGTCCTAAATTAGAACCGAGGTATAAAAAACAACCTTTTGTGAAATAGCGTGCTTGGATGTCTACTTCTAGATCTCCTTCTACTTCTTGGTTAACGGCTGCGCTAACCATTAGATTGTCTGTAACACCATACCCTATTGAAGGGCTCACAGACCATTCAGTCCATGCTGTGTTTGAAATATCGCCAGCACCTACGTACCAGTCACCTTTTTCCTGTGCGTTTACTCCAGCTACCATAAGTAGTCCCAAAGTCAAACTTGTAATCATCTTTCTCATAATTCTTGTTTTCGTTAATATTATTTGAGTTGATAAATAAAGAGAATAGGAAATTTCCCTTTATGTTGTGTATGTGATAGAATATCTCATATTATTTTTTGTCATAACCTTTTTTCTTGTTCGACATACGTACAACAAGATTTTATAAAAACCAAATTTTTTGTGGATTGTTTTTTAACACTTGCAAACTCCCGTGTTATCACATATGATATCGCGGATAATAGTGTTTACATTGTTGTATTGATATGTTGACTTTTCAACGCCTTCTTGCAATGCTCTACCTTTTGGCGACATAAATGCACCTTGTGTAGATGGTGTGGATACAAAGTCCCAACATAATAATTCAAAGTCATCTTGAACTTCAACGGTACCTTCATTGACATTGTCTTTTACCGAGCCCATGCCACGAGATGATATTCCCACAGTAATTCCGTTTCTAAACAGTTCTTTTAGTATGTTACCTGCGGGTGTACCTAAGATTTCTACTTCACCCATAACATCATCACCATTCCAATATACTTTTGTAATATTATGTGATGTATTTTGTAAATTTATTACTGATGATTCTGGGTGATCTAATTCTCCTAAAGCTCTTCTTTCTTTAACAGGACCATTTATATAATTTTCAATTTCTCTTTCTAAAACTTCTCTTGGGTAAATACGACCATTTTGGTTTTTAGCTTCTGCACGTTGAATAACGCCAGTAACTACTAATGGAGTATTTCTACTAATAGATTCTTCTATTACTTTTCTGTCTACTGTAAATGGTATGTGTTCTGTTAATAGCATAATTTTAGTTTGAAAATTCTCTTAGTTTATTTTCTAATTGTTTTAGTCTAGCACCTATTTCGTGTACTTGTTTATTAGTTGATTGTAAAAAAGTACCTGAATTCATATCTAATTCTGTTTTTAAACGAAAGTTATGTGCTACAATTTTTTCAATTTCTTTGATCATCTTGTTAACCTGTCTAATACCTTTAGCTATCTTTTGACGAGGTGAAGATTCAGTGTTACGTTTAAAATCACCATATGAAACTTCATTAACTTCTTTTTTCTTTTTCTTAAATGCTTTAGGTGTAGCATATGCTGCTCCTGTTCCTGCGTTAAATGAAGCACCTGTGCCTGTTGTACTCATTTCATCTAATTCGTCTTCTTTTATAAAAGCTAAAATTGATCCATCTTTAAGTCTTACTTTACCATTTTTATGAAGTTCTTCCATTTCTTCTTGAGAAATTTGTAGACTTTTATCTTCATCTTCAGCTAATCTTTGTTTAGCTTGCCAATTATGTATGTTAAATGGTTTACTCATGATTTTCTTCTTTTATAGCGAGAAAATTTATTTCTCAAATTTTTAGCCATCATTAAAAGCTCTCTAGCTTCTGGGTCTTTTTCTTGTGCAACTAAATCTTGTAGTCGTTTAACTGCTTCGTCTATTTCTTTGTAAGTACGATCAAAGTCTGTTGTGTAATTAACATCCCAACTTACTTGGCCCGTTTTGGGGTTTACTCCTGTTTGTTTAGTTGTAAAATCTTGATCTTCAGTTAAACGATTGAAGGTAGATTCTTTAACATTGTATATGTCTTTTAAACTAACCATGAATTGATTTGAGTTCGTTTACTAATTCATAATAATTAAGTAAATTACTAACATTATCATCATGTACAGAAGATTTTTTACAAAGAGGTTTAATTAAATTTTGAGCCTCATTAATTTTAATTTTAACAACTTGATCAGTAACTGTGTTAGCATATTGGGTCAGTTGTTTTTTAACTTCTTTAATTTCAGAATTAATGTAAGTTTTTAATGAAGGGCTATTACTAACAGAATTGACATACTCTTGAAGTAAAATCTTTTGATTTTCTCCTAGACCTTTATACTTGTCATTAAATTTTTCAAGTAAAATCTTTTGTGTAAGTAAACGTGTGTTTTTATCTTCGTGGTTGTAAGTTTCCATTACCACGTTTTTCTTAACCTTTTCACTTGGTTTAGTAATATGTTCAATTAATTGAACTTTAGAATCTACAATTGATAAAGGAGTGGCATCTTTATTTTCCGTAAGGTTATAAATGGATGCCATTGTTTTATAATTAGTAATTTTAGCTTTAAAAAAGTCGTTAAGGTCATATGTTGACTTTAATTCTTTAATTAAATTATATTTTTCACGTCTTAATTGAGAACGATTTAATTTGTTATGAGCCTCTACAAGAGTATTAACTAATATAGTAGCTTTGTTTTCGTCCTGATATGATTTGGTAGAGAGGGCGTTGTATATTTTATACTCTTTAAGTAATTCTGACTTAGAGTTAAAATATTTTTTGAGGATTGACAAGGCCTTATTACTTCCACCTGAAATGGTGTCGGAAGTTATCTGTCTTGTTAATAATTCAAACAGTATCCCAGTATTCTTGTACTTAGAGTGTTTAATTTTCATTATAAATTGCAGTTTATCTGATTATAAATATATAACTATTCTTCAGACTTAATATTTTTTTCAGATAAGAGACCATTGTCGTCTCCTTCCTTTAATATTTGTTTTTCTTTTTTAATTTTTTGTAGAGATGATTTTAAACCATGGTAAACTGACTTACTTGGGTTGTAACTTTCAGCAGCAATGTCCGCCTTAGTTCCTTGTTTACCTAATGGATCTCTACTAAAATTAGAATCTTCTGTACCATAGTTTGAAACACTTTGTTTAGGAGGACCAACTGGATTTTCATCGTAGCCTGTTGGTACTTGATTTGGTCCTACTCCTTTGTCTCTTTTATTTCCGTATAAAGAAGCTAAATCGTGAGGTGTACCATATGATTCACCTGATTCTGATGGATCATTTCCTTCATTTTCAATTTGTGAAACTCTAAAGTTTTGCATTGCGTCTTGAACCATTAGATCTTTTTCTTTATTATATTGATCTGGACTTAAACCAAATAAGTTTTCATAAACCCAATCACGAGACATTACTTTATTGTCTAACATAGCACTTGCTACATCCATTTTAGCACCATAAAGTTCAGTTTTTTCTTGTTCGTAAACAATAGATGGAGTTGTCAATTCAAGAGTAAAATCAACTAATTTTTCATCTGTAAAACCTTGTGAATAAAGGTGTACTAATGCAATTTTAGTTAATTCTGATTCTATAATTCTTTGAACACGTTCTACAGTACGAGCAAAACGAACATCCATAGATGCTAATGTAGATTTACCTTCAACACCTTCTTCATATCCTAAGTATGGTTTAGGTATTTTAAGAGCGGCCATCATTTTGTTCTTAATATATTCAATGTCATTAGTTCCATCATAATCTAAACCTTTTGTAGTGTCGATTTTGGTAGCTGAATCATTTCCTCTAACTGGTACATAAAAGTCTTCAGTCATGTTTTGGACATTAAACTTCATGTTGTAATCACCTGTTTGTTGATCAATGTGGGGTGTTTTTTTCATTTTATTGACTGTGTCAGCCATAAATTGTTCTACTTGATCTGGTGGGATTGCTCCTACATTTACATAGAATACTCTTTTTTCAGGTGCTCTCATTATACGGTGAATTAACATCGCATCTTCCATCAACATTAATTGTTTAAATACTTTACGAGCTGGCTCAAGATATGAACGTCCATAAGGTAAATAATTTGAATCTGTTAATAAACGAAAGTGGGCAACTTCGTAATTTTCTAATGTAAATTGATCTCGTCTAATTGTGTTGGTGGCGCCTGAAGCTAATCCGTTAGGATCTAATGTAAATTGAACGTATGCTGGGTTTTCAGGATCTGTTCCTTCTTCTCTTACTACTTCGTATGTTGATAAAGGTAAAACATTATAAACACCAAATTTTTCTGACACCTCTAATTTAAGATAAAAATCACCATACTTACACATGTTTCTAACCCAAGTTGCTAGGTTAAATTCAATGTTAAGTACATCGTAAAATAAATTATGTAATACTCGTCTTACATTTTCGTCTGATGAGTTGATGTTTAATACATCACCATATTGGTTTCTAATTGTAGTTTCATCAGAAATAATGTCTAAGGCAGCTGCAATAATTGGGTCATGATCCATAGCTTCATAATCACTATAAAGCTGAAGACGCATTGATTGGTAATTAAGAGTAGGATTATATTGTAAAGATGAACCTACAGGTTTGTGTAAACGTGTAAATCTATCGTACAATGAGTTAGAGGCCAAATTCCCATATTTTTGAATTTGACCTGAATCCATTATTTTTAATTGTTTTCCACCAACATTACGAATTATAACGTCGTTTGAAAATAATCTTCTTAATCTTGAAAATAAACTAGTGTCTGCCATTTGTTTTTATTTAATAATAAATATTATAGAAGCCAAGTTAGGTCTTCATCTTCGTTACCCTCACCCATATCCATTGACCATCCAGCACCTCTTTTGTTGGTACCACCTGAATAAATAGCAGGAGCGCTTCGTGACCAATTGCCTAATGCGGCTTTTGTAATATCTATTCCTTGTTGTGCGAATTTTAACGCTGTGTCTCTTACATAACATGATGTAGCTAGAGACATTACTAAATCATCATTGTATCCTAATTGAGCTTCTGGTCGACCATTTTTCCATATAAATGTACGTAATTCTTCCATTGTACGTTTACATTGAATTATGATTGACTTTTCTCTCATATATGCATCTAATTTTCCTATTACAAGAGGTCGTGTTTTTAATGACATTGTAAATCCAGGAACCATTTTAGATTTGTCCATTACATCATATCCTTTTTGAAGAAACGCTTCTGCTGATGTAGCGCCATCTCCCCTAGGTGAATAATATAAATTAGCATATGCTTTATCTATTATTACTTGTATTGTGTTCCAACCTATGTTAGCATTTTCAACTACAAGTAATGCATTGTTGTATTCTGTAGCAATTGAAACTAACATATGGCCAAATTCTTTAGTACCAATTTGGGCTTTAAAGCTAGCTATTTGTTTGCATTCTTCAATGTCTATAATGTGGAATGCTGAATAGTCTTTACTGTCACCACGAGCAACGTCAGCTATAACCATATAGTTTCTTGAATAATCTGGATATTCCCAAACATGGAAATTACCCCCCATTCCCCTTTTTTCTACAGGATCCTTAATGAATGTTTTATCGTAATAATTTAATAAATCAACATCCATTACGGTATTACCAGAGGTTGTGAAATCACAATCACATTCTTGGGATGCCATTCTAACACCTAATTCATCTTCCTGTTTGTCTCTCCATTCTTGGTTTCTTTCTGGATGAACAGTCCAAGGTAATCTAATTGTAGTAAAACCATTTATACCTTCTTCTGCTTTAGTCCACATACGATGGAAAAAGTTACCAGTACCATTTGGGGTAGATAATATCATAGCCCCACCACCCGTTGATAATGTTTGTTGTGATGATGCCCAAATTTCTTCAATACGATTTTCTTCAATAAAGGCAGCTTCATCGACTATTAGAAAGGAAATTGCTTCTGATCTACCAGCATCACTTGCTGCTGATACTGCTTTAATTTGAGAACCATTTTTGAGTCGGAGTGCTAATTTGTTTTTTTCGACAAAACCAATTTTAAGCCATGATGGTAATTCATCATACATAAATTTTACCTTTGTTACCAAGTTTTTAGCTGTGTCTTGCTTAGTTGCAATTACAAGTACGTTTGTGTCTCTACTAAATAACATTTTATGTAAAGATTTACCTGCGGCTAATGTTGAAATACCTAACTGTCTAGACTTTAAAATAATATTTCTATCATTTTTATCTAAAATGTGTAAAGTTTTTTCTTGGAAAGGATACAGATTAAAGTTAATTCTACCTCTAGTAGGGTGTTGTATCATGCAGTATTTCTTCATGAAATATACAGGATCTTGAGCACATTTAATGTACTCTTGTTTTATAATCTGTTTTATGTTTTGTTGTGCCATATTATATGATATACATATGTTACAAAGAAGCTAGAGTGTCTTTTATTTGTTTAATGCGATTTTCTGTAGAACCTTGTAAATGAGCTAACTTTTTAATTGATGGTTTATGCATGCTAATAATAGATTTAATTTTTATGTCTATAGAATTTCTGTAATGAGCGTCTGTTGTTCTAACACCATTGTCTTCAATTTCTACTCCTTTAGGACTTACATAAAATATAACATCATAATCTTTAATTAAATTCCACAACATGTTATTTAATTGATCTTTTTCATATGTTTCCATAGATCTAGACAGTCTACTAAAAGCCATAACATCAATAACTGTTCTGTCTGTTATAATATTTTCTTGCATTAATTCAGCTGCTCGTTCAGCTGAAAACACAATTTGTCCTTTTAAAGTACTGTCTGTGTTTAAAGGTATACCCATATCTCTAAGATATTTAGAACGTTCTGTTCTAAAAGTATAATCTTTAAATTCAGGTAAGTCTTTTAAGGCATTAACAAGTGTTGTTTTACCAACACTCATTGTACCACATAATCCTATTCTCATATTATAATCTTGCTGTTCCCTTTAATGAAGGATTTTTATACCAAGGTAGACCTGCTCGTTCTTTCCTCATTTCTTTCCAATCATCTATTGTACATTCAAATCCATGTAAATAGTATTCTTTGATCTTTTGTTCTTTATTAATTAAAGCTGGACCGTCCCAATTGTGTAGTTTAGTAACTCCATCTATTGTAATAACATATGCTATTGTGCCGTCCTCTGGTTTAACTAATTTTCTTGCTTCTGCAAATACATTTTTTGCCATATCTTAATTATTTAAAATTGATTCAGCAACATAAGTTCCTTGTGCTCCTGATACCGTAATTCCACGTGCTGATAATGCATCACCTACAAAATGTACTTCAGGAAACCTAGTTAATGATAAATTATCATAATTAACTAATGGTTCTGGTGATAAATATTTTACTTCAGGCATATAAACACCCCAATCACTTCCCAATGTTGGGAATACGCGTTTCATGTCCTCAATAAAATCTTCAATGTGTAAAGCATACTCACCAATTGCATCGTATAAAATGTCCATACTGTCTACAACATGACATTTAACATAATCGCCTTCTGATGTTTTAGACGGTACTCTACTACTTGGGGAGTAAAATGTTCCTACACCATCATGTTGTAATTTTTCTACTGCTGCTCTTGACCAATCAAATGGTGTGTCTATACCTTTGATTTCCATTAAAATACCAAAGTTAGTCATATCATTTCTAAATGATGGGTCTTTTTTAGCATGACCGTTGTAACTTACATCTCCGTAAGTGTGTTCAGCTGCAACGTAAGCTGCATTGTTGTTTGTACAAAATGAACGTAATGACACACCTTTGTCTTCAAATTTCTGATATAATTTAAAATCGTAACTTACATCAATTAATTTTTGAAAATGTTTTTGTGGTGCTTCAAAACGTACACCAATTTGTACTGACTTTGGTTCTGTAGGTAATTCATATTGTTCAGCTAATTGTTTACCAAAATCAATTCCTGACTTACCAACACCAAATATTAGTTTATCATAAGTACGATATTCTGCTAATTTAGGATTTTCACAAACTGCTAATAATTCTTTTTTATTAAAATCAATATTAATTACTTTATGTTCCCAAATAAATTCTACACCATTATCTACTAAATGATTATACCAATTTTTACCTATTTCATGTAAATAATCTGTACCTACATGCCATACTGGGAATAATCTTAAACCAAAGTGTGGTTTAATAAAGTCAGGTTCTGCTTGTGGGTCTGAACATTGTACTTCTTCAGGTTTAGGATGGAAACGTTTGAAATTAGTGATTACTTGATCAAATAATTCCATAGCTTTATCTTCACCACAATATTTTGACAATTGTCCGCCAATTGAAGTGTGGTAAGTTAATTTACCATCAGACCAACCACCTGCTCCTAAAAAGCCTGTCATTACCTCTTCAGGTAATCTATCGTATGGATCTTTACCCATATCGATAATTGTGATTTTACCTTTAAAGTTGTTGTCTACAAGTTTTGTTGCGGCGTTAACACCTGCTACACCTGCTCCTACTATTACTACATTCATAATGATTATTATTTTTTATTAATATACGAAAAAAAGTGACCCAATCCAAATGATTGGGCCACAGATCCTGATTTATTTTTAATGTCGTCTGGCTATGAATCAGACTAAATGTTTGTTATTTTAATCTTCTTCATCTTGGTTATCTTTCATGTTTTGGTATAACTCAACAACATTTACTTCAACATAATCACCATTACTTAAATGTAACACAGTATATTGTGAATCTCTATTATCGGTATCCACTACTTCTAATTCATTACCTTCGGAATAATCTTCGGATAAATCCTGATTATCTTTAGGATTTGTCCATGACACCAGTGCATCACCCTCTCTATCTGACAATACTAAAATATCACCTATATAATCATCAAAACGGACAACTACACTTTTTATTACTTTTAATTCATCTAAGAATTTTTGAGCTGATTGAGCATCCTGATATTTTTTAGGATCACCTTGTTCCATTCTAGTTATCTCAAACTCTCCTCGTCCTCCTGGTTCTAATTCATCTCCTCCATCAAAGTACATATTGATTTGGTCTTTTAACCATTCACTTGATTCGGGGGATAATTTTTCATCTCCAATTTCATTAAGATTTCCATACAAAGGCTTAATGCCTGCTAACTTTTGAAATCGTTCTGTAAGTAATGTTTTTTTCATTTTATTTTTATTTATTTTTTATTTCTTTTTTCTATAGAACGTCCACCAAAGTAGGCACCTATAACAGTAATTAGTACTAATTGAAGAAGATCTGTCCATTTTGGTTCTACTTCAAATGCAATTGTTCCTGCATCTATAAATATCATAAGAACAGTTGAAACAACCAAAAATATTAATACTAAAGGTCGAACATTTTTTGACAACCAAGAATCTGAATTCATATCTGCTGACCATCGATCAGTAATATTTTGTTCCATTTTCGCTTCGTGGTTTTTAATTAACGCTTCCATTTTGTGTTTAGCTTCAAGTTTTTCAGCTTTGGTGGTTGTTAAGTTGTCTAAAACACCACCTACACCATCAATTAACTCTTTAGCTCCTCCTGAAAATATTTTATTTAATATACCCATAATTATCTGTTTACGTCAATACGAATTTTTTGAAATTTAATTTGATCTTCAATTTTATCAACTAAATCTTCATTGCCTTCTGCTTTGGCCTTTTCTAATTTTTGTACCAAAACTTTAAGTTTAGGTGATTGATCATATATTTGATCATTCATTTTAGAATTACCAGCAACTAATGCTGCTAATAAAGCAACGCCACTTAAAAATTTACCAAATTTCCCTTCTTGTTGAAGTTCTTCTTGTTTTACTTCAGCAACTGCTTCTTTAACTAATTTATGTAAATCTCTTCTTTTCATTTATTTAGGGCTGTTTGTTTGTCTATAATTTTTATAAAAGTCTTCCCAATCTCTGAAAAGTAAATTGCCTTTTAAGTAGGCTTCCTTTTCCATATTTCTCATATGTTCATCATCTTGGGCGTATGTTGGTGATGATGCGTCTCCCATTTCAAAGTCGCCTCTTAAATTTTGGACGTGGTGTATTAATTCATGGGCAAATGATCTACAAACATCTTTATGGTGTCTGTTTGTAACATACAATACTACTGTTTGAGTAGCGGGCTCATAATAAGCAGTTTTGCCAAAAATACCTTCAGCATTTTCTTCGTCTTCACGAATAACTAATTTAGGAGTTTCTTTAATGTTGAATTTCTCCTGTGCTGCTTTATATACTTCTGCTAATGCTTCTTTTAATTCCATTACTTTATCATTTTACCCATTCGTTGTAGTAGAGGGGTTACTGAGCCATCTTGCATAGCTTGAATTATACTAGCTATTAAAAGATCTAATGCTTTAATTTCACCTGTGTCTAGACCTTTGTATGTTCCTCTTTTTAAATCTTTAGCTAATTGTAAAAATTTATTACCTAAATCAGTTACACTTCGAGAAGTTTCATCTTCAGGAGCTACTTGATTAGTCATATTATCAATTTCTTCCCTAATGTATTTTCTAAGTTGTTCCTTATTCATAATTTTATTTTAATAATTGAGGGATTACTACTTTTGCTTTTGTAATTAAATCTGCTATATTTTTACTAGTTGCTAAGTCTTCAAAAAATTCACCTGCTAAATCTTTTCCTACAGATAATATGTCTGGGGATTTTGATATGTCTGTTCCTAAAGCCATTATCATTAATGTAGTAGCTTTAAGAAATTTTGCTATTTTATCTCTTTTAGACGAATCTTTTACAAATGGTTTTAACATTATTCTAAAAGGAGTATCAAGATATCCATCCATTTTGTCTGTAAATTGAATTATATATTCAAGAGGTGTTGGGCCATCTTTACTTAAATTAAATCTTTCAGGTGCTTTTTCTTTTATAGATTGTATTATTCTAGCTACACCATTAACTATTCCAGGAATTGCTAATACAAAGCCTACAGTAGTTATTCCTATAATTTCATTTATAGAATCTTCTTCTTCTTCAGCTGCTTTTTCTAATTCATCACCTATAATGTCGTCAATTTTACTTAAATCAGAAAAATTAGGTTCTTCTTCATAAAGAACATTTTCTGTTATAATTCCTGCTAAAAATTGCATTCGTTTTAATTGACTATTCATAATATTATATCATATCTGATTCTGGTTCAGTTTCTGCTGGTTCATCATCTTCAGGTTCTTCAGCTGTATCATCATCTCCTGAAGGTAAACCTCCACCCATTCCAGTAGTAGATCCTCCACCACTTGATGATCCTCCTCCAAAGTCTCCATCACTTTCTTCTTCATCATCATCTCCACCAAAGTTAGGAGGAAGAGGTGCTGTAAGAAGTCTGTTAAGAGCATCGATAGCGTAATTTTTGTCATCCATTACTAACAAATCATATTCTTTGTCTGCTATACGAACTTTAAAATTATTCATTTGGTCACCTAAATATATAACATCAAAATCTTGACCATTATGTAAAAATATTTTATATGAAGGTGGAATTGAATTAACTGCCTTAATGTTATTAATGTAGCGTTTTAAGGGTCTCATTTCGAGTTCACCTTTTAACACATCCATTAATTCTAAAGGAACAGGATATGATTTTTGTTCGTGTAAAGATTGGATTTCTTTACGGATGTATTTTCTTAATTTTTCCATTATGCCCCGTAAATGCCAGATGAAAGTGGTTTGTTTTCACTGTTAACTACTTGTTCGTTTGGGATATTAACAAAATCTGAAGCTTCATTTTTAAATGCTTTTTCGTTCATTTCATATTCAAGCTTCATCTCTTTCATCTTAGCATATTGTTTTCTAAATTTTTCCACTAATGATTCAGGAACTTGAACTCCTTTATTAGCGTAATCTAAAACAATTTCTTCATTTGTTCTACCCATCTCAAATAAATCATTCATTTTTCCAGCTACACTTTCCATAAGAATACTGCGTTTAGCTTCTTTTTGGTGTGTAATCATTTGTTCGTTTAGATTGGTGCCTTTTCGTGAAGACATATAATCTTTTAATAGGTCTGATTTTTTCATTTTGCTTTCTTTTAATTTTATTGTATTTTCTTTACCATAATCTTTATTAGGATCAAAATCATTTTTAGACATTTCGATATCAGCTTCACCCATATTTCTAGGATCTTCTTCATCACCTAAAATAGATGCTAATTCTGAATCCATCATTGCTTGAACAAAAGCTGCTTTTGGGTTTTCTGGTAATGTATCTATTAAACCTGCTTTCATCATACCCATAAAATATAATTTAGCTTTATCATCTAATGATAAATTTCTTTTTGAATTTTTTAAATTTTCTTCAAATTTAGTAAATCGTGTTCTGTTTGGGTTTGGCATAGCGCTGTCTTTACTATAGTGGTTACCTTCACCACCATATCTATTTTTTTCTAAATAATTATTTAATTCGGCTTCATCATCTACGAATGGACGTGGTGATCTTGCATTATTTCCATCTCCAATGTTTTTGCTCATTTATTATAAATATTAATCTTCTTCGTTAGTTAATTCTTTTTTTACAGCTTCGCGGCCTTTTTGGGCTGCTTCTGAAATTGCAGCTGACATTTTACTCATGTCTACTCCACCTTTCCATCTTTCTAATTCACCATGTTCAGAAATAAATCCTTCATTTGATTGATTTGCTAATTCAAGAAACATATTTTCTGTTTCGTCAATTTCAGTAAGACGATTTTTTAATCGTAGATTTTTAATATAATCCTCATATTCTCCTCTTATTCTTAACTTCCCCTCATAATCAATAACACAATTAAAACACATTTTGTGGATCTTATAATTAGGTTTGTCAAGGCGTTTTTTCATTACCTTACTACATTTAGGACAGCATAAAGGCATAAATATTTCCTTTTTAATTTTGTCCATTTTTGAGATAGTTTGTTTAATACCATCCTTAATTGTCCAAGTTTTTTTATTTTCAACCCAAACATCGCCTTCTTTATAGTCGACTCTTTTTTTCTTGTAACCTACCTGCGTTTCAGATGAAGCGCCAGATTTACCCGTAAGTATATTACGGGCTCTGTCTACATCTTTACGCTTGAATTCTTTTTTTAACATAACTTTTTAACTTACTCTTTCTATAGTTTCTAATTTTCTTAAATCTTGCATTAATGCAGTTGTGTCTACAATATAATATCCTAAATCTTTTTCCATTTCACCCTCTAATTCTTTTACTCTAATTTCAGTAAATTTAGGATTTTTAAAGCCTTCATAATTACCATTGTAATGTTGTGACATATCAACACGATATGTGTTGTTTCCGTCTGTTACAGTGTTAGATTGTACATGAACAAAAGTATTATTAAATCTATTTTGTTTAACCCAATTAGCATGTGCTTGGAGTCTTGCTTTTAATTCTTGATTTCTTGAGGCAAAACTTTGAGGAAGTAATTCTTCTACTTCTTTTTGCGCAAACATGTCTCCAGGTCTTTCTGATTTAGGGTAATTACGAGCTGCTTCTTGACCCCCAGATATAGTGTATTCTTCAAGATTTTCTTTTTCTTCACTTAAACCCCCCATTACTTTAACAACATCCTTATTAAATATTTTTAATCGCATTTGGGCCTCTTTACGATATCCATCTCCTAAAAGTTCAGCAGCCATAAATAAATGATCAACTAAATCATCATACTTATCACCATTATCATAATTCCATCTGTCCCATGCTGCTGCGAGTTTAGATATTTTTTCTTCACCGTCTCGAACGTCAGCATGTTTAGATAATTGAAGTAATTTTGATAATTGTTCATCTTCATTTAGGTATCCTAATTCGGATGCCATTTCTTTAAGTCTAGAAGGTTTATTTAGACCTTTTATGGATCCGTTTTTTATTAAATCAAGGGCAGCTAATGCTAATTCTTGACCTCTAATGTCTCCATTCATTTCTGCTTTTTCGAATGCTGCTCGGGCAATTTTTAATTGGTCTTCTTTTGATTTTGCTTCTTCTAAAGATTTAATTGTTCCATCTGTAGACAGGATGCTGCTTGCTTTTGTCTTGCCATTACCTTTATCGTATGATACACTATAATATATTTTACCGTTGTATTCTTTAACACCTGTAATTACTGCTGGGTGGCCTAAGTATGTTACTTTTTCACCTTTAGTGTATGTAGTGTATTTAGGTTCTATTCCTTTTGCTACTCTTAGGTTTTTAGCTGCAGTTTCAGGATCCCATTCGCTTGTGTAAGCTTCTTTAAAATCTGGAAAATTATCTTCATCATCATCACCATATATTTTTTCTTTTTCGGTCGCAAAGTAATTAAAACCTGCTGGATAGGTTCTTTCACCTGGATCTTCTTCAAAATCAAATATATTATTATATTCAAATTCATAATACTTATTTTCATCAAAACTTAAATATTCATCTGCTTGACTTAATTCAAAATTTGTCTTTTTAAAAGCTTGTTTAAGTTTTTCAATTTGTTCTTTTTCCCAAAATATAAGATCTCTAGGATTAATTCTAGAGTAATAACCTTCTTTACCACTATACATTCCTGATCTTACATCATCATCTACTTCAACACCCAACATTTGAGCTACATTTTTTCTTAAAAGTTCAAAGTCAGGTAATTCACCCATTTCATATGAATTTAATTCATTTAAATTACCTGCTTCATCTAGTTCTCTTTTAGCATTATTTATCCAAGCATTAGCTTCACCTTCACCTTTGATAGTTTTAACTTTTTTTCCATTTTTAAAAATATCATACATACCATTACCAATATATTTTTTCTTAAATACTTGATCTTTTGGATTAGGAGCAGTCAAACGGTCAAAGTTTCCACCTGACATTCGGGGGTCGTGAAAATTTCCAATTTCATCTAAATAACCTAACTCTCTAGCTGCTTCTTCTAAACCTGGATCCATACCTTGTTGACGTCTGTCATCCATAGCTGATTGTTGGGCCATTTGATCATAATCAATTTTTGGTTGAAAATTTTTAGGTTCAATATCTATAATTACAGCTTTATTGGCTTTTTCTATAGGTTCAAGAACTTCATCTCTTAATAATCTAATAGCAGTCATAGCTGCAGTTTTTCTTCTGTCTATGGTAAATTTAACATCAAATGAATTTCCACTATCTTCACCAAATTCTACTTTAATTCCATATTTGTTTACAGTTTCATTATTTTGAAGGTTTTGTTTTATTCCTTTTGTATCATCTACTTGATCAAATCTATAATGTAAATTTACTATATCACCTTTAACTTCTGCTTCTTTTAATTGAGCTTTATCAACGTCTTTAGCATTTTGAAGATCATTTAAATTTTTAGCTTTTGCATTTGCTCTTTCTTTTGTTGCAAAGTCAGTTACTATTTCATCACCTAACCATACTTGATATGTGTTGTTAGATTTTGAATACTTTACAACATGTTTTTTAGATTCATGTAAAGCTTTAATTTGTTCTTTAATGAACTTTCGAATTATTTTTTCCATTGTGTTATGTTTAAAAATCGGAGACCATTCCTCCTAATATAAATTTACCTGTTATTTTAAATGGTATTTTTGCAATTTTTTCATCTCTAACTACTACACCTTCATGGTTTTCAACTGAACCCATTGGTGAATTTAATACTTTAAGCACTTCATCGCCTAATTTTTCTGTTCCAAGGTAGGTTGCAAAGCCGTTTATAGCTTTTTGTTTGTCGTCTTGGTCTTCAAATAATTCATCTACGTTGCCTCCTTTAAGGATTGCAAGATAAACTTGTTTAGACACGGCGCCAACTTTTTTCTTACCGCTTCCTACATTCATAAATATAAAGTCACTTACAGGAATGTTATCCATTCCCTCTAACCATTGAGCTAGCGGTTTTACTTGGGCACCTTCGTTGGTTTCAACTGTATATCTTTTAGACAATGCTGATCTAAAATTAGGTTTTGTTGTCATTTCTGTTGGTACAGAACCATACACTTCAAATCCACGTTTTTTAGCAATTGGAGCTAGATTATTTAACAGTGATTGTAAAGCATTTTTATCGTAATTAAATTCTTGAGAATACCGTTTTACTAGTGGTTTACCTCTATACATTCGGCCTGGAACTTCTTCCATTTTAACTTTATTTAAGCCATGAATGGCAATAAAATTAGAACCATAATCTTGTACGTTTGTTTTACCTGCAACATATTCCATGTTAAATAATATGCTTGGATCATCAAGTGCGCCTAATTTTTTAAGGTCGCCTTGAATTGTAGGTAATGCTTCATTAAACATGTCTAACACTTCACCACCTACTTTAATCATTCCATGTCCTTGACTAAATCTGTCTTCTAAGTCAGCTTTTGTAATACCTTTAATGTCAAGTTCTTTTTTAGAACCTCTGTCCATTGCAAATTGTTTTGTACCTCCTACATCAATTAAACGAATTGATGAATTTACACCATCAATTTTAACTGCGCCTGGATTTGTTTGTAATGAATCGGCTGCTTGTTCAAACACATTTACTAAATCTCTACCTGATGTTACATTTGGTAAGTCGAATGGGTGAGCCATATGTCCTGCTGCACCGCCTTCAGAAAGTAATATTTCGTTTATAATGTCTTTCCACCAATTTTTGGAAAATAATTTTTGTTCATTCATTGTATTAGGTGTATTATCATGCCCACAAGTGTGACAAATATATAAATCATCTCCGCCATCTACTATAGCCCATGTCCAACCACAATTGTCACATATAATGTCAGTGTCTGTTACTGTTTCGTTTAAGATTGCTTCTTTAAGTTCAATTTTATCTGATATTTCAGGAGGGGTTGATGAAAAGATGGTTTTATAAATTCTTTTACGTTTTTCATCAGTTCCATCTACTACTATTTTATTGACATCTTCCTTATTTATAAAATCTTTTGTAATATTAAGGATAGTCTTGAATATTTTTCTAGCATTTCCTTCCCCTGTCATTTGAAAAGTATCAATTGTGTTTAATTCTCCTTTATCTACCCCAAAAGACAGATCAAAGGTTTTTACTTCGGGGTTATATTCACCTGAATAAAATTCAACTCTATAAGTATTATTAGGTGTTATAAATTTATATTCAGTTGTGATTAATGAATTATCCTCTTCATCATAAGTTTTATCTGTAATTTTAAAAGGGTAAAGATTAATGTCAGTGTCTGTTACTGTTTCATTTAAGGAATTATAGATATCCCCCATCCAATTACTTTTTGTTGTTTCTATACCATTATTTGATAATACTATTTTAACAAAACTTCCACAATTTTCTGCTTTTTTATTTGGATCTGAAATATCACATGCTATATTATTGGGTATTGTTATTTCTTTTGGGAGTGGTTTTTCAGCATATAGACCCTTTTCTATTGCTTCATTTTTATCTTTAGGCATTTGGAAGAGTTCTTCTGTATCTTCGTATTTGTATGTCTCTGGGGATTTGTCTGACCCTCTATGACCACTCATATCTCTTAATCTTCCATCATTTAATATAAATCCTATGTGGTCCCATTTTTGTCCTTTGGGGGTATAAGGAGATTTCATAACAAATATTTTATTTGCTTTATCTCCTTCTATTTGTTCTTCATACATTTTACCGTATAATCCTCCTCTTTTATACTTGTATGAAGGATTAATGTCTTTTTTAGGACCGTCAGGCATTCCTGCTTTCCATTCACTGCTTTTCATGTAATCAGAAACATGATCGTTAGGATCATATAAATCTTCTCCTACAACATTAGCCATTTGGGAGGGTAAGTTAGAAAATTGTCCTTTACTAATTTTATCTACTAAAAATGCTAATAAAACATTGCCTGTAATGCCTAATACTGGAAATGTAATTATAATACCCGCTGTTTTAAATAAATCTTTTGTATTTTGTTTTAATTTAGCTTTTTCTTCTATATCTAAAGAATTTCTATCATTGAGGAATTTTTGAACTAATCCCTTATATCCTTTAAATGATCCTTTTTGATCATTCCATGCTTCTTTAAAATTTTTAAGGAGATTTTGAAGTTTATCTTTATTAATTTTAATAAAATCTCGTATACCCTCATTTAAATTTTCATTTAGGGGGTTTTCTTGACTTTTTGTTACAATACTCCACGCATCTTGTTTGTCTTTTTCAGACACATGATCAGGTAAAGAATTATAAAAAAGAGTTTCTTGATCATTTCGGATAAAGCCTCTCATTTCAGTTCCTGACACCCCTCCTGCTTGTGGTGGTACTAATTCAGTTTTAAATGTAATTCCTCTTGGTTCAGCAAATTTAGGTATATTAGCAAAACGTTTGTCACTAATATCTTTTTCACCCATTCCTAAAAATACTGTAGATCCTATAGGCGCTTCTTGTTCTATAAAATCATAAACATCTCTTACAGGAGAAACACCTGCTTTTCTAATTTCTAATTTAGGATCATTTTGGATGTAAAGTTTCCATAATTCAAGAGACATTTCTTGTGTTATACCATCTCTTTCTTTAGGACCTATAAAGATTATAGTTTTGTCAGCACCCGTATTTATAGATAACCATTTGGCCATGTTATAATGACCCGCATGGGGTGGTTTAAATCCACCTGGTAAAAGTGCAATTTTTTTCATTAACTATACAGTTTTGTAATAAATATAAAACTTTACGACAAGGCTAATTTTTTTCTTACTAATGAAGACATTGTAAGTTCTTCTGCAGAATGAAGTAATTGGGTAAATTGTTCAAATCCTAATTCGCTTGGATCTTTGTCGCCCATTTCAATAAAATAAACGCGTTTACCATATCCCATTAATTTTTTAGCATGATTAAGGGCATCTTTTAAAGCATCTTCATCTAATGCAAGATACACTTTTTTACAATTAGATGTTAAAATTTGTTTCATTAAAGCTGATGATATTTTTTTACCAAACAATGGAATTGCATTTCGTTTAATTGCCATTGCATCAAATGCACCTTCACATAAAATCACGGGTAAGTCCCAGTTTATATACAGGTCAAATCCAATTATGTCCTTAGTCGCGGGAGCTAATTTATGTTTAATATATGCGTTTTTATCGAATGATCTACCAACATAATAATTAATGTTACCTGTGCTGTCATATGATGGAATTACAACCATATTTTTTAAATCACCTGTTTCACAATATTGAATGTTGTATTTTACTATGTCTTGTTGAGTGATTCCTCTTTGTGTAAGATAATGAAGTGCATGTCTTGATAAAACTGCAGATGAAGATATAATAGGTTCAACGCCTTTAGGTAATTGTAAAGTAGTGGCGTCAGGTTTAAATTGTTTTTTGTTTTTAAACTTATATTCAAGGTCAACCGACTTTAAAATGTCGTATGCTTTAGGGGATGCTTTAGCTTCCTTAAGTAATTTGAATGCTCGATGACCTTTAAAATCACAAACCCAACATTGAAATTGTTGAGTTACAAGATTAACTGTGAGTTTCTTTTTTCTGTGGTTACAACTTGGACAATTAAAGACGGCGGATTCTTCTCCTCTAGCTCCTCTAGAGGATTTGCATGGTCCTAAAATTGATTCTAAAAGTTGTTTAAGTAGATCTTCCTTCATATAATGAATATACGAAAAAAAATAGCACCATCCAAATTAATGGTGGTGCTTTTAATATCTTAATATAAGAATTAATATATATTATGACCGCCAAATATCTTTCCGTGCTTGTCGGTTACTATTCTATATTGGGTGTCTTTACCATAGTCGCCCTTTTCATTCTTCCAAGTAGCAATTAATTGTTTATACCTTATTACATGATCCTCCCTATGCTTCATATCACCATATTTTTCTCTTCTTGTGTCTTTCCATTCTGCGTTTGGGTTTATTCTACTTTGCAGTACAACATAAACATCCCCATATTGTTCTTGTATTTTAGAGATTTCTTCTCTAATAATTTTTTGAAGTTGTGATTTTTTCATTGTTGGTTTATTTATACATATATTTAAAAGTATAGGGCCTAATCAAAGTCTCTATCGAAGAATTTTCCGAGAATGTTGTCGTTTAGATATTTTTTGTCTTCCAACACACCCAAACTAAATTGATATTTACATTCAAGGTATGTTAATTCTTTTTTGTGATATGCAATGTGGATAATTTCACGTGTAAGGTCGTCTGGTGATTCATTTACACAGTCTTTTATAAATGCATGTGAACCGTGGTATGTTTTCCAATCGCTTTCTTTTAATACTCGTTTGAAAATTGGTGGACGGCCTTTACCTTCCCAAAGGGCCTTTTCTTTTTTACCTAATTTTTTCTTTAAATTGTACATTAGGGATTTTTTACCAATGTATTTTTTACCTGTGGGTGTGTGGGTTGTTTGATAAATAAAGCCGAACGCTCCTTCAGGGAGGTCGGCTATATCATTAATTTCTTTTTTATTATATAACCATTTCATATTTTATTATATTTTATTGTGGTTGTGGGATTTCTTCTACTGTAATGAAAGCTCTTGGAGTTGCGAAACCAGAGTTATTTTCATTTCTATTCATGAAATAATGTTTAGCATCCTCTGAAGCTCTAACTTGTATGTATATTCTTACTGTGTTTCCTCTGTTTTGAGTAAAGGCACCATTATTTGTAAAAGATACTAAGGTAGATGGAATGTGTCCTTCAACTAAGACATATTGATTATGTTCTTTATTTTGTCCTAAGGGGATTTCTAAAACTTGGCCGTTAGTATCATTGACATCCTGATACGCTATAACTTCTTCACTTCCATCAGTGGTTCCCCCCATAATTCTCCCAAAGAAATGAGATGTTGTCACTTTTGGTCCAAAAGACATAACTGCTGAAACTAAGTATTTAGGGTTTTTAGTTGTAAGAGTTAAGTCAGCATATAAATAATCTGTATTTGATGATCCTTTAAAATTTTGGTAGGTGGCAGCATTTGAGGTAATTGCTGTGTCATTTTTTGTTATTACGTTTCCTGTCGCTATATTTCTAGCGATAATAGGTGTGTATTTACCTGAGGTTGTATTATGTTGTTCTAAATACCCATCGCTTACTACTCTAATAGATGATGTTACATTGGCATTTGCAGATAAATTTAGAGGTCTATATTGTGAATTTGTGTTTATATTTAAACCATACTTAGTAGCTTTTATTTTAGGGGTGTAACCGGAATCATTAGTATTGTCTACTTCTATAGTTAAAATTGTGGCGTCTGAACCCTGAGATTTAAATTCTACAGTACCCTTAAGTTGTATGTCTTCATTATTGTTTCCAATAATTAAATCACCTACTCCTGAATGTTCGATGTATGAATTAGAACCATCATGTTTTATTTGTAAATCTTTACCATTACCAAATGAGGCTATTACATTGTCTTGAAAATGTAAATTGAAATCTGATGCATCCCAATGTATATATTGGTTATTAGTGTTTGAAAACAAATAGAAATCGGGATTGCTTGATCCACCATTTACACCTACATCTACTTGTTTAGAAAATAAAGTTTTTTCATTCTCCCCATCTAAAGTAAGATGAGTTTGGGGGAGTGGGCTACCTCCCCACTTAGTATTAAAGATAATGTTTTTTTCTTGAACTGTGTGGGCTATAATTAAATTACCTACTCCTGATTGTGAAATGTATGAATTAGAACCATCATGGAATATTTGAAGGTCATCTCCTGTACCAAATTTAATTTTATTATTATCATCTAAATCAAAACCAGTAGTTGTAAGACTACCTACAAATGAATTAGCTGTTATTGTGCCACTTGAACTTATATTACCTGAGGCTGTTATGTGGTGGCTTACTTTTAGATTGCCTTGTATTTCAACTTGTGGATTAGTATCGTGTATTTTTATTCTATCAGTATCATTATATCCTAATATTAAGGTATCACCATCATCATATATAAATCCATTATCGTCTGCAGTTCCACCAAAATGGATAGCACCACTATCTGTACCATTAGGTGCTTGGGGAAGTTGTAAAAATTTAGTTAATATAGTATTACTTGAACTTATATTACCTGAGGATGTTATATGACCAAATGTTTGAATTTCATCTGAAATTAAAGTTCCACTTGAACTTATATTACCTGAGGCTGTTATATGACCTGATCCATTTAAAAATAAAGAACCTGATACAGACAATCTTTGAAATGAAGATGTAGTACCAACTGATAAGTTATTTAAAAAATAAGAAGCAGCACCACCTGACTGATGAAGAGAACCTGTAAAACGATGAATGTCATCTGTTGAATTACCAAATGTATTACTTTCTGTTATGTCAATATTAGTTCCTAAAGTGATTGCCTCTAGATTATATGATGAAGCTAATAAAGATGATGCTGATATAGTACCTTGAACTATTTGAGTCCCATTATCTTTTAAGTTTAATTGAGAATCTATTAGGTCACCAAATTCAATCTGATCAGGTGTAGCACCATTAATAAAATATCCTTTTAAGTCTTCTCTAGATTGTGTAGCCATTTTAATGTTATTTATTTATTATACATATTAAGTATCCCATCTTAATATAATAGTAGTGTCAGTTTCATTTGATGTTCTTATAGGTTGTCCTAATTTTCCTACAATAAGTAATTCATTATTTTCATTATATAAACCAACTGTGGTAATATAGGGTTTAAAAAGTGAACCTGTTGCAAAATCTGCTATATTTTCGTCTTCTAAAGATGTTAATTTTCTTGCTGTGGGGTTTAGAGTATTATTATATTCAAATTCATCTATTGTACATTTATATTCATTTTCATAAATTAAATGGGATCCTTGAAATTTAATATCAGACAACCAGGTATTATTAGTATTAGCAATACCCCCCACTGTGAAATTATTAGGTACTGTGTCTGAG
>ENA-ORDA01000708-ORDA01000708.1-marine-metagenome-genome-assembly--contig:-NODE-708-length-31499-cov-3.423748_pt1 | contig 31499 bp, 28 predicted proteins | sample MGYA00237778_ERZ508506 | MGnify/ENA primary metagenome ERZ508506 (study PRJEB26177, sample SAMN06267891) | marine metagenome | isolation source: Monterey Bay, California, USA | place: Pacific... | reverse complement strand
CTAGCAAAACCACTATTTGTAGGGTCAACGCCAGGAACCAGGAATTGAGCGTATTTAGTTATTCCGTTGTGATTGAATTGATGAACATTATATCCGTTCACAGCACAATTAGGTGTTGATCTATCAGTTAGGCTTGAACAAGCAATACTGGGATCAACCGCTCTGTAACCGTGAACCATAAGATCATTACGACGAGTACCCAGACCGTATTCACCGGTAACAATTAAACCAGCTCCTTGAGCTGAACTGATAACTCGTCCGTAACTTCGATTATTTCCTCTTAGGTCAACGGTAACATCGTCATTTTGCCAACGAAGAGCTAATGTGTAATTTTCATCTTCATAACTGTCAAGATCTCCACCCATGCCAAGGTTTTTAACCGTTCCGTCTCTTTGTCTGTTTACGGTTATAAATCTAGCACTTAAATTATCCGTGAGAGGTTGGTTAATGAACCCGTAAACTTCTGCAACGCCATGAGAGCCAACCAACGTTCGAATTTCAGCAGCAAACTCATCACCAGGTTTAGTGGTAATAAAATTAACCGCTCCACCAATACTGTTTCTTCCATACAAAGTTCCTTGAGGACCTCTTAAGATTTCGATTCTTTCAATGTCGTACAGACCGTTGTCAGTAGAAGCAATTCCGAAATCTTCAGAATACGCTCCATCATTGTAGGTTCCTACTCCAGGATCTCCTCCAAGTGCTCTAAAGACCCTTCCCACTCCACGAATGGATATATCATAAGGCTGAATAGTCGTAGCAGGTATGTAGTTTTGAAGATCTTCTTGATTCCTTAAGTTAAGACTGTCTATCAGTGAACTGTCAAAAGCCGTTATTGAAATAGCAGTATCTTGTATTGAAGCTGCCCTTCTTTCAGCAGTTACTATAACTTCTTCTATCTCATCTGCTTTCACGTGATTAGCCACAAACATTAGTAGCATTACGGCCACTATTGCATAAAACGGACTAAAGTTTATGTGAAAGTTCTTATCTTCTGGGGTCATTTATATCTCCATATATGTTTGTTACAAGTAATTATACTATCTATAGGCCAAAAGTCAAGTATTTTTTTAAGTTTTTAAAAAGATCTAAAAATTCTTTTGAGTTTTGACAGACGGTCACCTTTAACCCAGGTACTGACTCCTCTAATAGCTCCCTATGAAATGGCAAAAAATCCCATGCCTTCACATGCGAACTACTTAAATAGACCAATACTTCCTTTTTTACACCCATAGAGACTTTAACCTTCCTTAAAACATATCATTCAAATATAAAAAAAACCTCCATACGTTTTGTATGGAGGTTTTTATTAAAAATATGATTATGCGTAAATGTACAGTTTATTTCAAAATGGCATCAACTAAATAAGAACCTACTTCAGCAGTTCCATAAGCTTTTCCACCATCTGCAAGGTCTTCTGTTACATAACCTTCTTTGAGAGCTTGCTCAACAACTTTACGAATTAATGCGCCTTCTTCATGAAGGTCAAAACTCATTTCAAACATCATAGCAGCCGAAAGAACAGTTGCTAAAGGGTTCGCAATGTTTAGCCCTGTTGCTTGTGGGTAAGAACCATGAATGGGCTCGTATAAGGCATTTTCTTCACCAACAGAAGCCGAAGGCATAAGTCCCATCGATCCAGAGATTACAGACGCTTCATCGGTTAAAATATCTCCAAATAAGTTTTCTGTAATTAGCACGTCATAACTATTTGGCCATTGTACTAATCGCATGGCAACTGCATCAACGAACTCATAGGCAACTTCTACTTCTGGATAGTCTTTTTCCATTGCTTGAACGGTTTCTCTCCACAGGCGTGAGCTTTCGAGGACGTTGGCTTTGTCTACACAACACAATCTCTTGGAACGTGTCATTGCCAGTTCAAATCCTTTCTTCGCAATACGTACCACCTCAGCTCGGGTATAGGTACAGGTATCGAAAGCAGTATTACCATCATCCTTACGACCGCGTTCTCCAAAATAGATTCCACCAGTAAGCTCGCGTAAAAAAACCAAATCTGTTCCCTCAATTCGTTCTTTCTTTAAAGGTGATTTGTCTAAAAGCGATGGGAAGGTAAAGGTTGGTCGCACATTAGCAAACAAACCAAGTTTTTGACGCATTTTAAGCAGCCCTTGTTCTGGACGTACTTTTGCTGATGGGTCATTATCAAAACGTGGATGCCCAATGGCGCCAAATAAAATGGCGTCAGCATCCAAGCAAACCTGATGTGTTTCATCGGGATAAGGTTCTCCAACTGCATCAATTGCTGCAGCTCCTGTAAGGGCCGAAGTCCAATTAATTTCGTGATTGAATTTTTGAGCGATTGCGTCCGATACTTTTACCGCTTGGTCAATGACTTCGGGTCCAATTCCATCTCCAGCTAAAAGGGCAATGTTTAATTTCATATGTTTTATCTATAGCGTTACTGTTGTGTTTGAATAATATTAAGCATTTTCTCCGTGGCTTTGATTGCTGATACTGTTTGATCAGAATCCAATCCTCGCGTTACAAATTCTGTAGAATCTTGCTTCCAGGTAATTGTAGTTTCACATAATGCAGCTGAAGTACTTCCTGGGGGAATATGCACAGCATAATCGATTAATTTTGGAAGCTCTACTGTTTTGGTGTTGTATATTTTTCGAATGGCATTGATGAATGCGTCGTATTGTCCATCGCCACAGGCATTTTCTTCGAAGGTTTCGCCATCAATTTCTACTGCAACAGTAGTCGAAGGTTGCAATCCTTTGGAGTGTGTTAATACGTAGGACTTGACAAATACTTTTTGGGTATTGGCTCCACTGTTCATAACATCTGAAATGATGTAGGGTAAGTCTTGTGCGGTTACCAGTTCTTGTTTATCTCCTAATTCAATGATGCGCTGGGTAACTTTCTTAAGTGCATCATCATCTAAACTCAAACCGAGTTCTTGAAGGTTTTTCTGAATGTTTGCCTTACCAGAAGTTTTTCCTAAAGCGTATTTGCGTTTACGCCCAAAACGTTCGGGAAGTAAATCGTTGAAATATAAGTTGTTTTTACTATCGCCATCTGCGTGTATACCCGCAGTTTGTGTAAATACATTGGCACCAACAATAGGTTTATTCGCTGGAATTCTAAAGCCCGTAAAGGTTGCTACCAAAAGACTCACCTTATGCAAAGAGGTTTCATTGATATTAACTTCGATTCCTGGCATAAAATCATTTACTACAGCTACTAAGCTTGCAAGTGGCGTGTTTCCTGCACGTTCCCCCATTCCATTTACTGTTAAATGTAAACCCTGAATTCCAGCCTTGATCGCTTCCATTGCATTAGCGACACTCAAATCGTAGTCGTTATGTCCATGAAAGTCAAAATGAAGATCGGGATAGCGTTCAATTATTTCAGATAAAAATGAAAATGTCTCCGATGGGGAGAGTATGCCTAAGGTATCTGGTAGTAGTATTCTTCTGATGGGTTGGTTTGCTAAAAAATCTAAAAACGAAAAGACATATTCTTTCGAATTACGCATTCCATTACTCCAATCTTCTAAATAAACGTTGGTTTTAATATTGTTTTTAGTTGCCAGCGCAATACTCTCTTCAATACCTTTGAAATGCTGTTCTGGAGTTTGTTTCAATTGATACTTCAAATGATTCAATGACCCTTTAGTCAATAGATTTTGAACCTTTGCACCTGCATCGATCATCCATTGAATTGAAACTCCCTTGTCTACAAAGGTTAAGATCTCAACACGATCAAGAAGGTTTACTTCCTTAGCCCATGTTGTAATGCTTTTTACTGCTTGAAATTCACCTTCAGACACACGAGCAGAGGCTACTTCAATACGATCTACGTTTAGCTCTCCCAGCAGAAGTTTTGCTAGGGTTAGCTTTTCTGAAGATGAAAATGATACTCCAGATGTTTGTTCACCATCCCGAAGGGTAGTGTCCATTATTTCAATCGTTCTTGGTTTCATGATCCTAGGATGGAATTGAATTATAGAGGAGTGTTTTTTGCAAATTCCCCAATTTGTTCCTTGATGTTCATCAAATAATCAATGTCATCAAAACCGTTGAGCATATTGTCTTTCTTATAAGAATTGATATCAAAAGATTCTGATGTACCCGTAGCTTCAATCGTGATGGTTTGGGTTGGAAGATCAATGATAAGTTGTGTGTTGGTATCCTTTTCTATTGCTGTGTAAATTTCTTCTAAAAACGCTGCAGAAACTTGAACGGGTAATACCCCAACATTAAGACAGTTATTTCTAAAGATATCCGCAAAGAAGCTTGAAACGACACAACGAAAGCCATAGTCGTAAACTGCCCATGCTGCGTGCTCTCTTGACGAACCTGAGCCAAAGTTTTTACCGCCTACTAAAACTTTACCACTATATCGGCTGTCGTTTAATGGAAACTCAGTTTTTAGACTGTTATCTTGGTTGTAACGCCAATCTCTAAAAAGATTGTCGCCAAAACCAACACGTTCGGTCGCTTTCAAAAAACGTGCAGGAATGATTTGATCAGTATCTACATTTTCAATCGGTAACGGAACCGCTGAACTTTTTAAGGTGTTGAATTTATCGTATGCCATTATTTTTCCCAGTTGGGATCTTTATTAAGTTATACTAAGCTTCTTGGATCAGTTACTACGCCCATTACTGCTGCAGCTGCTGCAACCGTTGGACTTGCCAATAAGGTTCTTGAACCTGGACCTTGACGTCCTTCAAAGTTTCTATTTGATGTGCTGACTGCATATTTTCCTGCAGGAATTTTATCATCATTCATCGCTAAACAAGCGGAACAACCCGGCTCGCGCAATTCAAAGCCTGCAGTTTCTAGAATATCTAAGAGACCTTCGTCTTTTATTGCGTTGAGTACTTTATGAGACCCAGGAACCAGCCATGCTGTAACATGATCTGCTTTTTTGCGGCCATCAATGATTTCTGTAAAAGCTCTAAAGTCTTCTATACGTCCGTTGGTACAACTTCCTAGAAAAACAAAGTCAATTTTCTTTCCAATCATGGAGTCACCTTCTTTGTAGCCCATATAATCTAGAGACTTCTTGTAGGTAGCAACGCCACCTTCAAGACTATCCGCCATTGGAATACCTCCAGAGATACCCATTCCCATTCCAGGATTGGTTCCGTAGGTAATCATGGGCTCAATCGTGCTTCCTTCAAAAGTATATTCTTTGTCAAAACTTGCGCCATCGTCTGTTTTGAGGGTAGACCAATAGGTCATTGCCTTATCCCATGCAGCACCTTTTGGTGTAAACTCCCGATCTTTTATATATTCAAATGTTTTTTCGTCTGGAGCAATTATTCCTCCACGCGCGCCCATTTCAATACTCAGGTTACAAACAGTCATACGACCTTCCATACTGAGTGATTTAAATACATCACCAGCATATTCAACAAAGTATCCTGTTGCACCAGAGGTGCTTAATTGTGCAATGATAAACAAAGCAACATCTTTAGGTGTTACTCCTCTCCCAAGGGTGCCATTAACCGTAATACGCATGGTCTTTGGTTTGGGTTGCATAATACATTGAGTAGAAAGAACCATTTCAACTTCTGAAGTTCCAATTCCAAATGCAATAGCTCCAAATGCACCATGTGTAGAGGTATGTGAATCTCCACATACTATAGTCGCACCAGGTTGTGTAATCCCGTATTCAGGACCAACAACATGAACTATACCGTTTTTTTCATGACCCAACCCCCAATAGGAAATCCCATGAGCTGCTGCGTTTTCTTCAAGAGCTTTTAGTTGATTTGCCGATAATGGATCTTCTACGGGTAGGTGTTGGTTGATGGTTGGTGTATTGTGATCCGCAGTTGCAAAAGTACGCTCAGGGCTCATTACTTCAACGCCTCTGTTTTTTAAGCCTAAAAACGCTACTGGACTTGTTACTTCATGAACCAAATGACGATCTATGAAAAGAACGTCAGGGCCACCTTCAATTTGTTGGACTACGTGCGAATCCCAAACTTTGTCAAATAATGTATTACTCATATAATTTATATAAAATTAAACCAAGCCTATATTGCTTGCTTTGATGATTAATGGGATGTCTTGGTCGCTGATTTCTTTCTTAGAATCTGCTAACTTCAAAAACTCTTGATATACTTTATCTAATTGTAGTTTATCTAATTCATAACCTACATTCTTAGCACGATACGCTAGTGCAGCACGGCCGCTTCGGGCAGTAAGAACAATTGCCGACTCTGTCACACCTACGTCATGTGGATCCATGATTTCATAGGTTTCTCGATTTTTAATAACACCGTCTTGGTGAATTCCAGAACTGTGCGCAAAAGCATTGGCACCGACTACCGCTTTATTGGGCTGTACCATCATACCCATACTTTCTGAAACCAAAAGGCTTGTAGGGTATAAAAGCTTGGAATTGATATTCGTATCTAAATCTAAATATGGATGCTGACGCATAATCATGACAACTTCTTCTAAGGAAGTGTTTCCTGCCCGCTCACCAATTCCATTTATTGTGCATTCAATTTGACGTGCTCCATTCATTATTCCAGCTATAGAATTAGCGGTAGCTAAACCTAAATCATTGTGGCAATGACAAGAAAGGACGGCTTTGTGAATACCCGTTACGTTTTCTTTTAAATATTTAATTTTTGCTCCATATTCTTCTGGAAGGCAATATCCTGTGGTATCTGGAATATTCAATACGGTTGCACCAGCTTTGACTACTGCTTCACATACACGAGCTAAAAACTCATTATCAGTTCTACCAGCATCTTCTGCATAAAATTCAACATCCTCAACAAAAGATTTGGCGTATGTAACTGCAGCAACTGCACGTTCAATAATGGCTTCTTTATTAGAATTGAATTTAAACTTAATATGAGATGCAGAAGTTCCTATTCCTGTGTGTATTCTGGGACGTTTGGCATGGGTCAATGCTTCTGCGGCAACCTTTATATCGTTTTCAACCGCTCGAGTTAATCCACAAACTGTAGCATTTTTAACTAGTTTAGAAATTTCAACTACAGAATTAAAATCACCTGGGCTAGAAACTGGGAAACCCGCTTCAATAATATCAACGCCTAGAATGTCCAATCGTTCTGCAATGATTAGTTTACTTTTGGTATCTAATTTACAACCGGGGACCTGCTCTCCATCACGAAGGGTAGTGTCAAAAATTTGGACGTGCTCTTGAGCCATTTTAATATATTTATTGAAAGCAATACGAATTTAGCGTTTATATGCATAATCTTGTAATTTTTTGCTTACTTTTATTACGAAACCCACGGTGTTTTATTATGAATAAAGCACTTTATACTAGCAATTTATAGCAAAAAAACATACAATGACTAACGATCAAAAAGAAAACCTATTCGTTTTAATAAAATCTTTGTCAAAATCGGAAAAAAGACAGTTTAAGCTTTTTGTTGGACGAATGGATTCAAATTTAGATTCTAAGTTCCTGATTTTATTCAATTTATTAGATAAGATGGTGGTTTATGATGAGAAACTTATTTTTAAAAAAGACTTTGTAAGCAAACAACAACTTTCCAATTTAAAAGCACACCTATATAAGCAGGTCTTAATCAGTTTACGCCTCAATCCTTCCCAACAGAACAAAAGGATGCAAATTCGCGAACAACTCGATTTTGCTACTGTTTTATATCAAAAAGGATTATATAATCAGAGTTTAAAAATTCTTGATCGAGCAAAAGCTACTGCTGTTAAGCTAGAAGAAAAATACGCTGCCTTTGAAATTGTAGAACTCGAGAAAGTAATCGAATCTCAGTACATCACTCGAAGTATGAGTAATAGAACGGAAGAATTGGTTCGTGATGCAACATACTTTAGCAATCAAAATCATATATCAAGTCAGCTATCTAATTTATCTTTGGAGCTCTACGAACGCTTAATTAAAACGGGTTATGCCAAGAGTGATGAAGAGTTTCGTGCGATTACAAAATTCTTTTTTGAGCGACTTCCTAAGTTTGATTTTGACGAACTTGGTTTTAGAGAAAAACTTTGGTATTTCAAAGCTCATGTATGGTATAGCCTGCTTACTCAAGATTTTTTGTCCAGTTATCGGTATTCTATGAAGTGGGTCGATCTTTTCGAAGAACAACCCGATATGATTCCTTCTCATCCAGTATTCTACCTCCAAGGGAACAATTATTTATTAGAGTCTATTACTCTACTGAAGTATCCCATCAAGTTTCGTGAGGTATTACAGAAAATGCAAAAAACATTGGTTAGTGTTGAATTCCCGAAAAATGATAACCTAAGCTCATTGGCATTTCTCTACGAATACAATAATCGTTTTAACTTATATTTCTTGGAAGGAAATTTCAAAGCCGGTCAAGAAATCATTGAACCGCTGTTAAAAGAAATTGATTATTTTAAAAATCAAATTGATGAGCATCATGTTATGATGTTTTATTACAAAATCGCATGCTTGTATTTTGGATCGAATGATTTTGAAAAAGCTATTGTCTATTTGAATTTAATTGTAAACAATAAAAAACTGAAAATGCGGGAAGACCTCCTTTGTTTCACACGTTTACTAAATCTAATAGCACATTATGAGGCTGGTTTTGACTATCACTTAGATCAGCACATTCGCGATACTTTCAAGTTTCTTTTGAAGATGGGCGACTTGCACGAAGTTCAGAAATCCTTAATTCGGTTTGTGCGAAAACTAGGGAATATTTATCCAAGCGAATTAAAAGATGCCTTCCGAAAATTACACGAAGAGCTAAAACAATACGAACAAGACCCATACGAGCGCAGGGCATTTTTATATCTTGATATTCAGTCTTGGTTAGAGAGTAAGATTCAAAACAAAACAGTAGCCGAGATTATACATGCAAAAGCTGCTGTAATTAATCGGAAGAACAGGCATCCCACAGAGCATCTTTAGGAAGAGGTGCAATACATTTTATTGGTTCTTTGGAAATTGGGTGTAAGATTTCAAGAGAACGCGCGTGCAAGTGTATACTTCCGTTTGGATTACTCCGAGCCGAGCCGTATTTCAGGTCTCCTTTAATTGGACATCCAATTGCGGTTAACTGTGCACGAATTTGATGATGACGTCCCGTTTCTAGTTCGATTTCTAGTAAAGAATAGTTGTCTAATTTTTTCTTAATCGAATATTTTAAAATTGCTTTTTTAGATTCTGGAGTTTCCTTTTTATGAGCGTAAGATTTATTTTGTTTTTGATTGCGAACTGTCCAGTGAATTAGGGTGCCTTCGGATGGGTTGGGTGTTTCTTTAGTAATAGCCCAATATACCTTCTTGGTAACCCGTTCTTTGAATTGCAAATTTAAACGCTCCAGAGCTTTGGAAGTTCTAGCGAATACAATTGCACCACTTGTAGGGCGGTCTAATCGATGTACAACACCTAAAAAAACTGCCCCAGGTTTATTGTATTTCTGTTTGATGTAGGCTTTGGCAAGATCTACTAAAGGGATATCGCCCGTTTTGTCTCCTTGAACTAAAACACCGATGGGCTTATTTATTATTAATAGATGATTGTCCTCAAAGAGTATATCTAACTTCATATTCTTTTTACTGTAATTAGTATTGTTCTGACTCGTTAGGAAAATCTTTTTTCTTCACGTCTTTGGTGTATTGTTGAATCGCCCCGATAATTTCGGTGTGTAAGTCTAGATAGCGTCTTAAGAAACGAGGACTGAACTCTTTGCTCATTCCCAGCATATCATGAAGAACCAAAACTTGCCCATCTACACCATTTCCAGCACCGATACCAATAACAGGTATGGATACTAAAGAAGCAACTTTTTCAGCCAAATGGGCAGGTACTTTTTCTAGAACCAAGCCAAAACATCCAACTTCTTCGAGCATCTTTGCATCTTCTATTAGTTGTTTTGCTTCCGCTTCTTCTTTGGCTCTAACTGTGTAGGTTCCAAACTTGTATATGGATTGTGGCGTAAGGCCCAAATGCCCCATGACTGGAATCCCAGCTTGGAGTATACGTTCAATGGACGACCGCTCTTGAAAACCCCCTTCTAGCTTTACAGCATGTGCACCAGACTCCTTCATTATTTTAATGGCAGAACGAAGTGCTTCTTTAGAATCTGCTTGATAAGTTCCAAAAGGAAGGTCAACCACAACCAGCGCTCTTTTCACGCCACGAATGACAGCACTCGCGTGATAAATCATCTGATCTAAGGTAATTGGTAAAGTAGTTTCATGACCAGCAATTACATTCGAAGCAGAATCTCCTACTAAAATCACATCTATACCGGCTTGATCTACAAGACCTGCAAGGGTAAAGTCGTATGCCGTTAGCATGGCTATTTTTTCTCCTTCTGCTTTCATTTTCAAAAGCGAGTGTGTGGTTACTCTGTTATACGTATTTTTTGCTGCAGACATTGTTCAAATAATTTTCACCAAATGTACTCTTTTTCTTTTGAGTTTAATCGTAAAATGACATTCCTAAAGTCCAATTAATGGAGCAAATGACATCTATTTGTGTATGACGCTGACAGCCTGTCAGTTTTTTTGTTGTGGCATACTACTTGACTATAATTTTGAAAACAAAATATATTTGAAATGAGTAAAATAATTGGAATTGATTTAGGAACTACGAACTCGTGTGTTTCTGTAATGGAAGGAAACGAACCTGTAGTAATCCCAAATGCTGAAGGAAAGAGAACAACTCCTTCCGTAATTGCATTTGTTGAAGGTGGTGAAATTAAAGTTGGTGATCCTGCAAAACGTCAAGCGGTTACTAACCCAACAAAAACGATTGCTTCGGTTAAGCGTTTTATGGGGAATAAATATTCTGAATCTTCAAAAGAAGCTTCTACTGTAGCTTACAAAGTTGTGAAAGGAGATAATAATACTCCTCGTGTAGACATCGATGGTCGTTTGTACACACCTCAAGAACTTTCTGCAATGATCCTTCAGAAAATGAAGAAAACTGCAGAAGACTATTTAGGGCATGATGTGACGGAAGCAGTTATTACTGTACCTGCATATTTTAACGATGCACAACGTCAAGCTACTAAAGAAGCTGGTGAGATTTCTGGACTTAAGGTTCAACGTATCATCAACGAGCCTACTGCAGCAGCATTGGCTTATGGTTTAGATAAAAAAGATGGCGCAGACCGCAAGATTGCAGTTTATGACCTTGGAGGTGGAACTTTTGATATCTCTATCCTTGAATTAGGTGATGGTGTTTTTGAAGTACTATCTACCAATGGTGACACTCACCTTGGTGGAGACGATTTTGATCAAGTATTAATTGACTGGTTAGCGGACGATTTTAAAGCTGCTGAGGATATCGATTTACGTCAAGATCCAATGGCGCTTCAACGCTTGAAAGAAGCTGCTGAAAAAGCAAAAATTGAACTTTCATCTTCTCCTCAAACAGAAATTAACTTGCCTTATGTAACAGCTACTGCTTCTGGACCTAAACACTTAGTAACAACACTTACTCGTTCTAAGTTTGAACAACTTGCTGATGAGTTGGTACGTCGTTCTATGGCTCCTGTAAAGAAAGCTTTAGATGATGCAGGTTTAACGACTTCTGAAATCGACGAAATTATTTTAGTTGGTGGATCAACTCGTATTCCTGTGATTCAAGAAGAGGTTGAAAAATTCTTTGGTAAAAAGCCATCGAAAGGTGTAAACCCTGATGAAGTTGTTGCCGTTGGTGCAGCAATACAAGGTGGTGTTTTGTCTGGAGATGTAAAAGATGTTTTATTGTTAGATGTAACTCCGTTATCTCTAGGAATCGAAACAATGGGAAGTGTAATGACCAAGTTGATTGAATCAAACACTACAATTCCAACAAAAAAGTCACAAGTATTTTCAACTGCCGCCGACAATCAGCCTTCGGTTGAAATTCACGTAATCCAAGGAGAACGTTCTATGGCTTCGGACAATAAAACCATTGGTCGTTTTCATTTAGACGGTATTCCTCCAGCACAAAGAGGAACGCCCCAGATTGAGGTTACCTTTGATATTGATGCAAACGGGATCATCAAAGTAACAGCTTCTGATAAAGCAACTGGAAAAACACAAGATATTCGTATCGAGGCTTCTTCTGGGCTGACCGAAGAAGAAATCCAAAAAATGCGTCAAGAAGCTGAAGCTAATGCAGAATCTGATAAAGCTGCAAAGGAGCAAGTTGATAAACTCAACAGCGCTGATCAAATGATTTTCCAAACCGAAAGTCAATTGAAAGAATTTGGCGAAAAACTTTCTGATGATAAGAAAAAGCCAATTGAAGAAGCTTTAGAAGAATTGAAGAAAGCATTCGAAGCAAAAGATATCGCACTTACAGAGCCTGCTTTAGAAAAAATCAATGAGGCTTGGAAAAATGCTTCTGAAGAAATGTATAAAGCACAAGCAGATGGAGCTGCTCAACCTGGAGCTGATGCTCAAGGAGAGCCAGCTGCTGAAGGCGCTGGAGGAGACGATGTTCAGGATGTTGACTTCGAAGAAGTTAAAGAATAACAATTGTCCTTACAAACTAAAAAGCACCGCTATAGCGGTGCTTTTTTTGTTTTAAATGATTTGGATTTCTTGAATTATTTCCATCGATTTTTACTCCATTCGTTTTGTTTGATCTTGGAAAGGAAAGTCCATGCAACAATACGCGTTACCTTATTTCCAGTCCCCATTGGAATGGTTTTAATTTCAAACGCTCCAACTTGATCTAAGGCTTTGTAAATTGCTTTTAGATTCGATTGTTTGGATACAAGCGTAGTAAACCAGAAACAATTATTTGCAAAGGTTTTGCTCTGCAACACCATATTTGAAATGAATTTAACTTCACCACCCTCGAAAATTAATTCTTTACTTACTCCAGAAAAATTTAAAGCTGCCGTCTTTATTTTTTTACCACTGAGGTTCTGTACTTTTCTTAGGCTGCCTTTTTGAGCAGCTTCTTCAGACTCGTGAAAAGGGGGGTTGCACAATGTAAGGTCGACAATGTCTTTACTTCCAATAATTCCTCTGAAAATTGCTTTTGGATCATTTTGAAGCTTACATTCTATTTTACCAACTAAACTAGGATTTGACTTTACAATTTCTTCTGCTGTTGTTATGGATTGTGGGTCAATATCAGATCCAATAAAATTCCAATTATATTCTGTAGCACCCAAAATAGGGTAAATACAATTTGCACCAACGCCAACATCTAAGCATTTGATTTTTGCTCCATTTGGATTTCTCCCAAAATTGTGTTCACAAAGTAGGTCTGCGAGATAATGAATATAATCGGCTCTTCCAGGAATAGGAGGGCAGAGGTTGCTGTCTGGAAAGTCCCAATGAGCTATTCCATAGTAGTGATTTAACAAGGCTTTATTTAAAATCTTTACCGCTTTTGGGTTGGCAAAATCTACCGAATCATCACCGTGTTTATTGGGTTTAACGAATGCTTTCAAATCAGGGTTTGCAATTATTAGCGCATTTAAATCATAACGATCTCGGTTTTTATTTCGGGGATGCAACCTTGATTTTTCCTGCGGTTTTTTTGAAGTAGCCATGAATCTGTTTTTGGAATCGGTCAAAGATACTACTTCATTAGCATCTTCATTTTACTTCTTTGCATGTTTTCTATAGAGCTTGTCCGATGCTTGAAGTAACTTTCTTTTTAAATTGGTATCTATGTTAGGATGACTCTCTAAGTAGGCAGCGACAAGGTCATAAGCTTCTTTAGAGGTGTAAAGCCCTATGGTGGCATCTAGCCATCGTTTAGGAAAGAAGATGTCGCCAGTTTGTTGAATCTCTTCAAGCAATTCTAAACTAAGGTTTAGGTTACGAATAGATTCTTCTTGATGTAGCGGATGATGTATATAGGCAGCAGCAGTTTGAACCCAGCTTTCTTTTGCTCTATTTTCAGGATTACGGAAGGCCTTAAAAAAAGCAGCTCGAGTTTCTGAATTATTTGATAATGCGGGTTCTAAAAATTCAAAACGCTCGCGCTTGTCGGGATTAGTTAGCTTGTCTTTTGCTTGCCTTAAAATTGAAACTGCTTTCGGATGTCCATAAAGCGATAAGGTTTGTGCCAACCGTGTATAATCATCTTGATTCAGCGTTAGATTATCGAATTGATCTTCTTCCTTCCAAATACGATATAAGGTTGCTTGGCCTTCTAGAGAATAGGCTATGGATCGGTAGGTATTGAAAAGCGTTTTTTTAATGTTCTTGGATGCTTCTGAATTCAATCGTTTTAAAAGTATTTCTTCCAATTGAGGCAGCATTTCTTTGCGTTGTGAGCTACTAAAATGATTCCAAAATAAAGCTTTAGTTTGTCTTGAAAGTAAACCTAAAATCAACTCATTTGATTCTATCTCAATACCTTTCAAAAAACTTTGGTAGGCATCCAATACATCGCTGTTACCAAGAATAACATTCTCGTAGGTGTTGAGGTATATATGAGCTTTAGAAACTTCGTTTTGTAACGCAATGGATATTTCTAAGTTCTTTTCATTGGTAGGAAATACACCATAACCAAACCCATTACTGTTATAAAGTATGGTTTTGGGTTTTTTTAAACCAATTGCTTTGGGAAGCTCTATGCTTTTGCTGTTGCTTAAGACAGCTATTTTTCGAGTATGGTCAGTATAGATAAGATCAATTTCAAACGCCTGTGGCCAAATCTTATCAGTTCCATCTTCTGCTTGTTGCAACAAATTGAACTTACTTATGTTTTGATTCTCGTCGTAGGTTATTTGTTCTGAAAATATTGGCCGTCCTGTTGAATTTACCCAAACATCACTCCACTGCTTTAGATCTAAATCGGTTTTTCGATCAAGTATAGAGACCAATCCATTCCAATCTGAGTTGCTGTTGCTGTACTGCTTAATATAGCTTTGAATTCCTTCTTTAAAACCATCTTTCCCAAGTGCCAACTCCAATTGGCGCATCATAATGGGTGCTTTGTTGTATATGATACTGCCGTATAACGATCCTGCATTCTCTAAATTATCTAAATCTTGCCGGATGGGATTACTACCTTGTGTGCGATCTACACCATAAGCATTAGGGTAGTGGGCTGTCATGAATTGCAGGTCGTGATTGATGCTTTTAAAAAGCGGATTTACGATTTTACCAGCCATGAAGTTGGCAAATACCTCTTTCATCCAAACATCTGTAAACCATTCCATGGTAACCAAGTTTCCAAACCACATATGAGCGGTTTCATGGGCAATTAGTTTTGCCCGCGATAATTCTTGAGCCTGTGTTGCATTTTTATCTAGAAACAAAACAGATTCACGGTATTGAATGGCTCCTGTGTGCTCCATTCCACCATACTGAAACCCGGGAATGGTGGCAAAGTCAAATTTTAGAAATGGATAAGTAGTGTCGGTGTAATTTTCTAAATAATCCAAACTGGATTTATGAATTGCAAAAAGAGAAGGGATACTAATGGTTGTTTTTGTAGGATCACTTTCTCGATAGAGTAAATTCATAGAACGTGTTTTCCCAGTAGAAGTAGCCTGTTTAAAATCACCAGCAACAAAAGAAAATAAATAAGTACTCATCAAATCACTTGTGTTAAAAATAAAGGTAGAATTAACGCCATCATTTGCTCTTGTGTTTAGTGTTGCACCTGCTAAAACAGTCCAATCTTTTGGTACACGAATACTAAGCTTGTAGTTTGCTTTAATGTTGGGCTGATCGAAGCATGGAAATAATGTTCTTGCACGATCGGGTACTAGTAGGGTATAGAGATAATCATCGTTTCGGTTGAGGGATAGATCACCCGCTATAAAATCAATTGTAATTTGGTTTTGTCCAATAACTAAATACTTTTGTGGAATGATCAGATGTTCTAGTTCGTGTTGTATATCAACAACTTGTCCGTTTACCGAAAGATTTTGAAGGTTTTTCGAATCTTCTTTAAAATCCAAATACAAAGGGTTTGTTAGGTCAGTAACAGTAGCTGTGAGCTTAAGTTTGGAAGTTATGGGTTGCTCTTTTTGCTCGGGAATAAAAAAGCTTAAATCATAAACCACATTCGATACTTGTTCTGCACGGTATTGGGCAAGATCCAAGGAAACTCCAGTAGTATTTATAATAGGTTCTGGTGTGCCATTGCACGAAAGAAAACTCAGAAAGATAGTGGATAGTATACAGTATGTTTTTTTCATCGATTCTATTAAAAAAAACAAGTTAGGGATTTCTTTAGAATCTAATTTTAATCTTCCTTAATGAATACTACTTTTTATTTTATAACTGTTATTACTGTTGTCTATTAAGACGACACAGTCTTTAAAAAATGCGCTTCCAATCCTTGGTTGACTAGAAATATTAATACTCGTATTAACGTTTTTAAATTCAATGCCTCCAATTTTGATTAATGGAATAAGACCAATCTTCTCTACTATAGTTTGAATTCCACCAATGGTATAACGCTCTCTCTCATTATTTTTAAAGTTATACTCCTGAAGGAGTTGCTTGGCTAGTTTGGATCCCTCGGGAAGGTTGAACTCGGATGATGATCCTAAGTCAATGATCACTTTATGCTCTACACCATTGATTGTGATAAAAGTAAAAGGAGCCCCTTCTATTCGTTCAAACTTAATCGTCTGAAAGGTAGTATCAGTAAGATCTTTGTTTGAAATTTTCAATTTCTTATTTGGGTAATCAATCTGCCAATTTGCTTTATTAATTACTGTCTGCCCAATGATCCCACCAAAATCTGAGATTTGTTGTTTTAACCCATCCAAATCGCCATTCAATGCAAAGGTGTTTTTGAATTCTACAGGACCAATTTTTAGCGATTTCACATATTCTTTTCCTAGATTCATTTTCCGGTTAGAAGCTCCGCTAATATTTTGAGTTTTTCCAATTGGATACTCTCGTTGAATCAAACTTACATCTGCACCTGTGTCGAATAAAAAGTTCTTTGTAACCCCATTAAATTCAAAAGGTAAAATCAATATTGATTTTTGAGTAGTGAATGAGGTCTCAAAAGTAAAGACATCAGGATACACATTTCCTTTTTGCTGAAGCTTAGTAATGGAACAGCCTATAAGCAAGAAAGAAATTAATACGTAAAGTGGAAGTTTAATCGTTTTCATTTTCAAATTTACGACATACATAACAATATATTAATTAAATAAATTCAAAGCCAGAGAACAGTTTTTTAGATTTTAGCTACTTTTACAACTTATGGAAAAAGAGCTAATATTAAAGAAGATGAACGGATCAGAGAAGGAATCTTTGATGCGAACCTTGGAAATAGATTTTGTTGATGTAGGAGAAGATTTTTTAATCGCCCGTATGCCAGTAACACCAAAATTGCACCAGCCCGACGGTGTTTTACATGGGGGAGCAACTTTTGCACTAGCCGAAAGTGTTGGCAGCGCAGCTGCTTATTTGTTTAATAAAACTCAAACCCCAATGGTTCGCGGGATTGAAATGTCAGGAAACCATTTGAAGGGTATCAGCGAAGGTTTTGTCTATGCAAAGGCCACTGCTATTCATAACGGAAGAACTACTCAGATTTGGGAAATAAAAGTAACTAACGAGGCTGGAGATTTGATTTCTAGTTGTAAACTAACAACCCTAACCTTACCCAAAAAATAAATGCTAGAAGCATTACACGCTCTAACTAAGAATAAGCAGCCTTTCGTTGCATTCAAACTTCCGAATGCAAAGGAAGTGAATCTCTATTATCAAAAGGATGATCAGTTGTATATGACGTATGATTTTTCAGAAGCTGGATTTTTGATGGCTCCTTTTGCCGACACGGATTTCTATTCCTATATTCCGAGTACCTTTAGTCATCGTTTCGATTTACCCTCAAGCGATTCTGTACTCTGTTCGGATCTGACTGTTCTTGATGAAAATAAAAAGCCTTTTGTTGCATTGGTGCAACAAGCGTTGACTGAATTTGAAAATTCAGACCTCAAAAAAGTTGTCGTTTCCAGAGTTTTGGTTGTCAATGCATCGGATAAGAATTCGGCACAAACTTTTCAGAATTTAGCATTGCTTTACCCAACTGCATTTGTGTACTATTGGCATCATCCAGCAACAGGATCTTGGATGGGAGCCACACCAGAGCGTTTTGCTAATTTAGAAGATAACCGTTTGCATACTATTGCTTTGGCCGGAACTTCTACCGCAAATGAAGGGCAAGAAGCTGAGTGGACTTCAAAAGAAATGCAAGAACAACAGCTTGTTACAGATGCGATTGAAGTTGCTTTGAAAACTACATTTCCTTCCGTTCAATTAAAAATAAGCGCAGTGGAGTCTATTCGAGCAGGTGCTTTGTGGCATTTGAAAACAGATGTACTGGCCGAAAGTTCAGACTTATCGATTGCGAAAGTGGTAAAAGCATTGCATCCTACTCCAGCAGTAGGCGGAGTGCCAAAAGATGAAAGCACGGCTTTTATTTTAGAAAACGAAGGCTACGAACGGAAATTTTATACAGGTTTTTTGGGACTCTTTGAAGGTGATTCTAATGCAGACTTTTTTGTTAATTTGCGTTGTGCAGAAATAACCGAAAAAGGGTATAATGTTTTTGTTGGCGCTGGAATAACATCTAAGAGTGATCCCATTAATGAATGGAAAGAAACCCAACGTAAAGCAAAAACTTTTTGCCAAGCACTTTGAATTAAAAGGCAATAAACTTCTTTCAATCTTCGACGTTTTGTATTTTTGTTAGGCAATGAAAGAATCCCCTCAACTTATTTTTTCTGAAATCCCTTTAGCACAAACTGTTGTTGGTTTTTGTGCACTAAAAAAAATCCAACACATTGTCATTTCACCTGGTTCAAGAAACGCTCCCTTAACTCAAGGGTTCACTCAAAATAGTGTTTTCAAGACGTACAGTATAGTAGATGAACGTTCGGCAGCTTTTTTTGCTTTAGGTCTTGCGCAACAGTTAAAACAGCCTGTAGCCTTAGTGTGTACCTCTGGTTCTGCCTTGTTGAATTATTATCCTGCAATATCAGAGGCCTTTTACAGTGATATTCCGTTGGTTGTTATTTCTGCAGATCGGTTGCCACATCGTATCGATGTCGGAGATGGTCAAACCATTCGTCAGCCAGAAGTTTTTGAACCCCATCTTGAAGCTGCTGCTTATTTAAAGCCAGATGTTATTCATGCAACTGAAACACTACTCGCAAACCCATCTCAGAAATTAATTGCAGCAAATGCTACTTCAGCCATGTTGTTGGAAGAACAAAAGCGCATTCAAATATTCAATGAAGAACAGTTGAACTCTGTTCTGAATAAAGCACATTCGCAATCAGGTCCTGTACACCTAAATGTTCCTCTAGAAGAACCTCTATATGGTACAACGACTTCAGAAATTATACTTCAAAAAGTTACATCTTCTAATCTTCCTGACAAACTCAGCGTTGGAAAATCAATTGTTGATGTATGGAATACTGCTACCAAAAAAATCATTTTAATTGGAGTACTTGCTCCGCATTCAATTTCTGAAGAAATTATAAATGCATGGGCGTTGGACCCTTCTGTTATTGTGATGACTGAGAAAACATCAAACATAAAGCATCCGCGTTTTATAGATGCAATTGATAGTTTGATTGCTCCTCTTGAGAATGGATTAGAAGACTTATTGCAGCGTCTTCAACCCGACCTATTGGTTTCGTTAGGCGGAATGGTTGTTTCCAAAAAGATAAAAAACTTCTTGCGAAAATTTCCACCAAAACATCATTGGCACATTCACCCAAAGAAAGCATATGATACCTACTATGTGTTATCGGATCATATTAAAACGGAACCACAAGCATTCTTTGAAGAGCTTCTTTCAAAAGCATCAAATTCAAATCAAAGTACATACAACAATCAGGTATCATCGATCTACAGCAGTAATCGACTGAAAGGATTAAATTACCTAAAACAAATTCCGTTTTCAGATTTAAAAGTTTTTCAAACTATTTTTAAGTCCATACCAGACCAACTTCAGTTACAACTTGCCAATAGTTCGACTATTCGCTATGCACAATTATTTGACCTTCCAAAAACAGTATCTGTTTTTTGTAATCGAGGCACTAGCGGAATAGACGGTAGCAGCTCAACTGCTGTAGGAGCTGCTTTTGTTTCTAAAATTCCTACACTACTAATTACGGGCGACTTAAGCTTTTTTTATGATAGTAATGCGCTTTGGAATACTTATTTAAAAAAGAACTTTCGCATAATTATTATAAACAATCAAGGCGGAGGTATTTTTAGGATTTTGCCCGGTCAAAAGGATACGCCAACCTATGACGAATATTATGAAACTGTTCATAAGCGCAACGCAAAGGATCTTTGCAAATCGTTTGGTGTTGGATACAGCAGTGTGCACTCAGAATGGCGTTTAAAAAGGAAACTAAAATCCTTCTTTAAACCCTCAAATTGCCCTCAAGTTTTAGAAATATTTACACCCAGAAAAAGTAACGATCAAATATTGTTGAATTACTTTAAAGCAATGCAATAAAACCCTATTTTTAATAAAAAAATAAACTATTACATATGAAAACAGTCGTTTGGGAACCCCTGAAAGAATATTCAGACATTTTATTTGAAATCCACAAAGGTATCGCCAAGATAACCATCAACCGTCCAGAGGTGTACAATGCTTTTCGTCCAGAAACAAACAATCAGATGTTAGAAGCTATGGACATCTGTAGAGAGCGCAATGACATAGATGTCATCGTTTTTACAGGGATTGGCGACAAGGCATTTTGTAGTGGAGGAGACCAGAATGTTAAAGGTGTTGGAGGATATGTCGGTGAAGACGGTGTACCTCGCTTAAATGTATTGGATTTGCATAAAAAAATAAGAGACATTCCTAAGCCCGTAATTGCGATGGTCAATGGATATGCAATTGGCGGTGGACATGTACTTCATGTAGTTTGCGATTTAACAATTGCTAGCGAAAATGCTATGTTTGGACAAACCGGACCTAAGGTTGGTAGTTTTGACGGAGGCTTTGGTTCTTCTTATTTAGCGCGTCATGTTGGTCAGAAAAAAGCGCGTGAGATTTGGTTCTTATGTCAGCAGTATACTGCTAAAGAAGCTGAAGAAATGGGGATGGTGAACAAAGTTGTTCCCTTAGAAGATTTAGAAGCAACTGTAATCGAATGGTGTCAAATTATGCAGACAAGAAGCCCTTTAGCCCTTCGTATGGTTAAGCGTTGTTTGAATGCAGAGTTGGATGGTCAGCACGGTTTAATGCAATTAGCAGGAGATGCAACCTTGATGTATTACCTCATGGATGAGGCTCAAGAAGGTAAAAATGCCTTTTTGGAGCGCCGTGAACCTGACTTTAAACAATACCCAAAATTTCCATAATCAACATATAGACCAATGCCGTTTATCGAAGGAGAAAAACTAGCAAAGCTTTACAAGGAAATTGACGACGAACGTAATGCTTCTTACTATTTTAGAGCGCTTCACCAAAGTACAAAGAAAAAGATAGCATACGTCAAAGTATATGCTGTTGGATTTTATATACTTCTTCTCACGGTAATTGTGTTGGGAATTCTTTTTCTTTCTGATCTTACACCGATTGATCAAAGCAAAAAGCAACCACATTCAGGAGAAACAGACCCTACGGTAAGTATTCATGAGAAACACGATGTGCATGATATTAAGAGTTTAATGGAGGGTATTCGGATCTATTCAGTTCAAATTGCAGCTAATAATGATGAATCGTGGCTACTGTTTTCCGAAAACTTTGTCAATTTCGGACTGCACGAAGTAGGAGAACTTAATGCGTATTCCATTGGAAGCTTTGCAACTGAAGATGAAGCAATTGTTTTTCGAGATAAAATAATTGACATGGGAATTAAAGATGCATGGGTAGTTGCCTATGAAGATGGGGAACGCATAATTTTACATAAATAAATGAATTCAAAATTTAAAATTTGGATACAAGCTGCACGATTAAGAACCCTGCCGTTATCACTTTCAGGAATTATAGTTGGAAATGGTCTCGCATATGGAAGTGATCCATTTTCGCTTGTGATTTTATTTTTGTCACTGGCAACAACGATTGCTTTTCAAGTGCTTTCGAATTTTGCAAATGATTATGGAGATGGCGTTAAGGGGACAGATAATGAATCAAGAATTGGCCCAGCTCGTGTATTACAACAAGGTTTATTGACCAAAGAAGAACTTAAAAAAGGAATTCAAATTTGTGCAGTAGTATCGCTATTACTTGCTTTTGCTCTAATTTATGTTGCCTTTGGCACTTCTGATTTACTTTTTTCGCTAATCTTCATCTTGTTGGGAATAGCATCCGTTGTTGCTGCAATCAAGTATACCGTTGGCACCAATGCCTATGGTTATCGAGCCTTAGGAGACTTATTTGTATTCCTCTTTTTTGGTGGAGTAAGTGTGTTGGGTTCCTACTTTTTGCAAGCACAAGAGTTTCAAATTAACCTCATATTGCCTGCAACCGCATTGGGTTTATTGAGTGTTGGAGTTTTGAATCTAAACAATATGCGAGACATACATACGGACAAAGAAGTCAATAAAATTACAATGGCAGTATTGCTTGGTGCGAGTCTTTCAAAAGCATATCATGCTTTTTTACTAATTGGTGCTGTCCTAACATGTGTTTTTTATGTTAAAATGAATGCCCGACCTGTCTACCTTTTTATGATCGCAGTATTACCGATGATGATTCACCTAAGACGTGTACTCGGCTATACAGATCCAAAAGAATTTGACCCAGAGTTAAAACGTTTAGCCTTGTGTACTTTCTTGTTTTCTATCTTGTTTGCTATTGGTCAAAATCTGTAATATGAAGGCTACTTATTCACAATACATATTAGACTTTAAACAAGCTAGTGGTACTTCGCGTGGCGTATTGAAACAAAAAGAAACTTGGTTCATAAAACTTGAAGATCAAGGTGAATGGGGGATTGGCGAGTGTGGAATTCTTCGTGGCTTGAGCTGTGATGATCGACCAGATTATGAGGAGAAACTGCAGTGGACTTGTGATCATATTCATTTAGGGTTTGAAGTTTTATACTCCGAATTGAAAGAATTTCCTTCCATTCAGATGGGGCTAGAAACAGCTTTTCTTTCTTTAACATCAAAAGACCCCTATTGTTTATTTCCATCAAAATTTACAAATTCAAAGGACTCACTTCCAATCAACGGTTTGATTTGGATGGGAGATCATGCTTTTATGCTGAAACAATTAGAGCAGAAGTTAGCAGCAGGGTTTGATTGCATTAAAATGAAAGTAGGCGCTCTGGATTTTGACCAAGAACTTGCACTTTTAAAAACCATACGAGAACGTTTTTCTAAAGATGAAATAGTTTTGCGTGTAGATGCGAATGGTGCTTTTTCTCCAGACGAAGCTCCTTCTAAATTAGATGCCCTCGCTGCTTTTGATATCCATTCCATTGAGCAGCCTCTTCAGGCGGGACAATGGGAAGCTATGGCTACTTTGTGTAATAATACGCCTATACCAATTGCTTTAGACGAGGAGCTTATCGGCGTTTTTGATACCAGTCAAAAACAAGCCCTCTTGGACGAAATAAAACCGCAATACATTATTTTAAAACCCAGTTTCATTGGTGGTTTTTGTGGATCACAAGATTGGATAGATTTAGCTAATGAACGTAAAATTGGTTGGTGGGTAACGAGTGCTTTGGAAAGTAACGTTGGTTTGAATGCGATTACACAATGGACCTATACACTCAGTCCAAAGGGGCCACAGGGTTTGGGAACCGGAAGTTTATACACAAACAATATCGATTCACCTTTAGTGGTTGAAAATGGCTATATTGGCTACGATAAAACAAGAAATTGGAACACAATATAATGAATACATTTTTAGAAAAGGAGCTAGATAAACGCCTACCATTTGCATGGTATTTACTTGGATCCATGATCGTTATTATTTTTAGTTTTATGGGGCAAGTGCCCATGCTGTTCCTCCTGTCAGAAGAATCTGCTACAACAATGGACCCTAAGAATCCCATGAGTATTTTCGATCACCTGGATCCCAATCTAACCTTATTTCTCCTCCTTTTTTCTTTTTTTATTGCTTTTTTTGGATTTCTGTTTGTGCTCACAAAAATTCACAAACAAAGTTTTGTGAGTGTTACAACCTCACGAAAAAAAATAGATTTTAACCGCTTTTTCTTTGCATTCAGCTTTTGGGCAATTGCTTCGATCCTATTTGTTGGAATTGACTACTATTTTTCCCCACAAAATTATGAAGTTACATTTCAATTGAAGCCCTTTTTAATCATGTTCGGAATATCAGTAGTACTTATCCCGTTTCAATCTGGACTTGAAGAATATCTCTTTCGTGGATACCTGATGCAGGGTTTTGCAAAACTCACCAGAAACCGTTGGCTTCCCCTTATACTGACATCAATTATTTTTGGAATGCTTCATATTTTTAACCCAGAAATCGAAAAACTGGGTATGGGGCTTTTATTTTATTACATAGGAACAGGATTCTTTTTTGGTATCATGACCCTTATGGATGAAGGGATTGAATTGGCATTGGGCTTTCATATAGCCAATAATCTAATCACCGCATTACTTGTAACAGCCGATTGGACTGCCTTTCAAACCTATTCTGTTTTAAAAGATATTGCAGAGCCAACCCTTATTCCAGAATTGGTTTTGTCTCTATTTATTCTCTACCCAATAAGTTTATTCATTCTTTCTAAGAAATACGGATGGACTAATTGGAAATATAAACTAACAGCAAGAGTCGATGAATCAAAAGCCGAATTATAGAAACGTCCACAATCGTTTTAAACTGAATGGAAACAATTATTCTTTCAATGATCTTTTTGAAGTTGCATACAGTTTTATAAAAGAAGGGAAACCGCATGAGAAAGTAATTGGTGATTTTTTGATGGATTGGTTGGATCCAAAAGAAGAACTTATTTTGAAAACCTCAGGCTCTACTGGTACTCCAAAACAAATGCGATACGCTAAACAAGCAATGGTTAATTCTGCTTTAGCTACAGGTGATCATTTTGGAGTGCAAATTGGAGATCGCGCACTGCATTGCCTTTCGGCTGATTTTATTGCTGGAAAAATGATGTTGGTTCGCGCAATGATTTTAGGCCTAGAATTGGATATCGTTTCACCTAATGGTAATGTGTTAGAGGAAAACCCTACAGTTTATGACTTTGCTGCAATGGTCCCTATACAAGTTGTGAATGCGATGAGTCAAATCAGTCAAGTGAAAACATTATTGGTCGGAGGAGCAGCTCCATCGACATCACTTTTACAACAATTACAATCACAAAAAACTAACAGCTTTGTTACCTACGGGATGACCGAGACTCTTACGCATATCGCTTCGCGTTCTGTTAAATCAAAAGATTCAGTATTTAACGTTTTACCGGGTGTAAAAATCACACAAGATGCGAGACAATGTCTCAACATTGAAGTGCCGCATTTAACTAAAGATACCGTTGTAACGAATGATTTAGTTACTATAGTGTCTGACACAAGTTTTATCCTTTTAGGGCGAGTAGATCATGTTATTAATTCTGGGGGAGTGAAAGTTATTCCTGAAGCAGTAGAAGAGAAAATTAGTTCTTTAATTACATGTCCATTTTTTATTACAAGTATAGCAGATGAACAATTAGGACAAAAAGTTGTTTTGGTTTTTGAACAAAAAGAAGATACTCAAAATATACTGGGACTAATAAAAGAAAAACAAGTTCTGAGCACCTATGAGCTTCCTAAGAACGTTTTCTTTTTAGATGCGTTTGAATATACCGAAAATGGAAAACTTAAACGCGAAGCAACGACTGCTAAACTTGAAGCACGCCCATATTAAAGGCTTCCGTTATTGGAGCATGGTTAGCAGCTTCAATTCCCCTGCTGATCCATTGTCGGGTTGTTAATGGGTCTATAATGGCGTCTGTCCACAAACGAGAGGCAGCGTATACAGGTGAAGTTTGTTTGTCGTAGCCTTCTTTTATTTTTTTGTACAATCTTTCTTGCTCCGCTTCATTAATTGGGTCTCCTTTTTTCTTTCTAGAAGAAGCTTCGATTTGTGCCAACACCTTTGCCGCTTGCGATCCGCCCATTACAGCCATTTCGGCACTTGGCCATGCTACAATAAGCCTCGGGTCAAATGCTTTTCCACACATAGCGTAATTACCTGCTCCATATGAATTGCCCATAATTACAGTGAATTTTGGTACAACAGAATTCGAAACAGCATTGACCATCTTGGCACCATCTTTTATAATTCCACCGTGTTCGGCTTTACTACCTACCATAAAGCCCGTTACATCTTGAAGAAAAACAAGAGGTATTTTCTTTTGATTACAATTGGCAATAAAGCGAGTTGCTTTGTCTGCTGAATCTCCATAGATTACTCCACCCAATTGCATTTCTCCATCAGCAGATTTCACCACCTTTCGTTGATTTGCAATAATACCGACAGACCAACCGTCAATTCGTGCGTATGCCGTTATAATGGTTTTACCGTATCCTTTTTTATATTCTTGTAATTCAGAATTATCGACTAAACGTTCCAAAATAGGGTAGGTGTCATAAGGTTGATTTCTTGACGCAGGTAATAATCCGTAAATTTCCTTTTCATCTAACTTAGGAACAACAGCTTCAATACGGTTGAATCCAGCAGTATCTGGGGCTCCAACTTTATCAATTAAAGCGCGAATATGATCCAATGCAGCTGGATCATCTTTTACTTTATAATCTGCAACACCACTAATTTCAGTGTGTGTAGTAGCACCACCCAAAGTTTCATTGTCAATGGTTTCTCCAATGGCGGCTTTTACAAGGTAACTTCCAGCTAAAAAGATACTTCCGGTTTTATCTACGATTAATGATTCATCCGACATAATTGGGAGGTAAGCACCACCAGCAACACAACTACCCATTACAGCAGCGATTTGAAGAATTCCTTTACTACTCATTCGAGCGTTGTTTCTGAAAATACGTCCAAAATGCTCTTTATCTGGAAAAATCTCATCCTGTAAGGGTAAAAATACTCCAGCACTATCAACTAAATATACTATGGGAAGGCGGTTTTCTAGTGCAATTTCTTGAGCTCTTAAATTCTTTTTTCCACTCATTGGAAACCAAGCACCTGCTTTAACTGAAGCATCGTTAGCCACAATAACACACAAGCGTTTGTGGATATAACCTAAAACAACTACTACACCAGCAGCTGGGCAACCGTTGTGTTCTTCGTACATGCCAGATGCGGCAAAAGCTCCAATTTCTAGGGCTTCTGAATCCGAATCGACAAGGTATTCAACACGTTCTCGTGCTGTCATTTTTCCTTTGTCTCGAAGCTTTTGCAACTGTTTTTTTCCACCACCTAAGGTTATGGTAGCAAACTGTTGACGTATAGAAGACCATAAGAGTTTGTTGTGATCCTCATTTTTGTTGAAGCTTAGGTTCATGTGTGAAATTTAAATCAAAATTACAAAATATTAGAAGGTTCGAGACTGCGATTTATGGGAATTCTTTCTAGGGTTCTCTTCTTTAATTCTACTAAATTTAAAATAAATAAGCGATATTTGCTTTTACACGATAAATAAATAAACATGAGCTTAAATAAAAATAAAATCTTTGGTTATACCGCTCTGGTAATTATGATCCTAGGAACGGCACTAATTGCCTTAGGGTTAATTAAATATCCGGAGTATGCTATTGGATTTTGTGTAGCTGGAGTTGGGTTCTATGCAATTGCATGGGCTTTTAATGCTTTAAAGGGAAGAATATAACCATGTCAGACGATAAAAAAATAATTTTTTCCATGTCGGGGGTTTCAAAAACCTATCCTTCTGGAAACAAGCCCGTGCTTAAGGATATTTACTTAAGCTTTTTTTATGGCGCAAAAATCGGTATTCTAGGACTCAATGGTTCTGGAAAATCAACGCTTCTTAAAATTATAGCTGGTACAGAAAAAAATTATCAGGGAGAGGTAAATTTTTCATCTGGATACAAGGTTGGTTATCTCGAACAAGAACCCCTTATGGATGAAGACAAAACTGTTCTTGAAGTAGTAAAAGAAGGAGTAGCCGAAACGGTTGCTATTTTGGATGAATACAATAAAATCAATGATATGTTTGGGTTGGAAGAAGTGTATTCTGATGCGGACAAGATGGAAAAACTTATGAACCGTCAGGCGGAGCTTCAAGATCAAATTGATGCTGCGAATGCTTGGGAATTAGATACAAAATTAGAAATAGCGATGGATGCTTTACGAACCCCAGATGGTTCTAAAAAAATAGCTGTTTTATCTGGTGGTGAACGTCGTCGTGTAGCCCTCTGCCGTTTGTTACTTCAAGAACCTGATGTGTTGTTATTAGATGAGCCAACAAACCACTTGGATGCAGAATCAGTACACTGGTTAGAGCATCATTTAGCTCAATACAAAGGTACCGTGATTGCAGTAACGCATGACCGTTATTTCTTGGACAATGTTGCCGGTTGGATTTTAGAATTAGATAGAGGTGAAGGTATTCCTTGGAAAGGAAATTACTCTTCTTGGTTAGATCAAAAATCGAAGCGTTTGGCTCAAGAAAGCAAGACAGCTTCCAAACGTCAAAAAACTTTAGAGCGTGAATTAGACTGGGTACGTCAAGGAGCTAAAGGCCGTCAAACAAAGCAAAAAGCACGTTTGAAGAATTACGATAAATTAATGAATCAAGATCAAAAACAACTTGATGAAAAATTAGAAATATACATTCCAAATGGTCCGCGTTTGGGAACAAATGTCATTGAAGCAGAAGGCGTAAGTAAGGCATATGATGATAAATTATTATATGACAATTTAAACTTCAACCTTCCTCAGGCTGGTATTGTTGGAATTATTGGACCTAATGGTGCTGGAAAAACCACCATTTTTAAAATGATTATGGGCGAAGAAACTTCTGATAAAGGAAGTTTTAAACTTGGAGAAACAGCTAAAATCGCTTATGTAGATCAAAGTCATTCAAATATAGACCCTGAAAAATCGATTTGGCAGAATTTCAGTGACGAGCAAGAACTGATTATGATGGGAGGGCGTCAAGTTAATTCTCGAGCTTACTTAAGTCGTTTTAACTTTTCAGGAAGTGAGCAAAACAAAAAAGTAAATATGCTATCTGGAGGTGAACGGAACCGTTTGCATTTGGCAATGACGCTTAAAGAAGAAGGAAATGTATTGCTTTTGGATGAGCCAACGAATGATTTGGATGTTAATACTTTAAGGGCTTTAGAAGAAGGTCTTGAAAATTTTGCAGGCTGTGCTGTGGTAATTAGTCACGACCGTTGGTTTTTAGATCGTGTTTGTACACACATCCTTGCATTTGAAGGAAATTCGGAAGTCTATTTTTACGAAGGAAGTTTTAGTGAATACGAAGAAAATAAAAAGCAACGTTTGGGTGGCGACTTGATGCCAAAACGAATTAAGTATAAGAAGTTAATACGATAAGTTTGTTAGAAATGCGCCCTGTTTGTGAGCACTGTAACAAAGCATTACCAAACGATAGTGGTAAAGCAATGATTTGTGCTTATGAATGTACGTTTTGCAGAACTTGTGTTGAAACCATATTAAAGAATAAGTGTCCAAATTGTGGTGGAACTTTTGAAAAGCGTCCTGTAAAAAAAACTACTTCTTAGCTTTTTTTATTAAAGGGATTAAATAACTGATATTGTACCCAAAACCGACTCCAAAATTCCCACTGTCAAAAGTGCGTCCGAATCCTGGAATGTATATATTTTCAAAATTATCAGGTTGAGTCTCTGATAAACGACCTTTGATTTGAACATTAATGCCTACAAAAAGATTGTTTATAACTTCGGCTTTAAACCCAAAAACAAGCTCAAGCCATGTGGCACTGAGGTCCTTAAAATTCTCTCCTTCTAATACTTCAGTTTGCCCCCAAGTAGAGTTGTTGGTATCATAAATTGTGTAACTATTTAGTGTTTGATTGAAATTAGAAATTCCAAAACGAAGTCCGGAATACACCATGTTTTCCATTCCGGCCCAATTATCGTACATATTATAGTCAATTCCTGCTTTTAGATACGTTCCTTTAGCGGTACTGTTTAAATAGTCTGTAGATGTTGTACGCTCTTCGTTTCCGATTTCTGCAGCAATATACAGTCGATCTGTGAAGCGATAATCTGCATTGAATTCTATAGCACTATAATCGGTTTCCAAAAAAGTGCGTACTAGTTTACTAGCGTCAACACCAACTCGAAGACCGTATTTGTGTTTGATAACTAAACTATCGCTTGTCTGGATGTTTTCCTCTTGAGCATAAAGACTCATGCACACACTCAAGCACCCTATAAGGCTAGTGAAGTATTTTAACATGGATGTCATTTTCATTTGTTATTTCAGTTATTAATATTTCAGAGCCAATCATCCATTGATCAGTATCAGTGGTAATAGCAAACGTTTGAATATCAAAATTTGTTTTATATGCACAGGCTCTAGAAACATACACATTTTCTGTATTGTAGGTGATTTTTATTCTGTCGGGATTTCCACTGGTAATTCCATCCACAATATCGTAACTCTTGTAAAGCATAAATTCTGTTTCACTCCCATTTGTTTTTAAGGGGAGGGTGATGGATGATCGTGTTGTTACAATTTCATTATTGATTGGCACTTGTAATCCTTCACTGTCAAGCCCTAAAGCATAGAGTCCAGGAACTGACAAGATTTCATCTGGGTTCGTAAGGTCATAAAACTCAATGACAAATCGGGGTGTGGTCTGAGTGGTCTCAGGACAGATGTCGTCTTTTTCACAACTAAAAATGACGATTAAAAATAAACAAATAAACTTTTTCATGGCTTATTTTTTAGGGTTACGTTTTTCCAAAAGTACAACATTTTCTACATGATGTGTTTGTGGAAACATGTCAACGGCTTGAGTTTTACTAATTTTATAAACTGAATCTAATAACGCAAGATCTCGTGCTTGTGTTGCGCTGTTACAACTTACATAAACAATTTTTTCAGGAGTAATTTGCAGAATTTGAGCGACTACATCTTTGTGCATTCCATCTCTTGGTGGATCGGTGATGATTACATCTGGCTGCCCATGTGTCTCTATAAATTGGGTGTTGAAAACAGTTTTCATATCTCCAACAAAAAAATCTACATTATCAATTTTATTTAGGATGGCATTTTCTTTGGCCGCACTAATCGCATCGGGTACAGATTCAACTCCAATGACTTTCAAGGCATTTTTAGCGACAAATTGTGCAATGGTTCCTGTTCCAGTATATAAGTCATAAACCAGCTCTTTTCCTGTAAGTCCAGCAAAGTCACGTGTTATTTTGTATAAATTAAAAGCTTGATCTGAATTGGTTTGATAAAAAGATTTTGCATTAATCTTAAAACGTAAGCCTTCCATTTCCTCAAAAATATGATCTCGTCCGTGATAGCATATAACATCTTGATCATAGATGGTATCATTCGCTTTGCCATTAATAATGTATTGAAGAGACGTAATTTCTGGAAATGTTGTTTTTAAATGATCTAGTAGTGCCATTCTGTTTTCGGTATCTTCCTTAAAAAATTGAACAACAATCATCAATTCTCCAATACTTGTATTT
>ENA-ORDA01000705-ORDA01000705.1-marine-metagenome-genome-assembly--contig:-NODE-705-length-31592-cov-4.677265_pt1 | contig 31592 bp, 25 predicted proteins | sample MGYA00237778_ERZ508506 | MGnify/ENA primary metagenome ERZ508506 (study PRJEB26177, sample SAMN06267891) | marine metagenome | isolation source: Monterey Bay, California, USA | place: Pacific... | reverse complement strand
GAATCGATAATTTGTTGATATCCAGTACATCTACACAGATTTCCGTCAATTGCACAAGAAATTTCTTCTCGAGAAGGTTCTGGGTTTGAGTCGAGCAACGCTTCAGCAGCCATGAGGAAACCTGGTGTGCAGAAACCGCATTGAGAGCCGCCGTGTGTTGCGAAGCAGGTTTGAATCGGTGCCAAATGTGCCCCTTCAGCAAGTCCTTCGACTGTTGTAATATCATCGCCTTCAACTTGACCTGCAAGACAGAGGCAAGAAAGACGAGGCTCTCCGTTAACGAGGACTGTACAACAGCCACAGGTCCCAAGATCACATCCACGCTTGACACCAAGCATGCCTACTTCATCTCGTAAAACGTCGAGTAGAATAGCGTTTGATGGAGCGAGGGCTTGTACAGCATGACCGTTTACATTAGCAGACCATACTTTCTTTGGCGTTGTTGGTATCATTGACACGTGTGCTTCTCCAACCATATGACTCGCCCAACCTTACCTAATCAAATCCGCATATCAACATAGGGTTCGCAATTACTGCTCATCAACCGTATCTTCGTCTTTACGAGATGATGCGGCAATTCCTAAGCCAATGATTGCCATTGTCCCAATTATGCCAACTGCTGGAAGACCTTTACTTTCTTCGTCTGAGACGACGTCGGTATTTGCGTCCATAATCATTACATCTGCAGTGACCAGAGGCGTAGAGGAGGATTGACCTCCAGACTCATTGTATTGGATTCCACGAAGAGAGATGGTATGATTGCCCAGCACATCTGTTCCTGGAAGATGTTCCAACTGGTGGACGATATCAATCAAGTAAAGTTCACCTGAAGGATTCCCATGATCGAAGCCATGGATGCTTGACCAATCATCTCGAAGGTGATTGCTTCTCCATTGAACCGTTTCGAGATCTCCCACGACATCAAAGGAAACTGAATCCCCACGTTCAAGATGAATCCGATTATGTTCACCAACTACTGTCGAGACAACAACGGAGATTGAAGAATCAAATTCATAATCTTCCTGTGCAGCTTCAAGAACGGCGTCAAGAGCTCGTACTTCCCCATGCCCGTACACATTGTTTTGGCGATTTTTAGGAATCAAATCCTCAGCACATGGTTCATTTGCAAGCATGTAAGTACATTGTCGATATGTTGCAGTTTCTTGCATAATGTTTCGAATATCAAATGGAGAGAGATCTGGATTTGCTTGAAGCATGAGTGCAGCAACACCTGCAGCACCCGGAGTAGCCATTGAAGTTCCTGACATGTCGGTGTATTGATCGCCAGTATTGAAAGCAACAGACATGACGTTGCTCCCTACATAAGCGATGTTTGGTTTGACCCGACCTTCTTCAGTTGGACCTTGACTTGAATAAACAGCAATTGCGGAGTTTTTGTCGAGTGCACCGACTGTGATTGCGTCTTCTGCAGAACCAGGCGTACCAATTTGTGCCGATACTGCGGTGTTGCCTGCTGCGATAAACAGCGCAATTCCAGCACGTACCATTTCGTTAGCGTATCTGTTAACGCTGTCTTCCTCAGATGAAGTCCATTCAATTGCACCTGGACCACCTAAACTCATGGAAGCAGCACGGATATTGAATTTATATCGATTCTCAACGGTCCATTCCATACCTGCCATGACAGTTGCGAAACTTCCGCTACCACCTGCATCGAGAACTTTCACGCCAACGAGAGAAGCTTGTGGAGCCATTCCAATGTGTTCGTAGGTGGGAGCGCCTGTTCCAGCCGTTGTCCCAGCGCAGTGGGAGCCATGGCCTTGATCATCGTAAGCGAATACTTCAGTGCCGTTGGTTAGAGATGGGTTGTTAACAGGGTCATAGAATGCAATAACCTTTGGATCATTGGTTGTAGGATCATCGTCTTGGTCATCAAGACTGGAGTGATTTCCATCAATTCCGGTGTCAATGATAGCAACGGTGCTTCCTGCGCCATCGTATCCTGTATCTTGCCAAACCGTATCGACGCCGTGAAGAACAGCGGCATCTCCGTTTGTTACCTCAAGAATTCCGTCGAGTTCAAGCATAACAACTCCGGGTAGTTGAGAAGCTGTAATGACGTCCCCCACCGGCATTCTTCCGGCAAGAGCATCAATGCCTTCAAGAGTCCACTGATGTTGGAAATTGGCTTGGTTTATGAGCATTGAAATCTCTTCTTCACCAGGTGTGTGGTCAAAGTCAATAATCAATGGGAGCGTTTTATCTGCATCAAGGAAATATGGATTCTTTTGATGAACTTCAATCATATCTCCAATTCCGTTCCCGTCCCGATCGACGGTAGTATCGACCCACCAACCCTCTTCTTGAGGCTCTGAGGCTGTATCGCCAACAGATACTGTAGCAAGTACTGTAGGAAGTAAAAACATGGTCATGCACGCTAAAATCAAGGTTGAACGTGCTCCGCTCTTTCGGCTCATAGTCTATCCAATCGATACTATTGTTTGAACTCTTTCAATTGGAGCGTAAGTTTTCCTCTCTGAATCCTAACTCTTTAACCTCTTGCAGGGTATAGCCTTAAGAGGTCATGGCCATAAATCGTATTGATTAAGATGCCTGCTCCAGTACGTGCTCCTAAAAAAACAATTTCCATTGCTAATGATGCAATCTTTGCAAGCAATGAGATTCAAATGACTGCACCGGTCGTTGTTCGACCGCCTGGTTCCAGTGACACAGGCCAATTCCTTGAACGATTCACAGAGGTGATTATGTTTGGAGTTGCTATGCTTGCGATATGGATTGGTTTACTGAGTATCGCCTTTGCCGATGATGTTGGTGAAGAGAAGTTCCTCATCCTCTTTATCGGAGGATTGCTCTCGTCAGCAATTGCCTTATTCATGGTGGAATTACAAGCCAAGAAGAATGATAATCATCTTATGATTTCTCAGAATTATCTCCTTGGCCTGTCCTTTTTCTTCATGGCTGTTGGATTATTGTGGGGTATCCGCTATGTTGCCGGATATCTTACTCTTGGCGGTGATATTGGTGGAAAACCATTCGAATTCTTTGGAGAAAATATTGACGGAGTCTTTGATGCAAATGCCAATTTGATCTATGCTCAGTCGATAGGTGCGGCCCTCATGTGTTTCGGCCATCAACAAATCCTAAACAGATACAAAGGTGAAACATCCTTCGGCTGGGCAGTGGCAAGTTACATTCCTCTAGGGCTATTACTCGTCGGAGTAGGAACTTGGATTGAATGGGCAGATTATGAAGTATCATACCCATTAGGAACTGCAATCGTTGGCCTAACTGGCCTAGCCATGTATACTGCCTTGCAATCAAACAAGGCAATCAACTTCGGTGTCGTGAGCGTCGTATCAGGATTGATCCCAATCCTCTATGAAATCCTTCAGTACGACAATGTTGCAGATTCAGGAAAGGGTGGCGCTTTGTCACTTCTTGTATTCATCATTATTATCCAAGGTACATTAGCCAGCAGCGAGAAATTAAAGCGTGAACTTGTGGAAAAAATGTCCTTCATCCTCATTGGTGAAGTGATCGTTGCAATGCTGATTGCAAACCAAGGTGATCTTAAACTCATATTAGGCCCTATCAAAACCAGCGCATGGAACAATGGCCTCGAAAATGTATTCACCCTACCTGTCGCTCTTTGGCTTACTCTGCTTTTGGCGTATTTCCCTGCGGCTCAAAAGAACAGAATCCCTGCAATGCCAATCGGACTTGCCTTTGCATTGTGGACACTAAATGGCGACCAAGCGATTTTACCATGGTGTGTAGCACTAGTAATGATTGCTTACATGATGTTCTTCGCAGAAGCTACTCGTAAATGGGTGGCGAATCTAACAATGTCGGCTTTGTCTTTTTCATATCTCTTTGGAGATTTAATCGGCAACAGTATCCAAAACCAAGCAGTAAATGTCGGCGTCGCAATAGGTATTGTCGTTATTGCAGAAACTGCACGCAGGATGGATAAGATTTCAATTTGGAGCAATGTACAATCAGTTTCATTCATTGCACTAAGTAGCACAATCCTTGACTCGCCATATTGGTTCGTCACATGGGTCTTTGTAGGATACCTCCTTGCTATGGTCTACGAGTCCATGCTCAAGGCACGAAGTGGAGATGATGTTGAAAAGAGAAATGCCACACTTGCCCTCCTTACCTCTCTTATTCTGAGTACAGGATTGCTTTTGTCTGAGAAACTCAACCTTCCTGATTCCTTCAAACCGGATGATTTGAATGGCCTTTCTGTTGAATTTATGATTCTTGGATTCCTCGTTTACATATTGCTCAACTCTGTTCGCGATGTTGAACTGGACTTTGGAAAATTGTTAGATATCATCGCCATTAATGCAGCAGGGAGTTATTCCTATGACGCTGAAACAAATGCCTGGTATCTCAAAGGTGAGGCTGAAAAGGCCACGGAAATGCGATCGTATGGTACAATTGCTCGACCGTCTCTAGCATTTGCACTTCTCGCGATAACCATTGGAATCAGCACACTCGATTCTGCAGTTTTAATTGGTTCAAATTATTACGTAGTAGGAATGTACTTACTACCGGTGTCATTACTCATCTATGAAGTCTACAGAATGGATGTTATTTCCTCTGAAAGTCGAGCACTTGGCACACTTATGCTCCTGATTATCGCAGGCGCATCTATGCCATTGATGATTGAAGCTCGAATGGAACATGGGAGTGGCTTATTCAAAGCTGGAATCATTTGGGATATGGTCTTCCTTCTTGCCCCAGTCGCAGTCCATAGCATCATCACGAAAAGAGGCTTAGACACTGATGTTCTGAACAGAGGCGCAGATCAAGTCATGCTCGGCGGCTTACTCATCTTGGGAATGTTTGATCAGTCCGGCGGTTTGTTGTTCCTTACCATGTATGGGCTGGTTGCTTACACGGCCTTCAAGTATCGACATCATGTCCTTTCATGCATTGCTCCAATAGCATTCATCTCTATGTTCTGGCTTGAAGATCATGGCTTGGCACACAACCTTCTCGATAGCGTATTATCCAATGTGGGAGATGCAACAGACCCAACTGTCCTATGGTTCAGTGAAGTTACTGGATTAATTGTAGGTCTGCACATGATGCTTGTCCTAAGTGCAAGTCTCTTTGATATTCGCTCAAACATCAAGAACGACGAAATCATAGAAAACGCATATCCATGGGTGATTCCTGCAATATGGTTCCTCTTCTCAGTTGCGGCAGTCCTACCTACTGCTTCTTGGCTCCCACTCATTGCAGTACTATTTGGAATCGTTAATTCATGGATACGAGGCGATCTAGCACTTATTCCAACGCTCAGTGTAGCACTCATCTTTTCCTTCATGATTGGATTCTCAGACGGACTTAATGATTTCAGTGGATTAATATTTGGAAAGTCAATGCTCTGGTCTGGTATTGTTATCTTCGGACTATGGCTTTCAGAAGAACGAGGATTGTTGGGGATGAACACCAAGGAAAACTCAATTTCCAAGATGGAACTTCCTCTCGAAGCACAACTCAGGTTTTTAGCAATGGCTTCACTCCTTCTTTCATTCAACGTATTTGGCGGAGTTGGAATGATTGCCGCTAGTGCATGGGCGACTCAAGATGCTTTCAAAAAGGGAAACAAAATATCAATTCTGTTCCTGCCATTACTCCATGGATTAACAGTTGGAAACGAACTTTCAACCTTCGATATCCTTGATGAATCGATGCGAAGCATTCTTGTTGGGGCTGTATTCTTTATTGAAGGAGCTGTACTCATCGTCTACTCATCCAAGACAGATCAATTATATGATTCCAAATTGTTTGCATGGGAGAATGATGAAGAGTTCTTCAGCTTTGTAGAATACATGGGCTTCGCAGGTGTCATATCCGCCCTTACAGGTGTTATCTATGCACTTGGTGAAGAGCAAACTAAACTTGCTCTTTTCATCACCACTGCATTGCTTACGGCACTCGCAATCACAGGCTTTGACTCAAGGCATTCCCATGTTCGTTGGAGAAGAGCATTGGGTGTGTATGGTTCAATGATTTCATTGATTATCCTGTTCGGCCTGATTGAAGAAACAATATACAGATCTCTGACCATTGTTATGATGGGGTTATTGGCTCTTGGATACGGGTTTATCTATCAACAGCGCCGACACACAATCGATGTACGTGATACTGAAGAAGTCCACGAATTGAATACCTGGATTGAAGAAGCAGAAGTTACGCAAGCTACGTCTGGATTAATGGCTAAGGTTGAGGCAAGTGAGGTTGAGGAGATCGTTGAAGAAATTTCTGACGACGTGGTGGAAGTTGTAGAAAAGGTCGAAACAATTCCAAAGGCTATACCGGTTCCAAAACCAGTTAGAGCAACTCTTGTGAAAGATGAAGGGTTTATCGAAACCCTCCAAACATTTGACGTAAGAATGCCTCCTCAAGCGATTGAACAAATCAAGCGTACAATTGCAATGACTCCTCACAAAGGATTCAATCCGGTTGTTCGAGTGAACATGTTAGGCCAGATCGTCCTAGACTTTGAGCCAAAGTGATTACTCTTCTCTGAAGATTGCTGCATACGGAACGTATGATTTCGTTTCGACAACTGTTGTTGGGTAAGCGTCCCAATATGCTTCCCTCATCTGTTGATTAACATCCATGCAGAGAACGACATCAGAAGGCCTGTTATCCATTTCCTCAGTCCCATTGAGATGCTTGATGATTGGATCTATATTCGAGAGGTTGACTACACCCCAACCAACCTGAGTGCATGGAGCAACAGGAGACATCGGTGTTGTCCCTGATATAGGATCCCAGGTGGTGAACGTTGGATACCAGGCAGACATATTCAATGCATGACGCATTTCTGAATTTCTCATTGTGAAAGAGGATTCATCCGATGAAGCTCCGTTGACGAGATAACCTCCTCGTTCATCTGAAGCACCAGAACCCCAATCGCCAAATTCATCTCGTAGTTGATGAAGAACGAAGGAGAGGATGCCTGCTGTCCTAGGTGTAGCGAACGAAGTACCAGACGTCTCATGATAACCATCAGTATCGTCATGATTCGGCAAGAGTTGTGTCCAATCCGCAGCGATATCTGGATATGAACCGCTCATAGTTTCTTTTTGGTCATCTCCTTCCTCTGCATATCCAGAAATTCCAATCGACCATGGAGGTCCTGCTGTAGCATCTTGAATAGCAGGAGATGGTGAATTATCTGCTGCCCCTGTATGAATTTTATTTTGAACAACAACTGCCTCGTAGGTTGCGGTTTCAATTCCAGGAACTGGTAGAGAACCGATGGCCCCGAACGATGTTGAGATAATATCAACAAGAGGTTGATTTGATGCTGCAAGAACTGCTTCGGTGGAAAAACCTTCGACAAAGAAGATGACTGCATCCGGATTTGCATCGAGGACTGCCCCCGTTACTGCTGTTCCGTGGCCGTCTTCGGGATCATCCAAGATGTGGATATTTGTTCCGCCATCAGGTGAGGTTCCAATGATTTTAGTTCCATAGAAATAGACGATATCACTGGTCGTAATGACATCCCAGCAGGCTTCTTTGTCTGCCTCATACCGTTCTTGCCAAGTACCCTCTAATGTAATACCACAAGTCATTGTCACGCCCAACTGTTCTAGAAGCCAATTGGGATAGATTTCATCGGTACTGAAGTGGTCGTGGTAGACATTGATTCCTGTATCAATTGGTGCTACAACGGAATAGTGTCGCCAATCGGTGGATGTGTTTTGTTCAACAATTACGGAACTCGAACTCGAATCAGCAGAAAATTCATGAGCGATATATGCAAAGAAGATTACACTACAAATCAGAGCAGTGAGGCCAAAAGCAATTGGTTTCCTTGGCATTGGAATCACTTCCAAAAGCACTGCATCAAGAACATCGGAGGCATCCGCCATACCGTGTCGTAGCATGGGTGTATGAAGAACTCTGCGCCGACTTCAAATGCTCAGACTTGTTGGGGTCATTATGGAGAATAAAGATGACCGCATGGTCTGGATTGATTTGGAGATGACGGGTTTAGACATCTCTAAAGAGAAAATCATAGAGATAGCCACCATAGTTACGGATGGAGAATTAAACATCATCGCAGAAGGACCCAACCTTGCTGTTTCTGTCGAAGAGACGCTGTTGGAAGGTATGGATGAATGGAACACTCGACATCATAACCGAAGTGGTTTGGTTGAACGTGTCCGCAACAATTCGGTTACAGTTGAAGAAGCAGAACGACAGACAATGGAATTTCTTCGTGAATATGTGAATGAAAATACAGCCCCATTATGCGGAAATTCAGTTTGGAACGACCGCTTATTCCTCCAAAAAGAAATGCCTCAAATTGTTGAATTTCTCCATTACAGGATGATCGATGTATCAACTGTCAAAGAACTTGGAAGAAGATGGTATCCTGAAGTATCTCGATTTAACAAAAAAGGAGCACACTTAGCCCTCGATGACATCCGTGAATCAGTTCAAGAACTCGCATATTTCAGGAAGAGAATTTTCATCTCCCATCAGTGACAAATCCTTTCCATCTCCTCATGTAATCAACAAAGAGAGGGCTTAGATCAGCATCCATCAACTTCTGAGGGGTAAATGGAGGCTTTGCAGGAGAATATTGTAAGGATGCGCTGGAAAGAGGCCAATCAGGGAATGGCAAAGCAACCCGAGCGACACCTACTCCATCTGCTCCTTCTTCAAGTAAAAAGTGTGCATCATTACCCGTCCATACAGACCCTGTGGAAATAATCGGTATACGATGATCAATAAATTTTGAGATCTCTTTTGTGAGTGTATGTCCCGAAGTATGCTCTTCGAAAACATCCCAGCACGATATATGTAAACCTTCTATAGATTTAGAAAGTAAAGATTCACAGACAATTAGTGTATCTTCTAGCGTGATTCCAATATCATCTGAAACTGGTGATAGCCGTACGAGGATAGAGAACTTGGAAGAAACGATATCTCGGACAGCATCAATGATCTTGTTTAGAAATGTCATTCTTTGAAGAACATCTCCCCCAAATTCATCCGTTCTTCGGTTGGTCTTAGCCCCAAGGAATTGAGCGATGAGATAACCATGAGCACCATGAAGCTCTACTCCATCGAATCCTGCTTCTTCGCATCGTTTTGCTGCCTTAGCAAACGAAGTGATTGTTTCATTGACTTCTTCAAGAGTCATTGGGCGAGAAGTACCCTCCAAATCTGAAATAACGTTTTCACTTGCAGAAACTGGTTGTTGTCCTGTAATTGAGGAGGGGCTCCTCATCCCTCCATGGAATAACTGAACAAAACTCTTCGATCCAGAACAACGAATTTCATCAGCCAGACGCATCAGTCCAGGAAGATGATGATCGCCCCATACTCCCATTTCCCCAGTCCAACCTTGCCCTGATTCTTGAACATGAGATGCTGCAGTCGTAATAATTCCGAAACCCCCTTTAGCCCTTCTTTTCAAAAAATTGATTTCATCATCTGAAAGGCAACCATCATCATGACTCTGCTTATTGGTCATAGCAGCAAGTACTGAACGATGAGGAATCTCCAAACCGTTTCGAAGAGTCCAAGACTCATCCATTGATACCATTTCAAGACCTACTTTTCTCGCCATGTTGGCGAATGAACATCAACGCCTTTGTGCAGTGAAAGAATCTCTGCAAGAACTGCAATTGCAATCTCTTCTGGGGAATCAGCTCCAACATTAAGGCCAATTGGACATCGAACCTCTGAAAGGTATGCTTGTTCAATTCCATCATCGATGCAAGCGGATGCAAAGGTTTGCCACTTAGAGCGACTCCCTATTGCGCCAATACGTGGGAATCCATTTCCATCAAGAGAAGAATGACTCGATTGTGCTCTATGTAAAATCATCTTTAAGCGGTCAAGATCTTCTTGATAATCGTGCCCCAAGAGTAGAATATCAGAAAAACGAGACAGACTTTCTGGAGTTTCATTTTCAAAGAAATCGAGGACGTCCGTTGCGTGTAACTCGACTGCATTGGGATACAATTCTGGATGGGCAAAGGCTTCACGCGTGTCTTGAACGGAATAATTCCATCCCGTCAATGGAAGGAGTTTGGAGATAGCTTCAGAGCAATGCCCCCCTCCCATCAAAAGTATGTGTGGCATTGGCATCATCAACTCCAATGCGATGGTTACTTGTCCACCGCAAAGAGAGTCAAGAGGTTGAACTTCATAGCCCTTCGCCCCTTTATTTAACCCGAATGTGATGACTTCAGATGTCGTTACAGTCTGAGTAAGCAACTCTTCACATCGGTTGAGTATCTTCTTCTCTAAGCCAGCACCACCGACTGTACCGATCCATGAATTATCTTTTTTCATCGCAAGTCGAGCGCCAGATTTACCCGGAACACTGCCTTTTGTTGCAACGACTGAAGCGAGGACTACTGGGGAGTTGTGTTGTAACTGTTCCAACACCCATCCCAGTACCCTTGCGGTCATAGCCCTCCGTTGGGATTGATACACATACGGTTTGCCCTTAGAACCAAGGTTCCTTAGCAGCGGCATTCAGGAATTCTAAATCTTTAGGAGTGTCGATATTTAGATGCAATGAATCGAAGTCAACCTCTACTGCTTGACAGTTTACTAGATCCTTGAGCGGAACATCTCCCTTTGAAAGATAAACTGAACGGATATCATCTTCCTCCAAGTAAAGAGGATGGCCCCCTTTACCAGAGGATACTGGAAACGCCGAAACCCCAAGACCAACTAGTGATTGGATAATTCCTTCATCCCATCCAGGGCGATCGATTGGAACAATGAGGACCCGTTTAGGTAAGGAGCCCAATCGTTCAGTCATCGAAAGAAGACCGCATCGGATTGATTCAGTTCGACCTAACTCTGGTGACGGATTGAGAACGACATTTACACTTGGGCATGCAAGCATAACATCCGCAAGAAGGTCACTGTTCGTCACAGAAGTAATGGACGTCATACCAGACCGTTCAAGACGATTCACGATATGATGGATTAAGGGATTACCATTGAGTTCGACCATCGCTTTGTGCTGACCGAGTCTTGTCGAGAGACCTGCTGCAATAATCAGCACCTCAATTGCTTTGGCCATGTTCTTGCGTAAGCGACGAGTACATTCAGATTTCTGTTCATAAACAGTCGACGATTAGAATTCCCATGACTGCGGAAGAAAACATCAATCCATTTGAAAAATCGATGGATTTTCTCCGTGATGTTTGTAAAATGGATAACTTCCATTGGGTAGAAACTGATTCAGAAGGAGAAATCAAAGTACGGATCAAGGGTACTTCTGGAAGACACTATGAAGTGAGAGGTAAGCAATTACACCCTCACCAATCTCTGAGTGCGCACTCTAGAAGAAAAACATGGAGTACCTCAGTTGTTGGAGCGGCCTGGAAAAAAGATTTGGCTTCAAAGAATTCAGATTTTATTGTCAACCTTTGCCTGAACATCAATGAACGAAAAACCCATCTTCCAATTGGCGACAAATTGGCTTCGCTCGCACTTAGCCTACGAAATGACATTGAATTGGCGATGGACATTCCTCTCGTTGCTCAATTCATTGTATGTCCTCGAAACAAGTTGGAACATATTTTCACGTTCCAAGATGAAATGATAGTCACCCAGGACATGATTGACATGAGCGATGATGAGGAAGAAGAAATGGATTGGGAAGAGGAGGAAGAATACTTCAACTCGATTCAGATTCTTGATCTCGAAGGAGATATCGTTGATTTTGATCATAATATTGATCATGCCGAAGAGAGCATCCTTCCCGATCTAAATAGAGCAGAGGATTTGGTTGATCATTTAGTAAGAGCCTTCGATATTCAAGAAGATCGACGAACTAGAGGTTCTTCGTAATTTCACGACCAATAATCATGCGTTGAACTTGACTGCTTCCTTCGTAGATTTGCATGACCTTTGCTGCTCTCATCAAACGAGCAACTGGATACTCCTCTGAGTAACCATATCCGCCATAGACTTGTACGGCATCAGTTGAGATTTTCATAGCTGCATCAGAAGCAAATCGCTTTGCGTGGGCTGCTGATTCTGTGTTTTTAACCCCGACATCTGCTTCCGAAGCAGACTTCCAAGTAAGCATACGGCTGGCTTCAATATCGGTTTTCATATCTGCCAACATGAATTGTATTGCTTGATGCTGGTGAAGGGGCTTGCCGAATGTTTGTCGCTCATTACTGTATTGCAAAGCATGCTCATAAGCAGCTCTGGACAATCCTGTTGCATGTGCAGCAATGTTTGGTCGGCTCAAGTCAAAGGCACTCATTGCATTCATCCAACCACCCGATTCGCTTTCACCGACGAGTTGGTTGGCAGGAATTCGTACATTATCAAACGAAATACTACGGGTGTCACTGCATCTTTGGCCCATATTGGTTTCTTTCTTTCCAAGCGAAAGACCTTCTCTGTTGGATTCAACAATAAAACCTGACATTCCTCTGTAGCCAGCATCAGGATCGGTCTTAGCAAGAACGAAGAAAAAGTCGGCATATCCTGCACCAGTAATCCACATCTTGGATCCGTTAATGACGTATTCATCTCCGTCTCTCACCGCGGTGGTTTTGATCGCTGCAACATCAGAGCCTGCACCAGGTTCTGTAACGGCATAGGAGGCGAGAGCGCCTTCTTCAGCAACCTTTCGCAGCCAAATCTCCTTCTGAGCCTCAGTTGCGCCTGTTATGATTGGAGCGCAAGCAAGAGCGGTTGCATAAGCAGCAGTAGCAAAACCAGGATCTCCCCATGCAAGTTCTTCATTGACGAGTACTTCTTCCATGCAGCCTAGTCCAGGCCCGCCGTATTTCTCTGGAATGTGGAGATTGAGTAATCCCATCTCATGAGCCATTTGGATGACTTCTTTTGGGTAAACGGATTCTTCATCCCAATGCTCTGCGTGAGGGCGTATTTCATCCACTGCAAATTCATGAGCAAGTTCACGAAGCATCTCTTGCATTTCATCGAGTTGGAAGTCGACCATGTCAACCCCACAGAGCAACCAAACATAAGTCTTGATTTTGTTTCAACTAACGATTGAGTTGTAAAACGACCAAGAAGACAAGGTAGAATAAAGCCAAACATGCGCCTTCCCAACGCTCAAATCTGTAACTCCTACGCATGAAAATCAAGGCTAGAAGAACACCTAAAACTGTTGCAGGAGCAATAATCTCCATTGTAAGGCCATTGTCGGCTTTGCTGATAGATAGTGGATGAATCATTGAAGCTATACCAATAGAGAGGAGGGGATCTGTTATGTTTGAACCAATGAGCGTTCCAATCGCAACACCCTCGCTCCTCTTGGCAGCCATTAATGCGATTGTTAGTTCAGGTAGGGAAGTACCGATACCAGAAACAGTCGTACCCACTACGGAATGAGGTACGTTGAGTTCTAGCGCTAAATGGCAGGCCTTATCGACGAGGATGTTCGCAGCATATATGGCAAAACCAAGACCTAAAATGATCATAATTGTGTATGCTGCAGAACTCCAATTGGATCCTTTAATCTCATATTCGCCTGCATCTTCAACTTCCTCAAGACGTATCGCCTCTCTTTTCATCAAAAGCCAGACAATGTATGTTACGTACAATGTGGAAAGAATCGCTCCTTCCCAACGTTCAAGTGTATTGTTTGTCCATACAAAGAAGAGGAGTAAAAGTACCGATAAAAGCATGATAATTCCGTCTCTATTTAGCCAAGAGGGACGGACTTTCACAGACTTCGTCATCACAACAATCCCTAGGATGAGAGTTATCTGGACCAAAACAGAACCAAGAATACTCCCTATGGCAAAATCCGCTGATCCTACGGTATCGTCAGCTGCATCGAGAGCTGCAGAACTTGTTACGAGAATTTCTGGAAGGGAGGTTCCAATAGAAACAATTGTCAATCCAATAACAATCTCAGCGATTCCTGCCCTACGAGCTAACCCTTTTGCTCCTTCAATAAAGAAATCTGCACTGGTAACCAACAGGCCAAGCGAAAGCAGAAGAATGAACCCCATAACGAACATCGAATTATCAGTTGTAATATATTCTGCCAACAGGATGCCAATGAACAAAGCGCCAGTGATGAGCATTGCATTGAAGTGGATAAGTTGAGGAATCCCCATCAACTCATCCTTTTGCTGCATAATCTTTCCTACGCATCATGGGTTTTCATGCTTCTGCCAATCTTCTTCGATAACATCAAGTTCTGAATAGAATTCGTCCTGACGATGTGGAAGCGAGGTGCAGTCGAGTTAATCGGCACCTTCACCATGGTCTTCGTCGGTTGTGGTAGCGTTGCACTCAATCGATCATCCCTCGAAATATCTCTTGCCTTTGGCCTCATTGTTGGCCTCATGATCCTATCACTTGGAAGATTCTCTGGTGCCCACATCAATCCAGCTGTGTCCATCGCTTTCTGGAGACGAGGTGACCTTTCGAACAAGGACACTATTTCTCACGTCGTTGGTCAGTTATGCGGAGGCCTATTAGCAGGATTCTTTCTTGACGGGGCTGGACCTACGCTACGAAATCCAAATACATCATGGACTGGACTGATAGCCATCGAAATAGGAATTACATTCCTTCTGATGGCCTCAATTCTTCTCATCATCCGAAAAACTGACAATTGGCTTCCAATTGCAGTCGTGGTAGGTGCAGCAGTAGCCGTTTTGGCATTCATCTTTGGAGAATATACCGGTGCAAGTATGAATCCTGCCCGTACATTTGGCCCGAATTTGTTTTCTGGTGATGCTGCAATCATTCCAATTTATTGGTTAACAACAACCCTTGGGGCTTGTCTTGCTGTTTGGCTTGAAGCCCTTATCCCATCAAAGACTGAATAACCTTAATCACGTGTTCAATCGAAGGAATTGTGTGGTTTTCCAGCGGTGGAGAGAACGGTACTGGAGTGTCTAATGCTCCAATAACGACTGGCTGTGCTTCCAGTTGATAGAACGTAGATTCCAAAATTTGGGACTGGATTGTATGACCTAAACCACCATGCCATTGTCCCTCTTGAAGAACAACTAGTCTACCGGTTTTCTGTACTGAAGCAATGCAAGTTTCTTTGTCAAAAGGAATGATTGTGCGAAGGTCAATGACTTCAAGTTCCACGCCATCTTTTGATAAATTCTCTGCGACTTGTTTGGCGAGGTGAACCATTGCCCCCCATGTTACGAGTGTAAGATCTGTTCCTTCTCGTATGACTGAGGCTTTACCTATCGAATGTCGTTCTCCATTTGAAATGGATTCATGAACAGATGCTGTGTCGACTATCTGATTGATATTCTGGCCCCATCCAGTAAGACCTCCTCGAAGACCATACAATCCAATATGTTCCAAGAATAGAACTGGATCATCGAGATGTGCGGCTTCGACGAGTAATTCGTAAGCTGCTTGTGGAGTCGCTGGTGCGAGTACAACGAAGCCTGGGTCGTTCGCAAACCATGATTCGATCATATTTGCATGGAAAGGACCCGAACGGGTGCGGGCACCAAGAGGGATTCGGACTGTCATTGGACAATCAGCACCCCAGCGCCAGCGAAGCATTGCTGCATTGTTGATCAATGCATTAAATCCGAGCGCTGCAAAGCCTCCAAATTGAATTTCAACCATTGGACGCATGCCTGATAGAGCTGCACCAACGCCAGTATGAACAATCATCGCCTCACAGAGAGGCATGTCAACGAGTTTCTCTTGATGACCTGCGTTCTTGAGAGCCATATTCATTCCAAACGCACCGGCAACCTCCATGTCTTCTCCGATAAACACACAATCATCACCATATCGATTTGCAATATCGACCATCGCTTGTTGGATGGCTCGAGCATAGGTCCAACCACCAGATTCAACGTATTCAATCGGTTCAACATTTGAATTTACTTCAACGGCTGAAGGTGATATCAGGGCATCGATTTGGTCTTGATGTGTCCTTGCATCGTGAATTGTGGTGATGCCTTTCGTTACAGTTTCAGGTTCTGGCCAAGCCATTTCTTCTACATCTGAACGCGCATTGTCTACACGAAGTTGTTCCTCTTTTTCCATTCCTTCAAGTTCGCTTTCTTCGACACCCAAGGTGAGTAAGAGTTCTCGGTGAGTTGGTAGGGGGTCTTTTGCAGCCCAATACTCAAGCAATGCTCGGTCTACATATCCAGGCGGAGTACCTGTTTCTGAACCAAGATACAAGTCATCATGATGATGTGCATGACCGCAACCTCGCATCGTCTCAACATGAACCATCGTTGGACCACCGCCTTCCATACTGAATTCACGGGCTGTAGCGACACTTGCATGCCACGCAGCAGGGTCGGAACCATCGATTGTCCAAGCAGGGAAGCCCATAGCCACTGCTTTATCCGCCCAAAGTTCAACACCAGATTGATTCGCAGGAGGTGTGTCCAATGCAATTTGATTATTTTGAAGAACGTAACAGATTGGTAGACCACGAGCGCCTGCGAGATTCAAAGATTCCCAATATTCTCCTGAAGAAGAGGCTCCTTCCCCGATACAAGCAACGTGAAAACGATCAAGTTCTTGTTTCCAAGCAGCAAATGCAAGCCCTGTCATTGTTGCACTAGCAATGGGTAAAGGAGCGGTCGGTGGTAAAACTCCAACATGCCATGCACCTATGTGCAAATCTCGGCCACCTGCCCCTTCATGCCCACCATTTTGATTTGAATCTGCTTTGCCCATTTGAGCAGCCATAACATCGACGACAGTGTCACCCATTGCAAGGGCAAGGCCTACATCGCGGATCATTGGAGCAACGAGGTCACCATCATATCCGTTACCGGGGGTGTGATCTTTATTCGGTTCATCTGTCTTGTTTAGTGCAGTTGCGATTGCTACAACCCCTTCCTGCCATGTTGATCGGAATCCTTTGCCTCCGAATCTTGAACCATCCGGAGTTTCCATTCCGGAGAAGAAAACGTCCTTGAGGTGAGCATCCATTGCACGTGTTCGTGTCATCATACGTTGCCATTCCATTCTATTCTCCATGGAAGTCGACATATAATGAGCCAAACGACGAAAGCAAAGGCGTATATCGATTATGATATGATTTAATCGACGATCAAGGTGCTCGTTTATGCTTCGACGAGGCATTACTTCATCATCCAAAATAGGCTTGATTTTATGTTCGTTTTGAGCTGCAAATCCCTTTTTGAAAGCCTTAACAAAGCGCTCAGAGAAAGAATGCCATGATTCTCCATCAAAGGATTGTTGACCATCAACATGGAGATGATCCCATACATTTGCAGCGAGGAATATATGCCCTTCATGACGTTCCGCAAAGAAGCGCATCACTTCTGCACGAGCAGCATCGATGAGCAACGGTTGCGTGAAAACGCGTGCTGATTTAGGAGCCCAATCGGCACCATAAATTGTTGGAAGTGTTCCTTGTGACATACCCCGCCCCCGTCTCTGCGAAGGTCGCCTAAGTTTCAATGCTATGGATTGACTCCACATTCAAAAAAAGGATTATTCTTCTTCGCCAATGGATTCTCTAAGAACTCGAATCGAGGTCCTTGTAACAATTACAGTGACGATTACGGTTGCAACTATGCCAAGTAGGAGCATGAATAGACCAAGTGGGGAATTACCTAATCCACCCATCCCAGATCGACTCAAAGCAATTGAACCAAGTGCGTGTCCGTAATATGCATAAATCAAACAATAGATAAGACTGGACGTGTTTGAAAGCAAGAACACTCGTAACGAAACTGGAGTAGCCGACATGATGTAATTAAGCCACTCATCTGGAAGAATCGGAGATAAGCGAACGAGTACTGAGATTTTCATTGCGTCTTGATCTAAAGCTTTCTCAATGTTTTGCATTCGTACATCGTTTTGAATTGATGCTTGAATTGATTCACGGAACATCCATCTACCCAAGACGAAGGCAATGAGGCCTCCTATCATCGAAGCAACGAAGTTAACCAATGCTGCTATCCAGAACGGGAAAATCGCTCCAGCGCCAATCTTAACGAACGGAGTAGGCAATAACAAAACGATTGCTAAAGAAAGCATAATGGTGAATAAGAAAGGACCCCATAGGCCAAATCCTTTGAACCACTCAATGATTTCAGATGCGTCTTTAAACAAAAAATATCCTGCTACGGCGCAGATAAAAAGTACGACTACTCCTAATACAGCCCTCCATCTATAGAGATTTGGTTGTTGCTCTTTCATCTTCTGAAGGTTTTTCTGACCATCCATAAGGTGGAGTTCTGATGGTTTCGGTAATTGGATATCAGAAGGCTTCGGTAGATTCCCCATTCTAATCTACTCCTCTTCTGATTCTGGAAGCGATGATAGAACATCGCCAAGCATTTCAGTTGCGTCTTCAATTCGAGTCATGAGGGTTGTATCAGAGACAGCCCCTGGACGGCCTAAATCCCACATCAATTCATGGACCATTTCGGTTGTTAAGCGAGTCATATTCAGAACCTGTGGATCGATACGATCGAGCCCATCATGAGGAAGAATTGCAACTTTTTCCGGTGTTTCATCAAGGATATCATCCATTACAGCTTCAATCTCAGAAGCAATATTGTCCGCTTGAGTCTCAAGGATAGATTCTACTCCACCAGTTGTAATTGATTTCGATTGGTCACTGAGGTCGCCGAGTGCTTTTTTCTTTTTCAGTTCTTCAAATGAAGGACCTGCCCCTGCTTGTCCACCTTCGCTATCTTGAACCAAACGATTGAGAGCAATTCGTAGAATGTTGGAAAGATCGGCGGCCTCTAGACCGGTATCAACTTCCATTCCATCCTCACCCATCTGAGTAAGAATTTCATTGATGAACGACTCATTGATTCGATCAGGCCCTACAAGGCCTTTGAGCATTGGAAGAGCCCAACCGCCTCCGCCAGCCATCATTCCAACATCGAATGAACCTCCACCGCCTCCGACATCGACATCTGCAGGTGGTGGGACGAATTGTTTGCGAGCGTGTTTCCACAACTGCTCGATCAATTTGCTCATATCGACAGGTTTTGCAATGACTTCATGGACCCCTGCTTTAGCAGCAGTAAGCAAAAACTCACTTGAGTTGCTTCTCGACAACATGACGATTCGACACTTGAATGCAAACTCAGGATCGCCCATCAATCGTTGAGATGCGTCAATTGCATCTCCTGAACTCCAATCTCCTTCGAGTAAGACAATCTCAGGCATTACTGCCAGAGCAGTCCCTTCTGCTTGGCGTAGTGTACCGGCTCGCGTAACATCGAAGCCTTCTCGCTCGAGCGTGGATGCAAGGAGGGTCCTACGACCCTGATTCTCATCCGCAACGATGACTTTTGCCATGATGACCAACGAGGAACGAGAGGTTACGCTCTTTGAACCTCACCCTTGATTTAGCCTCTTATGACATCTTCTGGGGCAATTTGGCTCCATGCCATAATGCCTCCATCTAAATTGTAAAGACGATCCGCATCAATTCCGGCTTGAGTCAAAATCATAATTGCCATTTGTGATCGCATACCACTACGACAGATGACTACGATGTCTCCTTGTTCTGGAACTTCTGATGAATGAGATGCTATGACATCATGAACTGCATGAAGGTCAAAACTATTCAATCGGATTTGGTCGAGTTCTTCTGCACTTCGCACATCTATGATGAATGGTTTCCATCCTTCTGCTTGTTTTGTCTTTACTGAAGCCACATCAATTGATTGCATCATGCCCTTTCCATTTGGAGACCCTTCATCAATCTGTTTGTTTGACGGCATGCAATACAGTGGATCATCAAAGAGTTGTTGAACAACGGATAAATCCTGTATTTTCTGTCGTGTTTCTAAAGCATCAAAACGAAGCATTCGAGTCGACATTTCAAGTGCATCGTACAAGAGTAATGAACCAATCAACTTGGTTTCTAATCCGAGAATTAGTTTGATAACTTCTGTTGCTTGAATGCTACCGACAACACCTGGAAGGACTCCAAATACACCAGCATCTGCACAATTTTGTAAAGCACCCGCGGGTGGTGCTTCAGGGAAAAGGTCTCGATAACAACGCGATTGCTCAGTCGAGAAGACGGAAACTTGGCCTTCAAAACGATGAATAGAACCGTATATCCATGGAATAGAAAGCAAATGGCAAGCATCATCGATAAGGTATCGTGTTGGGATATTATCGGTTCCATCGACAATAACATCCCATCCTTGCAACACATCAAGAGCATTTTCTGGATTAAGGCGTTGAGGATAGAGTTCAATCTCGATATTAGGATCTAGTGCGAGTAATCTCGCCTTTGCTGAATCCACTTTCTTCGAACCGACATCTTCTGTTCGGTGGATAATTTGACGTTGAAGGTTTGAAACGTCAACAACATCATCATCGACAATACCGATTGTACCAATGCCTGCTGCTGCAAGATAGAGAAGCACTGGGCTTCCCAAACCACCTGCTCCGATGACAAGGACCCGTGCTGCAGCTAATTTCTCTTGACCTTCATAGCCAACATTCGGAAGAACGAGATGTCGGGCATGACGTTCCATATCGACCATGGACAGCCCATGGGTACGTCTGTCAAATAGACATCGTTGTTCAATGGACGTTCTCTTCGAGCCACTTCTCAGCGTCCATGGCTGCTTGACAACCCATACCTGCTGCTGTAATCGCTTGCTTGTATCGAGTATCGACAACATCACCTGCAGCAAAGACTCCAGGAACGTTTGTCATCGTATGTTCGTGGTGAACAATGTAGCCTTCGTCATCAGTAGCCACTTGACCACCAAGGAATTCTGTTATCGGAGTGTGACCTATTGCAATGAAAGCACCTGTGACTGCAATCTCTTCAGTCGAACCATCTCTTGGATCTTCAAGAACGGCCCCCGTGAGTCCTTTTTCGTCACTGAGGAATTCCTTCACTTGTCGGAATGTTTTGATCTCAATCTTTGGATGTTTTGCTACTCGCTCATACATGATGGTTGAGGCTCGGAAGACGTCTCTTCGGTGAACTAAGGTAACCTTTGAAGCAAATCGAGTAAGGAAAGTTGCTTCCTCACATGCAGAGTCGCCTCCACCAATGACCATAACTTCCTCATCTCGGAAGAAGGCTCCATCACAAGTAGCACATGTAGAGATGCCACGACCTTTCTGTTCTGCTTCACCAGGGGCGTCAAGCCAAATAGATTCAGCACCTGTGGAGACAATGATTGAATGGGTAAGGAATTCTTCTCCTTCTACAGTGACCTTGTATGGGCGTGATGATAGATCAACACTTCCTACATTTTTATCCTGAACTTTGAGTCCAAAGCGTTCAGCTTGCTCTCGAAGTTGCATCATCATCTCAGGACCTCCAATACCTTCAGGATAGCCAGGGAAGTTCTCGATATCACTTGTTAGCATAAGTTGCCCACCGGACATATATCCAGCGAACATGAGAGGATCAAGCATGGCTCTTGCAGCGTACAATCCAGCAGTATATCCAGCAGGGCCGGACCCGATTATGATGAGGTTGTGGACTTCAGACATTTGACTCACTTTCCGACCAACACCCCGACAGACTTGAACATTATCCCTCTCATACCTCAACTAAAGCGTCGGCTAAACGCATATGTACTCGTTTGTGTTACTTCCCACTATGAGAGGGCGAATAGCAACCGCTTCCATTGCGATGTGCCTTTTGTTTGTCCTCTGTTCGTATTCCTCTACAATCTCAAATAGCAATCAATGGGAGGAATCCAAAGCCCAAGCAACCTCTGGACGTTCAGTTCATTACGGAGAGTGGGTTATTCACAGGCAAATAGGATACGATGACAGTTGTGAAGACTCCTATTCTGTCCCAGAATATTTGATAGTAGAAACCAGTTCTGAAAATATGCTAGCCACATATTCATCAGGTTGTGAGGGAGAATATGGAGACGTAGAAGTCTTTGACGTGCAAGATTTGTCCCTAATTGTCAGTTTGAATAACGAATTTGATCTCCGAGAAGTGGAATTTTCACCAGACGGCCAATATCTTGCAATTCGCTCTCCAGATTCATTCAAACTGTTTGACACCTCTGATTGGTCTGAAATCGTAAGCGAAAGTCGAAACACAGGCGATGGTTTCTTGTTCAGCGATTTAGCTTGGTCGGGAGATAGCGAGAGGTTAATTGTCGCAACTGGAAATAACGGCGGCAACATGTATGAAGCGCCAAATTGGGAGGAAGTCGAGGGAACTTCGTCTACGGGAACCGGGGTAGCACACCATCCAACAGAAGACAAAATTTGGTATGTTGGAAGCGATGGTTCAGGAAATGTCTACGAATACCAAGATGTCCCGCTCGCTGGAAAACGCTGGGTGATGACTCGGTCTTTCACAGTCCAAAGTTCCACTTATGGACTTACGGTTTCTCCGGATGGAGATACTCTTCAAACATCAGATGGGACCTATCTCTATGTTTATTCAACATCGGATTACACCCCGGTTGATACCATATATAATGCGCAAGGGAAGCCTAAATTCTCGTACGATGGGTCAGCCTTTTTATCAAATTACGATTATAGGGATAGCCTCGCTCTTATTTCGGTCCAGAATTGGAATCTTGAAGAGGTAATCGAACCATTTTATTCCTACAATTCAAAGATTGAGGGAAGTTTTTCATCCAATGATTCTGAAATCTTTGCGCTCTTTGCAGATTATTATGACGGCACGACTCTAATTGGATTCATGCCAGATAGCGATGGTGATGGGATAGATGATTCCTTAGATCAATGCCCCACAACTCCTTCAAATGAGGAGCCAAATACTGCAGGTTGCTCATCGAGTCAACGCGACACGGACAACGATGGAGTAAACGACAAAGACGATGATTGTCCAAGAACACAAGCACTACAATCTGTGAGTAATGAAGGATGTTCAGTATCCCAGTTAACGGATTCAGATGGAGACAAAGTGTCTGACTCAGAGGATTTGTGTCCAAATTCAAAGAATCAATCTACGCCCGACAGAAACGGGTGCACTCCTTCTCAGCGGGATACCGATGGAGATGGATTCAATGATGAAATAGACCAATGCCCATTATTTGTAAGTGAGGCATGCCCTGAGGTTATTATTTGGCAGCCTCAAGGAGAACAAGTTAACGGAACGGAATCGTTATCGTATTTTGAGTATTCACCAGACGGACAATATATTGCAGCATTTATTGAAAATGAATACCGAGAGATAAAAATTTTGAATGAAGATTTTACCCCTCATGACTCCATCATATTCAACAGTGATGAACGAATTATCGATTTAGAGTGGATGCCAGATAGCAGTAAACTTTTGTTGGGAATCAAGGAAAGTGGTTCCGATGAATCAAAATGTAAATCTCAATTTTGGAATGTCCAAAGCAAACAGCTCGGCGCAAAGCACACGATTCTCGAAGACTGTGATTCTCTTTATCGAAATAGTATGACATTTTCACCAAATGGTTCTGCATTTGTCGTCGCAACAAACACCTACGGCGCTGGGTATTCGATGATAATGATGGATTCAGCATCAATGTCTCGACTAATGTACGAGGTTGATTTTCGAACGATACGTTTTGATTTTACTCTTGATGGGAAATGGTTAATCGGAGCAGAGGGAGGGCAAATTGTTATTTGGGATGCAACAACGTATGAATTTGTTGAAGCAGAAAGCGTTAGAGATTCTTACACACTTCAAATAACTCCTGACGGCGGGCATTTTACAGTATATGATGACGAAATCATATCTATTTACGAACTTTCAACTTTTGAAATGGTTACATCTATCAAAGTGACTGAAAATTTCTCTGAAATTTCGGACATCACTTTCTCGCGCTCAGGAAAGATTGCATATGTTACTATTCGACTTGATTATTGTTATTCTTGGGAAGAAGACTGCGAAACAGACAAACGAGTAACAAGCGTTGTTCAATCCTATTTGTTTGAAACCAGCAACCTTACCATCCTAAAAGAAAGTGAACCCATTAAGTCAGGTTCCACCCTTGACCCAATCTTCCATCCTTTGGAAGAAAAGATGCATACGAAGTCAAAGACAAATGGAAATTTTGTTTCTTGGGAAAAAGATTCTGATGGCGATGGATTTCTCGACATCGTCGATTTATGCCCAGATACTCCGATTGAGTCATCCGTAAATGAGGAAGGATGTGGAGGAGAACAACTGGATGATGATAATGACGGAATTGCGAACCAATTAGATCTGTGTCCAAACACAGCCGCAGGAGTACCTGCCGATGAAAACGGATGCAGTGTCCAGCAAGTGGACAGTGATTATGATGGCATCTGTAATGAAAATTCTCCAAGCAGTGGACCTGATAATTGCTCTGGGAAAGATGAGTGTCCTGATTCAGCAACTGGAGTGAGCATTGACCAAGATGGATGCAGTTGGGTTCAACAAGATACTGATGGTGACGGTGTTTCGAATGGAGATGACTTGTGCGACTACACTGAAATTATTGGAGACGCTGATGAAAACGGATGTGATCGAAAACAACGAGATTCGGATGGGGATTCAATAAATGATTACGACGACAATTGCTCATCCACATCAAACGGTGATCTAACCGATGAAGCAGGTTGTTCGGATATACAAGTTGATTCCGACAATGACGCCATATGCAATAGAGATGCACAATCATCAGGACCTTCTAACTGCACTGGAACAGATACTTGTCCAAATACTGGAGCAAACGAGTCTGTCGATTCTAATGGTTGTTCATGGAATCAAAAGGACGAAGATAACGATGGGATTTTCAACGGAAATGATGCCTGCCCGGGTACTGCAAAGCCGGATGGTTCTCCTGATGGATGTTCGAGTTGGCAACGAGATTCGGATGATGATGGGATTGCAGATGCAATTGATGAATGTGCTAAAACTCCCTCGAATGAATTCTCCAATCAAGTTGGATGTTCAGATAGCCAAGGTCAAGGAAGTTTGGCTTCAGATGGAGATGATTCATCAGTAACAAAATGGTCTCTAATTGGTGGAATCATCCTTGTCGTTCTCTTAGTGGGTGGATTTTTACTTCGCCGAGATGAGTTGGGTGGTTTTGGTCAAAAGACTTCCACAGAATATCCCGAATACGCAACTCGTGGAACAATGCGAGAAGGTCAGGAATGGATTGAATATCCGTCAGGAAGTGGAAACTCATTCTATCGAGACCCATCAACTGGCCAATGGGTCAAAAACGAGTAAGGCTATTCTGTCGATAATCGAAGATTGATAAGCGAGACGCCTGTCCTTGCCTCATGGACGTCGTCTCACATTGGTTCATGGGTTCAGGAGCAACTCATGGAAGAACCAAGTTTTGGGTTGCTGGTGCAATGGGTGTTCTTCCTGATCTTCTCGTCTTTATTCCAAATTCTTTCATCGCTGGACGTCCTGAAATTGATGACAATACAGTTACTGCTGATTTGGGCTGGTATGCATGGGAAGCGTATCAGGTCACGCACAGCTTGGTATGGATGACGATTGGATTCCTGTTTACTTGGATCTTTTTTGAAAAGCGGGGCGTATCTCGTCGATTGTTTACCAACGATTCACTGTCTGCCAGAGATGCTGCTATGTGGATGTGGTTGCCATGGCTCATTCACATCTTCAATGACATTCCAACACATACTGCAAGTTTCTTTCCCACGCCATTCTTGGCACCGTTTAGTGATATTCACTTCGATGGTTTACGATGGAGTACACCGTGGGTTTGGTTTAGCAATCTTGCAATCATCATCGTGATTTGGGGCTCAATTTTCTACAAGAAAAAACGAACTAATTCATCATAGGAATGGCATCAAAGCATCGACTGCAGCCGTTGCATGAGGGCCTAGACGTGGCTTGATGTGCTCAGGTTGAGCACCTGGTCCGATGATTCCTAAACCAATTGGCTTGTCATGAACGAGTTGTAATTCTAGAATGGTTTTTACAACTGCTTGTCCCATTGCAAGCCCGTGATCTGTTTCGCCTTTTTCGATAATTCCTAAGCAAAATGCACCTGCAACTTCTTCATCAGAGAGCACTCGATCGAGAGCAAGTGGTATTTCCATGCAACCTTGAACTCGAATGACATCAGAGATGGTTAAATCCAAATCTTCTGCTTGCGAGGTCGCAATTGTAAGCATTCGTTCAATTTCTTCTGAGTGGTACATAGCGCACACTGCAACAATATTTGTCATAATTAATTCTCCTTTAGTAGTCGTTCAACAGTCTCCACAATCATCATGGTTGTTGAATCGATTTCGATGTTTACAGCATCTCCAGCTTGCTTCGAACTAAGTGTCGTCAAGCGGAGTGTTTCAGGGATAATGTGAAGATCAAACTCATTTTCAACGACTTCTCCAAGTGTCAGTGAAATTCCATCAATTCCGATGTATCCCTTTGTTTGAATGTATTTTTGGATGGATGGTGGTGCTTTGATTTTCAATTGAGCCCCCTCGCCGACACTCTCAGAATATGTAACTAATCCACGTCCAATGATGTGACCTGAAAGGAGGTGGCCTCCAACCTCATCACCGTATCGAAGGGAACGTTCGATATTGACTTCATCGCCGACAACTCGTTCTCCAAGAGTTGTTCTTTCCGTTGTTTCAGGAATGACATCGAAGGTTACAAGTTCTCCTTTTATTGAAGTCGCTGTTAAACAAACACCGTCAATCGCCACACTTGCACCGATGGCTAGGTCTTGAGTATCTGGGCAGGCAACACAAAACGTTGTAATTCCATCTCCTTCCTCAATGGATTCGATTGTACCTAGTCCTTGCACAATTCCAGTAAACATCAGAGTTCACCGCCTTTGGCACGTGAAAGAATACGAGCGATGATTTTCCTAGTTCCATCAAGATCATCGCTCAACCCTTCGACTCGCACAACTTCTATAGAAGCAAAGCCTCTTTCTTGTAAAGCGCTTTTTATTCTATCTTCTGCATGCTCTTGATCATAGCCTAGAGCAATTACATCTGGTTCGATATGTGGCAATATATCGAAGATTGGTACATCTGGAGCGTTTCCTATTCTCGCTTCATCAACCGGTTTTAATCCCTCAACCATTCGGCGTCTAAGATCTTGATTCGTAACAGGTTCATGCTTTCGGATACGCACTGTATCGTCGTGGGCAACAACAACGGTAAGATGGTCACCCAGAGCCTTTGCTTGCTCGAGATAATGGAGATGTCCAGCATGAAGAAGGTCAAACACCCCAACTGCCATGACCTTACGCATTGTCATCCCTCAGGTTCAAGCAGATGCATCTGGTTTTTGAGATTGCTCATGAAATGCAGCGATGACTTCAGCACCTTCTAGGAATGGAATGTTTCGTTCAGCAGCCCATGAACGAGCGTCTGCAACAGAAAGAGCGCCATCACCATCAGGTTGCAACATTTCTGCTCCAATCACAACTGGTACGAGATCTGCAAGCCGGGCGAGACCAACTGCAAGTTCTGTATGTCCTTGACGTGTGTCTAGCCCTCCAGAAGACTCCCTGCATACGGGGATGTGACCAGGTGTTCTGAATTCAGCACCCATTCGCTCTTGAGCTTCCGTCCCACTGAGATTCTCTTCAAGCACAGTTTTACTCAATTCAGCAAACCGACGTGTAGTCAGAGCACGATCTTGGTCTGTAATTCCCGTGTATGTGTCTCGGTGATTTAGTGATAGAGTGAAGGCGGATTTTGAATCATATCGTAGATCATTGGTTTTCAAAACCGAAAGGATAGGATATTGCTCCATTAGTGCATCATGGGTGTGTAAATCTTGAAGGAATGGTAATCCGAAGACTTCTCCGACATCGTGTCCTACGGCGAGGAAAAGAAGTCCGCCACAATCCTTGCGGAGTTGTCGCATTGTACTCGGCTCCGCATAGAGTGCAGGAAACAGCAAGTCTGTTTCTCCTTCCCGTTTATCTGAATCGAAGAGACAGACGGGATTTCCTTCACGGAACGCTTGCAGTGCAGCCTCAATATTATCGGACATATTACGCGGTTTCTTTTCACCTTCATGAACCGTCGTATTGAAGAGTATGTACACAAATCCGGCAAACGGATGACGGAAAGGGGTTAATGCAGGGAACTGTTTGGCTTGGATTCGCGGGGTGGAATGATGGGAGTAAAACTGGGACCTGCTGGCGTACCTTTGTCATGCAAAGGGCGTACAATTGTTGAAGGAATGGATGACATCATAGCCCTTGGTCTTGAGACCATGGAAGCACAAACAGTTCGACTCATTCAACCTCAACATTTCGAGCAATATTGGCAAGCAGGAGTTCTTGCGAACAAAGCCGACTTTGAAATGAACATTCACGGACCATATTATGCTGAACTCCTCGGAGATCGAGTTGCCCGTGGACGCTCTCTTGCAAAGATTGAATCAACGCTCCAAGCCGCTCGAACAATCAATGCACGTCACATCACTCTGCATACTGGACATTACGGCGATTTCGGACGAGGTACCGCTGCGAATGAACAAGTTGCGAACATCTTTTCCAGCGTTGTACAGCGAGTTCATGACATCTGGCATGATGATGAAGATGAATTCCCCGTATTCCCATGGATTAAAGACGGCACGCCGTCAAAGATTGGTGTTGAAACATCGGGACGGCAAGAATTGTGGGGAAGTCTCGAAGAAGTTCTCGAAGTGGTTAATCACGTCGAAGGAACAATCCCTGTTCTCAACATCGCACACATTCACGCTCGTGGTCATGGTCGAATGAAGACCTCAGAAGATTATGGTGAATTGTTTGACATGGTTCGTGAGTCCATCGGTACAAAGGAATTCTATTGTCACTTTTCTGGAGTCGAACACCGAACTGGAAATGCAATGCACTACACGCAAATCAAGAAGTCAGATCTGAACTTTGAACCTCTTGCTGAATTCATTGTTGAAGATGGAGGATGGTTGGATATCACTCTCATTTCAGATTCACCGCTTCTTGAACACGATGCCATGTACATGCTTCAGAATATCGACAAAGCCAAGCACAGACAGCTTGAACGAAAGGCACGAGAAGACCGTCGAAGAGCACTTGCTGCTCAAACTGGAACCTCTGTTGAAGATATTCAGCGTCGGGAAGAAGAAATGGCGCAACTTCGTCAAGGTGACGTTATGGAACCTCTAGCAGAAGAACCAGTTGTTGTACCTGTTAAGGAAGATCAAAAGCCAGAAAAGAAGCCTGCTAAGGCTGCATCCAAGAAAAAGAATGCAAAGGCAGAAGAGATTTCTTTTGAAGAAGACGATGATGAAGATTTATTCTGATTCGGTGACTTCCTTTCGGTAAGGAAACCAATTCTTTGACCTCATACGTAGGCAATGCACATAAGTGCAAGAATACCGAGGATTCAACTCATGGCACATATCGCAGTTTTAGGATTAGGTAATTGGGGAACAGCAATTGCGCGGCTTTGGCTACTTGAAGGACATAATGTGAAAGGCTGGACAATCGAACAAGAAGTGTACGAGTCTATCATGATGGATGGTGTAAATCGAAAATATCTTCCAGACCAATCAGTCGAGGGGTTAGATGTGACTATGCATCTAGAAGAAGCAATGGACGGTGTAGAAATCGTTGTTCTTGCAATTCCATCTTCTGTGATCCTCAACGTTGTAACTGACATCATACCACATCTAAGACCAGGCCATGTTCTTCTCGACTTAGCAAAAGGACTTGCTCCAGGCAAGCGTCTCATCTCTGAAGCCATTCATGAAGCACTTCGCGAAGCTGGTTGTTCAAACCCTCTGGCAGTGCTTACTGGACCAACCATTGCCCCAGAAGCTGCAAGTGGTGTCATGACGACTGCTCTTGTTGCCTCCGAAGATGTTTCAGTTGCAAAACGATTAGCAGAAACACTCTCCACACCAACACTTCTGCTTCATGCTGCTTCCGATCCAGAGGGTGCTGAATTGTGGGGCGCATTCAAGAACGTCGTCGCTCTTGCTTGCGGACTTGTTGATGGTTTGAAGACAATCGGGACACTTGGTGGAGACAATCTCAAAGCTGCTATCTTTAGCGCTGGATTCAAAGAAGGATGTATCCTATTACCGCTCCTCGGAGCAAAAGCAGAGGTGGCCTTCGGACCAGCGGGTCTTGGAGACATGTACGTTACATCGACCTCTCCGTTTGGCAGAAACAGGTCAATGGGAGAAAAACTTGGAACCGGCCTATCACTCGAGGAAGCCCTCGAAGAGATGACAATGGTTGCAGAAGGCGTTCGTGCTGCACGTATGTTCAGAGATCGAGCAATTGATCAATCGATTGATATTCCGTTTACAAAAGCGCTAAACACCCTTCTTGACGGAGATATCGATGCAGAAGAATGCTGTCGTAGAATGGTTCTCTTGGGCTAATGTCTAGTTTGAGAATTTGTTGGATAAGGCAATTGTTCAACGTTCATTACTGTCCTTTAACAAATGGTTAAGAGTAATCGTGCTGGAAAGCCGCTATGGGCAAAAGGGGAGTGCTTCTAATCAACGTAGGGACGCCTGACGAACCTACGATTCCCTCTGTAAAAAAATACCTAAAAGAATTCCTTCTTGATCCAGACGTAATTGACATCCCTGCGCCTTTGCGCCACCTCTTGGTCAGAGGTATAATCCTGCGAGTTCGCCCGAAGAAAATTGCTCCCTTATATCAAAAAATATGGATGGAAGAAGGTTCTCCGTTACGTGTTTACTCAGGACGGATAACGACCTCACTGAATGAAATGTTTGATGATACAGAATTCGAATTCAGCATGCGATATGGCAATCCAAGCATCAGCGCTGGATTGACGAAACTGCGATCTGCAGGTGTTGAAGAACTGCTTTTACTGCCTATGTTCCCTCATTACGCTCAGGCAACGACTGAATCATCACTAAAACATGCTCACAAGCAACTTGCTGCAATGGAATGGGCGCCTACTCTTCTTGAGATGCAACATTTTGAGACTGAAGAAGAATATACAACACCTTTGGCCAATTCAATACAACCTCACATTGACAAAGACACACATCTTTTGTTCTCTTATCATGGCCTGCCTATTTCCCACGTAAAGCGGATTGATAAGTCTAAAAAACACTGTCAAAAAATTGATGATTGTTGTTCTATAAAATGTGATGCTAATCAGTTATGCTATGCTCATCAATGCATGGAAACAACACTGTCAGTGGTTGCTAAACTTGGACTCGAAATGGACGCGTGGTCATTGAGTTATCAAAGTCGATTAGGGCCCGTCAAATGGCTCGAACCTTCAACTCTAAACAAAGTGGAAGAACTCGCTAAAAAAGGTGTGAAAAAGTTAGCAATCGTCGCACCCGCCTTCCTCGCAGATGGATTAGAAACTCTCGAAGAACTTGACATAGGCATACGCGAACACTTCTACGAACTTGGGGGAGAAGAACTCACAGTGATTGGCTGTCTAAATGATGACAGTGATTGGATCAGAGGTCTTGGAATTTTAATCGATAAAACGTTCCGAACAGCATCAGCCTAGAGTAAATCTGCTAAACGTTCGGCCTCTGAGATCACATGAGTGATTGAGACTCCAGAAAACCCCCAACCAGCCCGAACATAGGGGTAATGCTCCGTCGAGATAGAAGCCATGTATCCCGGCAAGTACGACGGGATTTCTCTATCACCAATATGCTCAAACATGACTGGTTCTGAATGAGAAATAAGATTCTT